>ERZ773130.886-NODE-886-length-31826-cov-7.155677_pt1 | contig 31826 bp, 25 predicted proteins | sample MGYA00511919_ERZ773130 | MGnify/ENA primary metagenome ERZ773130 (study PRJEB29015, sample SAMEA2737851) | human gut metagenome | biome: human gut; feature: human-associated habitat; material: faeces | place: China | collected 2012 ...
GGATTTATAATGTTTTCAGACAACTATAATGAAGATGATACAATGATATGCTGCCGTTTGTGGAAAGGTAAAAACAAGACAGGTATTGTTTTGGATAGCAGCAGATTAAGAGGCTCTATTGCAAATGTTTTTACAAATGCATTAAACTTTATTGAGCGAAATACCAAAACAGGCTGGGTAAAAACAGAAAATGGAGGACGGGACGAAATCAGGTCTTATCCTAAGGAAGCTGTAAGAGAAGCATTGGTAAATGCCATTGCACATAGAGATTATTCTATTTCGGGAACGCAGATTGATGTTGACATATACTCAGACAGAATTGAAATAGTTTCGCCTGGTTCATGGCTGCTGCCTAAAGATTACAATGCATATCCAGCAGGTTCAATACCGTCTATCAGACGAAATGCCATCATAGCAGCTTGTCTGGATGTGGCAAATCTGATGGAGAGAGGTGGAACTGGTTTTCAAACCATGATGGAATCTTACAAGTCCAGTCCAGATGAATTACAGCCGGTAGTATCTATATATCCCGGATTTTTGAATTTGAGATTATATGACAGATTATTTAGAGATGAGGCTATAGAACTGGATTTAGAAAGCCTTACAGATGCGGAAAAAGTTATGGCTATTCTTAAGATGGAAGGACCAAAGCCTATAAAGGAACTACAGATGTCTCTTAACTATCGGAGTAGAAGTCAATTCTTAAATGAAGTTATAAATCCGCTTATGAAATCAGGGGAGATATATAGGGATGGTAAGCCAAAATCACCAACGGCACTTATTAAAATCAAAAAATAAAAGAAAAATATAATTTGTCAGCGAAACAGGGCTGCAAATACTGATTTTGACCGGAGCGAGGCCAACACCGGGCATCTGATTATATGAAATGTGCCAGATACTTGCCATATCTGATGGGAAAGGGGTATTATGATAAATATAAATAATAAGGAGGCTGATCCTATGAGGCCGATACCAACGATTGAAGATCCGGAGCGCTATATAGACAGTGCGTTTGTGGATTCTGCGTTTATAGAATTGAAAAGCTGTGAGCTGTGGGATGTGAAAATGCTGTATCCAATTCTACATATGAACCATGCGGAAGAGAAGTGCTTCGTCCGTAAGGAGATGTATGAGAGGCTGGTGAAGGCGGCGGGGAATCTGCCGGACGGTTACCGGTTCCGCATCTGGGATGCCTGGCGCCCCTTTGCACTGCAGCATGAATTGTTTGAAAAGTATTCTGCGGACATCATCCGGGATTTTCATTTAGAAGAGCTGCCGGAGGCAAAAAAGAGAGCTGCGATCTGCAAATTTGTCTCCGACCCGGTACCGGATACAAAGGTGCCTCCCGCCCATACCACCGGAGGAGCCATTGATCTGACGCTTCTGGATCCGGAGGGCAGAGAACTCTCGATGGGGTGCGGTTTTGATGCTTTTACGGATAAGACCTGTGCAGCGTATTTTGAGGCACCGGAGCATGTACAGGGGGCAGAGGACGAGCAGGTCCGTGAAAATCGCCGTCTGCTTTATTATGCTATGATAGATGCGGGATTTACCAATCTGCCGTCGGAATGGTGGCATTATGATTACGGTGACCGGTTCTGGGCATATTACAGGAAACAGCCGGCCATCTATGAGGGTGTATTTACGAGGGAGGAAATTCATGGATAATCAGAAACAAAAGAAGAAAAAAAGTGTGATGGACACCTTGTCCGCCACTGTGGTACTGGTGCTGATCGCACTGTTGCTGGTGTTTGTGGGATATACGTATCTGGCACTGAAGAACGGCTACACGCTGGATGATCTGATCGACAATATCGTGGGGAATCTCATCGGTGTGCTGGCAGCATTTCTGTTATTCGATATACTGAACAACAAGCTGACCCAGGATGCCTACGCCAGAGAGACCTCCCAGCAGATCACCAAGACACTGATGGGGGAGCCGGAGATCCTGGATTCCTTCAGCGATGAAGATAAAAAGACTTTCCTGAAATCCACCATTACCTCCATGATAAAGGATGAAGATGCGGTGGATATGCTTTCTACCAATATGGAGAAATATTTCGACAGGGCAAGAGGCGCCAGGATCCGGAAAATGTTCGATTACACAATCAATCTGGAGCCGAATCTGACGGAGGAATATGTGAAAGCCGGATTCCCCGGAGCCACAGACGGAAAGTATTACCTGATCGATGAGGAATTGAAGTTTAGCGTAAAGTGTCTGGGAGGAACAGACGAGAACTACACGGGCGATGTGATCAGACTCGGTTTCGCCTATGATAAAAAGAGCCTGGACGGTGGATTGCTGGAGACCGGACAGGATGCGGATTTTACCAAGAGCATTTTCAATGAGGATCTGGTGGTGGAACCGGAAGCTGTGGACTTCATCAACAGTATTTCCGCAGACAAGGTCCGGGATGTGATCAATGACTTGTTCATGCCGATCTTGCGAATTGACAACAGCGGAGATAATGACGACGAAGCGCAATTCGAAGTAGAACGTAAGAGCAACGGATTTATCCTGAAATTCAAGCTTGATTTTGACCGCAACGAGGCAAACGGAGAGCATCTGGTCAGCATCTATTTCAAGATGCCCCGGGTATGGAACTCTATTTTCGAGGTGACTCTGGTGGATCCGACCAAGGAGCCCCATATCAAGCTGAAATACAAGAACGGAATGGATGTCACTATGTATTCCTATCTCAATAAGGAAAGCACTGCCAATGTCGGAGCCTGCATCCAGAGAGCCGGACTCTATGACATTGCGATCAAGGACGAGTGGATTTACCCCAAGAGCGGCGTGATCTTCCATATTAAGAAGGCGTAGAATAAATATGAAATCAAGATCTCTCCAAAGTATGCAATTATATAAAATGCTCCTATCCCGCGGTTATCCGGAATCGTTCTGTGATCTGGTGACGAAGAATCTGAATACGGATTTTACGGCGAGCCGTATGATCGGTTATCTGTGTCATTATTCCGATCTGCCGCCGGAGGAGATCGCAGATGAGATGCTGGCGATCTTAAGTGACAGGAACCGTATCATGCAGAAGAAAGAACTGGAAAGTAATAATGCGGAATGGAATCGTATTCTGATGCAGGGACTGGACACGGAGGACGAAACCTGAGGAAATAAACGGATTTGTTTTCGGTTGCCATTGTAGCAGATTCCGATTATAATAAAAGATTGTAACAGCAATGACACTGAATTGAGGTTTTCAATGAATATAGTAGTAGACGGATATAATATATGTTATAAAACAACCGGTACCGGCGATAAGACAGTCGTGATCTTACAGGGTTGGGGTACGGATCTGGGAGTGTATGATTCCGTAGCCGGTGTGATAGACGGCAGCAGGTACCGTGTGATCCAGTTCGATTTCCCGGGCTTCGGCGGCAGCGATGAACCGAAGGAACCCTGGGATGTGGACGGATTTGCGGATTTTTTCTGCAGATTTATGGAAGTAATGCAGGTAAAGCAGGCCACCCTCATCGGGCATTCCTACGGCGGACGCGTGATCATCAAGCTGGCAGCCAGAGAGAGCATTCCTTTTGAGATCACGAACATTATCCTGATCGACAGTGCCGGTGTCCTGCCGGTGCGGACTACTGCACAGAAATGGAAGATCCGCAAGTACAAGATCCTGAAGAAATTCCTGAACATGAAGCTGATCTATGCCATGTTCCCGGAGGTGATCGATGACTGGAGGAGCCGACAGGGATCGGCAGACTACCGCAATGCGACACCCATGATGCGTCAGTGTATGGTGAAGGCAATCAACGAGGATCTGACGGAGCTGCTTCCGAAGATCCGTCAGGAAGTGCTGCTGATCTGGGGAGATCAGGATACGGCAACTCCTATCCGGGATGCACATATTATGGAAGAGAAGATACCCAACTGCGGCCTGGCAGTGATCCCGGGAACCGGTCATTTTTCTTTCCTTGAGAAGCCGGCACAGTTCCGGGGAATTATGGAGGCATATCTGAAATGATCATACGTGTGCTGATAGCGGTCGCGCTTGCTGTTCCGGCATATTTTTATACCATGCGGTATAACATTCATATGTTCCAGCAGAACGGCTATAAGAATAAAGAACACATTCACTGGCTGAAGAAGAAGTTCCGGCTGCAATGGATTCTCTATTTTGGTCTGGCATTGGGCATTGTAACCTGTGTGTTTCCGTACCTTGCCCTTGAAATCTTCGAGTATCTGGTACTGTTCGTGATCATCGTGGTATATCGTGCCATGAAGCGGATGAATACGAAGAAAAAGCTGGTGTATACCGCCCGGGTCAAGAGATTGCTCACTACGGAGCTGATCCTTACGGCTGCGGTATTCGCTCTGGTGTATGCATTGGGCGGAATGAAGCGGATCCCGGGACTGTGCCTGATCCTGGTATCTGTGAATCTGTTTCTGGATATTGTGGCTAATGTCATCAATCATCCCATGGAGGCGGGGATCAATCAGCATTATATCAATGACGCTGTGAGAAAGCTGAAAAGCGTCCCGGGACTTACCGTCATCGGTGTGACCGGCAGCTACGGCAAGACCAGCGTAAAGTTCTATTTGCAGACACTTTTACAGGAAAAATATAATGTACTGGTGACGCCCGAGAGTTTCAATACGCCTATGGGTGTGGTGAGGACCATCCGCGGTTCCCTGAAGCCTACCACAGAGATTTTTGTCTGCGAGATGGGAGCCCGTCATGTGGGCGACATCAAGGAGATCTGCGATATGGTGCATCCTGAGCACGGTGTGATCACATCTATTGGACCGCAGCATTTAGAGACCTTTTTTAATATGGAAAATATCCAGAAGACGAAGTTCGAGCTGGCGGATGCCCTGCCGGAAGGTGGCATGCTGTTCTTAAACGGCGACAACGATTATATTCAGCAGCAGGCAGCTTCTCCCGCGTATGATCAGACCCCGGAGAAGATCTTCTATTATTCCGAGACGGAGGGGACAGGATACTGTGCCAAAGATGTGAAGGTATCCCAGTTAGGTACGGAGTTCACCGTAGTGACCCCGGACGGCGAGAGCGAGAGATTCCAGATGCGTCTCATCGGTGCCCACAATGTCATCAATGTGGTGGGGGCTATCGCGGTCGCTCATAAAATGGGTATGACGCTGCAGGAACTGCGGATCCCGGTACGCCGGATCGAGCCGGTACCCCATCGTATGCAGATGCGGGAGCACGGTCTGGTGACGATCATCGATGATGCTTACAATTCCAACCCTGTAGGTTCCAGGGCAGCGGTCGAGACGCTGGCTATGTTTGACGGTATCCGGATCCTGATCACGCCGGGCATGGTGGAGCTGGGTGATAAGGAAGCGGAATACAATCATAAATTCGGTAACTACGCAGCGGATTGCTGCGATTACATCCTGTTAGTGGGCAGACGGCATACCGAGCCCATCAGGGAGGGCGTGCTGGAGAAGGGATTTCCGGAAGAGAAATGCCTGGTATTCGACAAGCTGGAGGAAGCTGTATCTTACGCCTATGCCATTAAAGGGCAGGGACATAAGTATATTTTATTAGAGAATGACCTGACGGATAACTATTAGAAGATTCAGAGGCAATTTTGTGAAAGAGGTTCCGGATAGTTGGCAGAGAGTAGGAAAATTCAGGAGGGAAAATAAATGAAGACAAGAGTAGCAATGCTGTTTGGCGGCAAGAGTGTAGAACACGAAGTATCAGTGATCTCCGGTATCCAGGCTGTCATGAACATGGATACTGACAAATACGAAGTAATCCCGGTCTATATGACCAAGCGCAATGAAATGTACATCGGTGAGGAGATCGGCAAGATCGAATCCTACAAAAATATCGATGAACTGTTGAAAAAGTCCCAGAGAGTGATCATGACCAACGAGGACGGCAAGGTCTTCCTGACTCCGTTCCCGGTGAAGATGTTCGGCGGAAAGAAAGCCGTGGAGATCGATGTGGCTTTCCCGGTAGTGCATGGTACCAACGTAGAGGACGGCGCTTTCCAGGGTTACCTGAAGACCATGGGTATCCCCTTCGTGGGCTGTGATGTGACCGCATCTGCCATCGGCATGGACAAATACATCATGAAAGCTGTCTTAAAGGAATGCGATGTGCCGGTACTGGATGCGCAGCTGTATACTCTGTCGGATTATGCACAGATAGAGACTCTGCTCGACAAAGTGGAAAAAGGACTGGGATATCCGGTGATCGTAAAACCGGTCAACTTAGGCTCCAGCGTAGGCATCAGTGTAGCTAAAAATCGTGTGGAACTGACCCACTCCGTCGATGATGCGTTCAAGTATGCGACCAAAGTGCTGGTGGAGCACGCCATCACTAATTTACGTGAGATCAACTGCTCGGTACTGGGAGATGAGAATGACGCTATTGCTTCCGAGTGCGAAGAACCCCTGCACACCAAAGATATCTTAAGTTATGAAGATAAATACGTCAGCAATGCCAAGGGCAGCGGCTCCAAGGGCATGGCGAGCGTATCCCGCAAAATCCCCGCAGAGCTGTCTCCCGAGAAGAGAGAAGAGGTGCGCGAGCTGGCAGTCAGATCTTTCAAGGCACTGGGCTGTAACGGTGTGTCCCGTATCGACTTTATGATCGACGAGGACAACGGCAAGCTGTATTTTAACGAGATCAATACCATTCCCGGATCTCTGGCTTTCTATCTGTGGGAGCCGGTAGGAGTCCCTTACAAGGAGCTTCTGGACCGTATGATCGGACTGGCGTTAAAGAGAGCGCGTACCGAAGAGAGACTGACCTTTACTTTTGATACCAACATCTTGAATTCCGCAAGCTTTGGCGGTTCTAAGGGTGGTAAACTGTAATAGCCGGTTTATGGATTTTATGATTATTTAATATATTTTTTAGCACTCGGGACTTGCGAGTGCTAAGTAGTAGTGATAATATAATCTCTGTAAGAGGAACAAGCGACTGCAACAGCAGACAATTGTTTGAAAAGAGATGTGAAGTGGTCAGCCGCGCAGGGAACTGTGTCGGCTGATTTTTACATGGAAAACGTCTTGGTTGTGTGGCTCACCGGTTGGGCAGAATGGAGGGAATATGACGAAGACAACAAAAAGAGATTATTATGAAGTACTGGGTGTCAGCAAGACAGCGGACGCCGCAGCGATAAAAAAAGCATACCGGAAACTGGCGAAAAAATACCATCCGGATACCAATGCAGGAGACCCTGTGGCAGAGGAGAAGCTGAAGGAAGTCAACGAAGCTTACGATGTGCTGGGGGATGAAAAAAAGAAGAAACTATATGATACTTACGGTTTTGCTGCTTTCCAGGAGGGATTTAATGAGGAGGCAGCCAGACAGTATCAGGAGCAGTTTAAGAACGGAGGCGGCTTCGGCACCGATGGATTCGGCGGCTTTGGCAACGGCACGTTCCATTACAGCACCGGAGGAAGCGGTTTCGGTACCGGTGATTTCGGCAGCTTCGGCGGGGATGAGGATATTTTCGACAATCTGTTCGGACAGTATTTCAAGGGACAGAAAGGATCCGGACGGGGCAGCCGGGCGAACTACCGCAGCAAAGGTCAGGATGTGGAATCCGGCATCACCATCAGCTTTGCCGAAGCAATGCATGGCTGCGACAAGACCTTTACCTTAAGAGATCCGGCTACCGGCAAGTCCGAATCCGTGCAGGTGCACATTCCGGCAGGTATCGATACCGGTAAAAGTATCCGCCTGAAAGGTAAGGGTGGTGAAGGTTACTCCGGCGGTGAGAGCGGTGACCTGTATCTGAAGGTGACGGTACAGGAGAAGCCGGGCTGGGAGCGTAGAGGACAGGATCTGTATACCACGGTCAATATCCCCTATACTACCGCAGCCCTGGGCGGCGAGATCCGTGTACCCACGTTGTACGGCGATGTCATGTGCAAAGTGAAGGAAGGTACGCAGTCCGGAAGTAAGATCCGTCTGAAAGGCAAGGGTGTGGTATCCATGAAGGATAAAAATGCCCACGGCGATCAGTATGTCGTGATCCAGATTCAGGTGCCTAAGAATCTGACCCCGGCAGCAAAAGAAAAATTACAGGAATACAAGAAGGTCAGTGGATTTTGATCCACTGGCCTTTTGTGTTTTTGATAAATGATAAAATTTTTCATTAAACGAAAAAAGCTGGAAATAGGAAAAACAGGTGCTTATAATATTCATTCATAAATAGAATAAACAAAAGACTTCACACAGGAGGAAATGAATTATGTTGAAATGTTTAAAAAAGATTGATAAAGCAAAAACCGGTATCTTCGCAGCAGGTGTTCTGTTCGGAACCGCAGGTATCAAAGTACTGTCCAGCAAGGATGCGAAGAAGCTGTACACCAACTGCACCGCAGCAATTCTGCGCGCAAAAGAGTGTGTCATGAAGACTGCGACCACCATCCAGGAGAACGCAGAGGATATCTACGCAGAGGCCCAGCAGATCAACGAGGACAGAGCAGCACAGGCAGCAAAAGAGTATGATGGTGAAGCAGAAGCTGCAGAGACTGCAGCAGACGCTGAATAATCCATCGAAGCTTACAACACAGAATAAATGACACCTGCATGCTCCGGCATCGCAGGTGTTTTCATGAAAGCAGGCATAAATTATGAGATTTGTGATCAAACATGAGATAAAGGGGAGACTCAGGGTTCACATTCTGCAGATCCGCATGAGCTTTGCGCAGGCAGATACACTGCAATACTATCTGGACGGACAGAATAATATTGTCAGTGCCAAAATTCAGGAGCGCACCCTGGATGTCACGGTAATCTATACCGGTTCCAGGGAGGAGGCACTGAAGACACTGGAGGATTTTACGTATCAGAGTACGGAAGTACCGGAGAATTATCTTGCCAATTCCGGCAGAGAGATGAACCGGGAATATAAGGATCAGCTGATCAATAAAGTGGTAATGCATTATGGGATCAGGCTGTTTCTGCCCATGGATATCCGTTCCGTGATCACCACAGTGAAGTCTTTCAAATATCTCTGGCACGGCGTGAAGACTCTGGCGAAGGGCAAGATCGAAGTACCGGTACTGGATGCCACTGCTATCGGTGTATCTGTGCTGCGTGGTGATTACAACACCGCAGCCTCTGTGATGTTCCTGTTAGGCATCGGTGAGATTTTGGAGGAGTGGACGCACAAAAAGTCTGTCGGTGATCTGGCGAGGAGCATGTCCTTAAACATTGACAAGGTATGGGTTGTGAGCGACGGACAGGAGATCCTGGTGCCGTCCACATCCATTAAGTCGGGTGATCTGGTAAGGATCCACATGGGCAATGTGATTCCTTTCGACGGTACAGTGACGGATGGAGAAGGTATGGTGAATCAGGCATCTCTGACCGGAGAATCCGTTCCGGTGAGAAAAATTCCCGGTGGAACTGTCTATGCCGGAACTGTGGTAGAAGAAGGTGAGCTGACTATCTGTGTGAAAGAAAACGGCGGCTCCAGCAAATATGAGAAGATCATGACCATGATAGAGGAATCCGAGAAGCTGAAATCCTCTCTGGAGGGTAAGGCAGAGCACCTGGCAGATAAGCTGGTACCCTATACTTTCTTAGGCACCGGTCTGGTATGGCTGTTCACACGGAATGTGACCAAGGCATTATCCGTGCTGATGGTGGATTTCTCCTGCGCATTGAAGCTGTCTATGCCGTTAGCGGTATTGTCTGCGATCCGTGAGGCAAGCACCTATGAGATCACGGTGAAGGGCGGCAAATACTTAGAGGCTATGGCAGATGCCACCACCATTGTATTTGACAAGACCGGAACACTGACCAAGGCACAGCCCACGGTGGCAGATGTGATATCCTTTAACGGGCAGTCTGCGGATGAGCTGCTTCGGATTGCTGCCTGCCTGGAGGAGCATTTTCCTCATTCCATGGCAAAGGCAGTGGTGCGGGAAGCAGCCCGCAAGGAACTGGTACATGAAGAACTGCATACCAAAGTGGAATATATCGTAGCCCATGGAATCTCTTCCACTCTGGAAGGCAAGAAGATCATCATCGGCAGCTACCATTTCGTATTTGAGGATGAGCAGGCACAGATTCCGGAGGGCAGACAGGAGCTGTTCGACCAGCTGCCTGAGGAATACTCCCGCCTATATATGGCAATTGACGGCAAGCTGGCTGCAGTGATCTGCATAGAGGATCCTCTCAGAGAAGAGGCCCCGGAGGTCATCCGACAGCTGAAGAGTCTCGGAATCCACAAGGTAGTCATGATGACAGGAGACAGCGATCGTATCGCCGGGGCAATTGCGGGTACCGTCGGCGTGGATGAGTATTATTCCGAGGTATTGCCGGAGGATAAGGCAAGATTCGTGGAGCAGGAGAAGCAGGCAGGTCATAAGGTCATTATGATCGGTGACGGCATCAACGATTCCCCGGCATTGTCTGCGGCAGATGTTGGTATTGCCATCAGCGAGGGCGCACAGATCGCCAGAGAGATCGCCGATGTCACCATCGGTGCGGACAATCTGTATGAAGTAGCGACCCTGAAGGAATTGAGCAACTCCCTGATGGAGCGGATCCATAAAAATTATCGCATGATCGTAGGTATCAACACCGGACTGATCGTTCTGGGTGTGGCAGGCATGATCCCGCCCACCACTTCCGCTCTGCTGCATAATACATCCACTCTGTGGATCAGCACCAAGAGCATGAAGAATCTTCTGGACAAAGAAGAAGTATAAAGAAAAAAACATAGGCCATTGTAAGGGGAAGGATGAGTTCCCCTTGCGGTGGCCTGCATTTTGCTTTATAGTAAGTCTGAACTAACCACAAAGTGTAATACAATTCGTCGAGAATGTACGGTACTTTTGTAGGAATTATATGTTGCATATTTGTATATGCTTGTATATAATGATATAGTAATTCCTAGTTGGACGCTAGAGATAGGAGGAAGTATATGTCAGAACAATTATTACAGGTGCGTAACTTGTCCGTAAGTGTAGAGGACAAGCCCATCCTTCATGGAATAGATTTAGAGGTTCGTCCCGGAGAGACCCATGTCCTCATGGGACCCAACGGTGCGGGCAAATCCACGTTGGGTTACACCATCATGGGAAGTCCCCGTTATGAGGTGACCGGTGGTGAGATCCTGTTCAAAGGAAAACAATTATTGGAGGAGACCACAGACCAGAGAGCCAAGGATGGTATTTTCCTGTCCTTCCAGAATCCCCTGGAGGTACCCGGAGTATCGCTTCGGAATTTCATTCGTAATGCCGTGGAACAGAGAAGCGGTTCCCGTATCAAGCTGTGGACCTTCAAAAAGGAACTGGAGCAGGCAATGGAAGTACTGCAGATGGATCCTTCCTACGGGGACCGTGATCTGAACGTGGGATTCTCCGGCGGTGAGAAGAAAAAGGCAGAGATCTTACAGTTACTTATGTTAAAACCCTCGCTGGCAATCTTGGATGAGACCGATTCCGGACTGGATGTGGATGCGGTACGTACGGTATCCAAGGGTGTGGAAGAATACCAGAAGGACAAAAAGGGTGCGCTGTTGATCATCACCCACAGCACCAGAATTTTAGAGTCTCTCCATGTGGACAAGACCCATGTACTGGTGAATGGTAAGATCGTGGCATCCGGCGACGCTGCCCTGGTAGACGAGATCAACGAGCATGGTTTCGAGCGTTTTCTGGAAGCATAAGGAGGTTGACGATCTGAATGAGTGAACGTGAAAAGACATACGTGGAAGACGTCAACAGAAGCATTTATGATATCCGTAATGAGGAGAAGGACGTCTATCGTATTAAAAAGGGACTGACTCCCGATATTGTGGCGGAGATTTCCGAGAAAAAGAAGGATCCCGCATGGATGGCAAATTTCAGATTACAGTCTCTGCAGATCTATAATGAGATGGAAGTTCCCGACTGGGGTCCTTCTATTGAGGGTCTGAACATGGAAGACATCGTAACCTATGTAAAACCTAATACCCATATGAGCGCCAAATGGTCCGAAGTGCCGGAGGACATCAAGGATACCTTCGAAAAATTGGGAATCCCACAGGCGGAGCGAAAGTCCCTCGCCGGTGTGGGCGCCCAGTACGATTCCGAGCTGGTATATCACAATGTCAGGGAAGAAGTGGCAGCCCAGGGCGTAGTCTATACTGATATGGAGAGTGCCCTGAATGGGGAATATGCGGATATGGTGCGGAAGCATTTCATGAAGCTGGTAACACCAAGAGACCACAAATTCGCAGCGCTGCACGGTGCTGTGTGGTCCGGCGGCTCTTTCGTATATGTTCCCCCCGGAGTGTCCGTGACGATCCCCTTACAGTCCTATTTTCGATTGAACGCACCGGGAGCCGGACAGTTCGAGCATACCCTGATCATTGTGGACGAGGGTGCATACCTGCATTTTATCGAAGGCTGTTCCGCCCCGAAGTACAATGTGGCGAACCTCCATGCCGGCTGTGTGGAGCTGTTCGTGGGGAAAAATGCAAAACTGCGTTACTCCACCATCGAGAACTGGTCCAAGAATATGTACAATCTGAACACCAAGCGGGCGCTGGTGGAAGAAGGCGGTACCATAGAATGGGTATCCGGTTCCTTCGGATCTCATGTATCCTATCTCTATCCCATGAGCGTGCTGAACGGTAAGGGAGCGAGAGCGGAATTTACCGGTATTACTTTCGCCGGAGCCGGACAGAATCTGGATACCGGTACGAAAGTGGTTCACAATGCACCGGAGACCACTTCTTATATCAATACCAAGTCCATCTCCAAGGATGGCGGGATCAGTACTTTCCGAAGTTCCGTAGTGGTGAAGAACAGTGCGGCAAAGAGCAAATCCGCCGTATCCTGTCAGTCCCTGATGCTGGATGACAAGTCTCGTTCCGACACCATCCCGGCCATGGATATCCGTACCCAGGATGCCGATATTGGACACGAGGCGAAGATCGGCCGGATCAGCGATGAAGCAGTGTTCTATCTGATGTCCCGCGGTATCTCAGAAGAGGATGCCAGAGCCATGATCGTCAGCGGATTCGCAGACAATGTATCGAAGGAGCTGCCGTTGGAATACGCGGTGGAGATGAACAATCTGATCCGTCTGGAGATGAAGGGCAGCATCGGTTAATGTGGCAGGAGGAATGGAGATCAGTATGGAAAAAGAATATAATATGACCATTAACAGACTGCCGGCGAAGACCTGGAACTGGCTTCGCATGAACGAGACGCAGTTGGAAAAGATAGAAGTACCTACGGCAGGAGGGGTAAAGGTAAGCCTGCCGGAAAAAATAACAACAGCAGAAAATGAGGGATCCCAGCCCTGGAATGCGGATTTTACAGGCATCCCATCCGGCATGGGAGAGGACATGGACGGTCTTCTGACAGCAGCGGGAGTGAAGGCACAACATTATGAGGTGTCTGAGGAAACCACAGAAGCACAGCCGTTGCTGTTGGATTATACCTACGTACAAAATAGTTTACAGGCCGGTGCCGTAGCAGTGAGAGCCCGGAAAAACAGTGAAATCACTGTGATCCAGGATTTTGCTTCCGACAGGGAGGCAGCAGGGCAGGCGGCAGTATCCACCAGATTGCATCTGGAAGAGGGAGCGAAGATCCGCCTGATCCAGATTCAGAGACTGGGCAATGGATTTACCTTTATGAATGATATCGGAGCCCTGTGTGAAGAGAAGGCTTCCCTGGAAGTGATCCAGCTGATCCTCGGCGGAAAGAATACTTACCTTGGATGCAAGACTACCTTACAGGGCAGAGAGAGCAGCCTGAATGCCGACACCGCTTATATCGTGGGCGGTGACGGAAGACTGGATATGAACTATGTAGCTGTGCATGAAGGCAAAAAGACCCAGAGCAATATGCAGGCCGGCGGCGTTCTGCGGGATCATGCTTTCAAGCTGTATCGTGGCACCATTGATTTCAAATGGGGGGCTAAAGGCGCAGTAGGCAATGAAAAAGAGGATGTACTGTTATTATCCAACGATGTGGTGAACCAGACCATTCCCCTGATCCTCTGTGCGGAGGAAGATGTGGAAGGTAATCACGGCGCCACCATTGGCAAACTGGACGATGAGCTGCTGTTCTACCTGGAGAGCCGCAGCATGAACAGAGAGCAGATCTATGAGATGATGGCTATGGCCAAGGTGGATGCGGTCTGCCGCAAGATTCCTGATGCAGCTACACGGGCTAAGGTACAGGAGTTCCTTGGCAGAGCCGGGGAAGAAGAGGAAGCGGAAGAGTAAGATAACAGGAGGAAGTATGACGACTTCAATCAGCGAGATCCGTAAGGATTTTCCTCTGCTTATGAGTAACGATGTGATTTATCTGGACACGGCGGCGACTTCCCAGAAGCCGTCCTGTGTTCTGGAGGCAGAGAGAACATTTTATGAAAAATACAATGCCAATCCCCTGCGCGGATTATACGAGCTGGGAGAGGCGGCAACCGAAAAATACGAAGAAGCCAGAGAGACGGTCCGGGAGTTTTTAAATGCCAGAGAGGCGGCGGAGATCGTTTTCGTCCGCAATGCCACGGAAGGCTTGAATCTGGTGGCCTACAGTCTGAGTTCCCTGGTGCTGAAGCCTGGGGATGAAATCCTGGTGAGCATCATGGAGCACCACAGCAATCTCCTGCCCTGGCAGCAGGCAGCAGCCAGAACAGGAGCTGTGGTAAAATATCTGGAGTGTACCGAGGATGGAAAATATACCGAAGAAGCATTCCGCGCGGCTCTGAGTGATCGGACGAAGGTTGTGGCCATGACCCAGGTATCCAATGTACTGGGCTGCAAAAATGATATCAAGCGTTTTGCGCAGCTGGCACATGAGGCAGGCGCTTATTTCGTGGCAGACGGAGCCCAGAGTGTGCCTCATATGGCAGTGGATGTACAGGATCTGGATGTGGATTTTTTGGCATTTTCCGGACACAAGATGTATGCTCCCATGGGAATTGGTGCGTTATATGCGAAGAGAGAACTGTTGGAGCAGATGCCTCCTTTCCTGTGCGGCGGGGAAATGATCGATTCCGTCAGCCGTACCGGAGCCGTGTGGGCGGAAGTGCCACATAAGTTCGAAGCAGGAACGGTAAACGGTGCCGGAGCCTATGCACTGGCAGAGGCAATCCGGTATGTGCAGAAGATCGGTTTTGACTTTATCGAAGAGAGAGAAGCGAAGCTGACAGCCATGCTGATGGATGGCATGAAAGAGATTCCCGCAGTACACATTCTGGGCTCACAGAAAGCAGAAGACCATCACGGCATTGTGACCTTCAAACTGGACGGTGTGCATCCCCATGATGTGGCTTCTATTTTGGATGCGGATCATATCGCGGTCCGGGCGGGACATCATTGTGCCCAGCCGTTATTGCAACATTTGAAAGTATTGTCCACCACCAGAGTAAGCCTGGGTGTCTACAATACGGAAGAAGAGATTCAGGCATTTTTAGAAAGCCTTGCAAAGATAAGGAGACAGATGGGCTATGGAGAATAAGACATTTTATAATGAAATTCTGACGGAGCACAATCTGCATCCGTATCACAAGCACAAGCTGGCGGATGCGAACCTGGTGTTAGAAGGTGTCAATCCCAGCTGCGGCGATGATATTTTCCTGGAACTGAAGGTGGAGGACGGTGTAGTCGTGGACGGTGCCTTTGAAGGCGATGGCTGTGCCATCTCCCAGGCTTCCGCGGACATGATGCTGGAGCTGGTCATTGGCAGAAGCAAGGAGGAAGCGTTGCATCTGGCAGACCTGTTCCTCAAGATGATCAAGGGAAGTATTACCGAGGAAGAGCGGGACGAACTGGAGGAAGCCTCCGTATTGCAGGATATCGCCCACATGCCTGCCAGGGTAAAATGCGCGGTGCTTGGCTGGCATACTATGCAGGAATTATTGAAAACAGAAGAAAAATAGCTGATAAAAAGATAAAGATACATCTTGCACGCCCTTTTTGGATACGCTACAATGAAAAAAGAAGTGTAAGAAAAGCGGGGGGGCTGTGCATGTTCCACATAGAGCTTATCATTGAATTCCTGGAAAACGTGATGAACAATATTGTCCAGGTGGCAATACTGTTCTTTGAATTTGTCGGAGTGATCGTTATTATTCTCTCCGGTCTGAAAGGGTTTTATAATTATGTGCGTCGGGTGCCGGATATGAAGATCACCCTGGCGCAGGGGCTTGCTGTAGGGCTGGAATTCAAGTTGTGCAGTGAGATCCTTAAGACCGTTATTGTCAGAGACTGGAAGGAGATCGTTACTGTAGCCGGTATCATCGGACTTCGTGCGGCACTGACTTTCCTGATCCATTGGGAGATCAAGGAAGAGAAGAATCATTCCTAAAAATCGGCAGCTGATGAAAATCGGCTGCTTTTTTTTAGAATGATTTCCGGTTACCCAACAAAAGTCAATAAGTTTATCCAGATAAAGAGATTAAATTTGTAATGGTATATAGGTTAAATTTGCACCTTGGAAAAAAGCTGTCAGAGGACTAACATATAACGATAAAGTATGTATTTATAAAAAAGTGTAAAGAAATGCTAAAAAATCCGTTGCATTTGACACTTCGACGTGCTAAAGCTATCGATAGCATGAACGTAAATGTAATCGATTACGCATGCTTAAAAGGAAAGCAGAATGGAATTACAAAAGACACTTACTCCCGGGGAAGCGCTGGAACGCGTCCTGCGATCTTATCAGACCTACTACAATATCAAAACAGAGGCTGTAGAACCGCCATTCGCAGCCGAAGCAATCTTCGGATCCCATAATGAGCAGTACTTTCTGATCAAGAAAGCTAAGGTGGCAGATATTGACACCAACGAGACTGTGTATTTTGCCACAGAGGAATCTTTATCAAAGGATCGCCTTCTGGAACTGGACTCCATCGCCTGGGAACGGGGAACTGCCAACGTGCAGCCCTCATCCAATCATCGGAACAGCGATGTTGTCCTGATCATTCTGACCGGTCATGCAGAGGAGGATGCGCTTACACAGGTGAAAAAGTGCAAGCATTATCAGAGTTACCTCTGGGGATTTCATGGCTGGAGTAATTACCGTTTGATTGTCGCCGAGTTATCTTCGGGTCGGATTGTCCACAACCGCCACGGACAGATTCTGAAGAAGCTCGTGAAAAAGGCAATACAGTAAATACAAGGGACATGTGAGGAAGCGGTAATTTACAAAGTAAATTAACGGATTCCGAACAGTTTTAGAATTGCGAGAGCGGATTTTAGCGGAGCAATTCGTGTATTTGCGAAAAATTAAATCTGTGTATAAGAAAAGGAGAAACACAAATGACAGCATTATTAATTGTTTTGGCCGCTATCGTATTATTGTTTATCGGCTATGTGTTCTATGGCTCCTGGCTGGCAAAACAGTGGGGCATTGATCCTACCAAGAAGACTCCTGCTATTGAGAAGGAGGATGGTGTAGACTATGTTGCAGCAAAGCCCGTCGTACTTATGGGACATCATTTTTCCTCTATCGCCGGAGCAGGCCCGATCAACGGACCGATCCAGGCTTCCATCTTCGGATGGGTTCCCGTATTCCTGTGGTGTATTATCGGTGGTATTTTCTTCGGAGGTCTGCAGGACTTCGGATCTTTATTCGCATCTATCAGACATGACGGTAAATCTGTAGGTGAGATCATCGAGGATTCCATGGGATCCAGAGCAAAGAAGCTTTTCATCATCTTCGCACTTCTGGTATTGATTCTGGTAATCGCTTCCTTCGTTAACATCGTGGCAGGTACTTTCCTGACTGTGGCAGACGAAGCCGGCAAGACCGCTTTCGGTTTTGTGACCAATCCTACCGGTAACCAGTCTACCGCTATGATCTCTTTGTTATTTATCGTTCTGGCTGTTATTTATGGTTATGTGACCAACAGAATGGGTGTCAAGACTCTGCCCGCTACCATCGGTGGTATCATCGGTATCGTAGCTATTACTGTTTTAGGTCTGAACGTTGGTTTTGCCATGAACCGTATCGCATGGATCGTATTCGTAGGTGTGTACATCGCTGTAGCTTCCCTGGTTCCCGTATGGATCCTGTTACAGCCCCGTGACTATCTGTCCAGCTTCCTGCTGTACGCTATGATCGGTCTGGCATTCATCGGTGTGGTTGCAGGTGCTTTCACCGGTACTGTTGCTTTCGATATTCCAGCTTTCACCAGCTGGGAGCCCAAGGCAGGACAGACATTGTTCCCTATGCTGTTCATCACTGTAGCATGTGGTGCATGTTCCGGTTTCCACAGCCTGATCGCTACCGGTACTTCTTCCAAGCAGTTAGCGAACGAGAAGGATGCCAAGGCAATCGGTTACGGCTCCATGCTGATCGAGTCTGCTCTGGGTATCATCGCTCTGGTAGCAGTCGGTGCAGTATATCAGAAGTACTTAAACGGTGAGTTCGGATCTCCCGCAGCTGCATTCGCTGCAGGTATCGCATCCATGTTCGGTACCGAGACTTCCAAGGCATATGGCACCATTTACGCACTATTAACTCTGTCTGTATCCGTATTCGCACTGACCAGTCTGGATACCGGTACCCGTCTGAGCCGTTTCATGTTCTCCGAGCTGTTCCTGAAGGAAGGCGAAGCCACTTACAAGGATGCCAAGGGCGCACGTAAAGTGCTGGCTCATCCTCTGTTCGGTACTGTTTCTATGGTACTGATCGGTTGTATCCTGGGTGGTCTGTCTCTGAGCCAGATCTGGGGTCTGTTCGGTGCAGCCAACCAGTTGCTGGCAGGTATCGCACTGATGGCAGTAGCTGCATGGCTGGGTGAAGTTGGTAAGAACAACAAGATGTTCTACTTCCCTATGGTATTCATGCTTGCTGCAACTCTGACCAGCCTGGTGATCACTGTAATCAACAAGTGTAAGGCTATCGGCGCCGGCACCGCTGCATGGGGTGACTGGTTCCAACTGTTCTTCGCAACTGCAATGGCAGTGCTGGCAATCTTCCTGGTAGTGGAAGGTGCACAGACCTTCGCTAAGCAGATGAAAGAGAAGAAGGCTAAGAAGGCTGCTTAATATAAGCGCAAGATACAAAAGATAAATAAAGTTAAGCAAAGAGAAATCCCGGAGACTGTGAAAGGCCTTCGGGATTTTTATTGTGTATGCGGGGACCGCAGAAGCGGTGTCCGGAATAATAATGGATGCGGCAATCGCAATATCAGCCCCGCGTAAGGAACCGGGGCAATTCTTCAATGGGAATCGGCTTGGAGAACTTATAGCCCTGTAAATAATCTGCATGACTGATGATACACAGTTCTTCCTGGGCATCGGTCTCTACACCTTCGTACAGTACCTTGTAACCCAGACGCTCAAAGGCGGTAGAGAAGTAATCCAGCATGAAGCGGGAATTGGCATCCTGATCCGCCATCAGTAAAAGGCTTCTGTCGAATTTGACCACATCCAGTTTCAGGCTTAAGATCCGGTCAAAATTGGAATAACCGGTTCCAAAATCATCCAGATAAGTACATACCCCCAACTGTTTGAACTCACTGACGCATTCCTGTACCAGTTCGTATTCCGTATCGTTCTGGGACTCCGTAAACTCAACGGCAATGGTGTGGAAGTCGATTCCGGTGGCTCGTACGATGGATTTGAATTCTTCCATGAAGTCCTTTTCGCCCAGCTCTTCCACAGAAAGATTTACGGATACACGGGAGATCTGATAGCCCTCATCTTGCATCTGCTTGATCTGCCTACAGGTCTTATTCAGAATGATCATGCTGAGGCGGTGGATGTAGCCGTATTTTTCTGCCAGAGGAATAAAACGATCCGGGAATACCAGTCCTGTCTGTGGCAGACGCAAACGCATCAGGGATTCTGCGGTATCGTAAGTACCCGTGTGGACATTCCGTACCGGCTGACAATAGACCAGAACGCGTTCGTCATCTAAGGAGCCGTGTTCCGCAATATCCTTCAACTGGGACTTGATATAATGCATTTCTTTATAAGTCTGGTAATCTTCTTCCCCGAAGACACGATAGGAATTCTGCGCTACTTTTTCGGAAAAGTAATTGAATACTTCGTAGAACTGTTCCAGATTCTCACAAAAGTCCAGATGGTCGAAGAGTACCAGCTTGTAGGGAAGCTTATATTCTTCATAATATTTCTGGAACACCTTTTTAATCAGGGATACTGCCCTTTCTGTGGCATCCGGGATATTGTGGCTGTCCACTGCCAGTACGAAGAAGCTGGTGGAAGGATTGAACAACATACCCTTTCGAAAATAATCCGTCCAGAAGCCGTAGAACAGCTTTCCCATTTCCTCTGTCATGACGTATTCGAAATCCATGTCAAAGCGCAGGCACAGGTAGTAGGTATCCTGAGCGGTCTGCCGCTGCTGGCGCAGATATTCATCCAAGGATGCGGAACCCAGGGCACCGGTCTTCGGGTCGTAGGCGTTGGCATGGAGCATGTACAATACCACCAGAAGCGGCAGAAAATAGGTTGTGGCCAGGAAAGAAGTCGTATTCATGGCAGCTTCCATGACTACGATCAATCCACAGACCGTCTCAGTAAATATCAGCATATGGAACAGTGCGGTAGGAAGTCTGCGGCGGTAGCGAACCAACAGAAAGAGGATCACCGCCAGATACAGAAGATATCCGACCATAAAAGGAGTGGACAGGATATTTTCATACCAGATTCCGTAATGATCCTGATGAAATCCCCAGCCGGTCAGAGGAGATGCCAGATCGGCAACTCCGGTCACCACAAGGATGGCGAAGGACAGAAAGGTATATTTCCTGCCGATATTTTTCGGGAAGACGATCAGTATTTTCAGGTAAGCAATATAGAGACAGAACAGGGACAGAAGACTGATATGGTAGACGGCCCGGAGGATCCAGAGTAGGGTGTTCTGTCTGGAAAAAAGGTCGGCATAATAAAAGGCGATATTGGAAACTGCGGCAATGAAAAGCAGGGCAAAACAGGACTTGAAGATCCGAAAGGTCCGGCTCTGTTTAATGAAAGTCTGTCGGATCAGTAACAATGCCAGAAGACACATAACCACCAACAGAAAATCTGCCACGGGAGAGTAACTGTGGATGACGATATGATTTGTGGATAGTAACAGGTTCAACCCCATAAAAATTCTCCTCTCTGGTAATGTAGAAAATGAACAAACAATATAAAATGATTTTACAATATACCATAAGAGGAGAAATTTGTCAGTGGGGCAGCTGTGGGAAATTAGTCCTATTTTGAGCAAATGGGAAAAATTGTAATAGATTTAATGTTCGAAGAATGCAACGGCAACAGCACCCGGGCCCACATGGGTTCCGATGGTGGCACCCAGAGTGCTGACGGGAAGCTCCTTGGCATAATCCTTCCAGAGATGCTCACTGTCGTGAATGTATTTCTGTAAAAGTTCGTCACTCAGACCGGTATAGCCCAGACAGAAGGGCTTGGAGAAGTCCACGCCGTCCGCTTTTTCAATTTCACGGATGAGGAAGTTACTGCCGTTTTTGGAACCACGGGCTTTTCCCAGCATAATGATCTCACCGTCTACGACTGCTACCACGGGCTTGATGGCCAGAGCACCCCCGATGAATGCCACAGTGGGGGAGATACGGCCCCCTTTTTTCAAGTATTCCAGAGTGTCTAAGAGTCCCATGGTGTGGATCTTATGCTTTTGCTCTTGCAGAACGCTTACGATCTCTTCCGCGGTCATTCCCTGCTTTTTCAGCTGCAGGCCGTATTCTACCAGAATCTGTTCCCCAATGGTGGCATTCAGACTGTCTACGACGAAGACTTTGCCTTCATAATCCTCGGCAGCGATCCGGGCACTCTGGCAGGTGCCGGACAGCTTGCTGGAAATAGTAACCACAATGACAGTTTCTCCGGCCGATACAGCTTTTTCGTAGGCTTCTTCGAAGACTGCGGGAGATACCAGACTGGTGGTGGGCAGAGTATCACATTCGATCAGTTTCTCATAGAATTCCTTATGACTGATGGTGACACCGTCAGCATATTCCTCCTCACCGAAGCGGATATGCAGGGGGAGAATCGTGACGTCCTCTCTTGAACTGTTCATATCGGATGCGGAGTCCGTGATAAAACGTATTTTTTCCATAATTGTTTCCTGTACTTTCTATATATAGTTATGATGAATATTCTTTCGGGCGGAAATGCGCCGGGGCATCCATCGGGATGGACATACGACATCGTTCATGTCACCTTGCTGTTAATTCTGTTGGAAAGCCAGTCAGGGTGAGTTGCGGATGGATCATTTCTCTGTGGGATGCTTGACAGAAAACTCTGTAAGATACTGCTCCAGATTATGGGAGATCCGTTCCAGAGAGTCATAGAGATTCAACCGTTGTTCTTCCGTCATGCCATCACCGCCGTGAGCCAGTGCGGAATAGATCCGGGAACTGATCTTTTTGACTACAGTATTGCCTTCTTCTGTCAGATAATACAGTGTGCGGTAGGAACGTTTATGTTCCGGCAGCTCGCAGGACACCAGCCCCTTGGAACTCAACTGGCTTAAGGTACGGGAGATGGCGGCCTTGTCTTCCTTACACAGCTCCGTCAGCTGCGTGGCGGTCAGCCCTTCCGGGTGCTTTCCCAAATAATACAGACACATGGTATAACCGGCTTTTAAGTCCATCTGTCCCATTTCCAGTTCTTTCAATTTTTGCAGATAACGGTGCAATTCTGTGATAGATACCACAAATCTTTCAAAACGATCCTGCATGAAGGTTCCTCCTGTAAAATGTTGACACTGCAACAACTTTATGAAGTGTAACACATGGATGTTGATAAGTCAACAAAAAGAAGGGCAAAAAAATACCTTATCCATTAAGATAAGGTACTGATAAGAATAAACTATGCAATTTCCAGCCGCTGCTTTATTTTTCGGACATCATTTTCCAATACATTAAGCCGGACGCGAACCAGTTCATCATCTTCTTTTACTTTTAAGGCCCGGTCGAATTTTCTGGATAAATCTAAATGAGCTTCTGCAATTGTACAGATATTACGACTGACTTCATTCTCAAAAGTCAACTCTATATTGGTAAGGCGATTCGCCATAGAGAGCTGACCGGATTCCAGATTGGCAAGGCGCTGTTCCATGGCAATCTGACCGGATTCCAGATTGGAAACACGTTGTTCCAAAGAATCGAATCTTTGCTCCAGTGAATCAAGTCGCTGCTCCACCCTGTCGAGTCGCTGTTCGACCTTATCAAGTCGTTGTTCCACCCTGTCGAGTCGCTGTTCGACCTTATCAAGTCGTTGCTCCACCCTGTCGAGTCGCTGTTCGACCTTATCAAGTCGTTGCTCCACCCTGCCCAGTCGTTGGTCTATACTTTCTAATTTAATTACTATCGTCTCTAATAATTCCCGGTTGGTCATGAATTCTCCTCCTGTACATGTATACTAGCACAGTTCAAAAGTGCTGACAATTGGGCAATATAGAGAAAAAAGCGATTGTGAATTATTACAACAAAAAATATGATAAATGGATGATAAGCCCCAAAAACATGATATATCCAAGGAAAAAGAGTACGGCAAAATAAACAATGCCGATTGGAACGGTAGAAGAGCCAGAGAGAGCGGCTGCGGTATGGATTGTACTGCGTATTCGTTTATGCTATGCTAAATAGCAGAAGTATTCCGGAAACGGGAATGCACAATGTGCAAAAAGCATAATGCACTAAAATCACATGGTGTGATAGATCGCATTGAACATAGAAAGAGTGAGGACTACAGCATGCTCAGACCCAGCATCGGTATTGATTGGGACGATGTTACCGCCCCGTTTAACAGTATCGCCATCCGTATGGCAAATGAAAAATATCATCCGAAGGAACCCTATCGCATGGAGGAAATCACTTCCTGGGCCAACGAAGGGCGGACTTCGGTGATCAAAGAATTCTATAACGATCCGGAACTGTACCGGAGGCAGATCCCGACCGAGGAGACGAAACGAGGGATCCGCAGACTGATGCAGATCGCGGATGTTTTTTTCATTACTGCGGTGTCACCACATTTTATGGGAGTGCGGGCAGAACAGATCATGACCCAGTTCCCGGAGCTTCCACCGGAAAATATTATTCTGGGAAGTGCCAAGGATCGTGTCCATTTTGATATTGTGCTGGATGATGCCATCCACAATATTCTGGAGAGCAAGGCGGAGTATCCGGTGCTGATGCGGAAGCCCTGGAATGCCAAAATGACGGGGCTGTTGTCCGTAAATACCATGGCGGAATTTGTCTCTCTGGTGAAGCAGATCATGAAAGCATCCACTTCTAAGACAGAGAAGATCACTGCTCCGGCGGTGCTGGCCCTGGTGGGGCCGTCCGGCTCCGGCAAACGGGAGATTACGGAAGCTTTGTGCGGTAGCCGAGGGACAGGCGCGAGCGAAAGGACAGAGAGTGGGGAGATTTTTGTCCGCCCGGTGAACTACTGCACGGAACCGGGGCGCTACGGCCACAAGTACGTCCCGGAGGAAGCCTTCGACCGGATGAACTTTTTTGAAAAAACGGCTTATGCCGGGGTACGGTACGGCACCAGAAAGGAAGACATTCAGACCTTGCTGGATCAGGGAAAGTTTGCGGTGATCCCCGTGGATATGTGCGGTGCCATTGCCATGAAGCGTTCCTTTCCCACCCATATTATCTATGTGGCGAGAGATAAAGAAAAGCTGATCGCCGATATCATTGATTCCGACTATGACACCGAGGAAAAGACACTTCGGATCCTGTCTATCGATGCGGAGAAGCGTAATCGCAAGATCTGTGATTATGTGATCCATAATGATACCATAGAAGGGGAACGTGTCAGCGGAGCGGAAGAAATCCGGCGGCTGATCCTGCTGGAAGGCGAAAAATACTGAAATGTACCGGGGAGCGATACCCGGAAAACGGAATAGAGTTGTACAAAACCGGATAGAGAAGGAGCGGGGCGGACGGATACGTATGGAAGAAAAACAGCTGAAATACTATAAAATGCATCATGATTTACAGGAACAGATCCGACTGGGAGAACTGCGCAGCGGTGACCGTGTTCCCTCGGAGAATCAGCTGGCTGCCGCTTATCAGGTGAGCCGCCAGACCGTCCGCAAGGCACTGGCCATTCTGGAACAGGAGGGATACATCTATGCGGTACACGGGAAAGGCACCTTTGTGTCGGAGCGGGTCCGCCCGGAGCATAAGTCTCACAACATTGCCGTGGTGACCACCTATCTGTCGGATTATATTTTTCCCCGGGTTATTCAGGGCATCGATGAAGTTCTTACGGCACAGGGGTATAGCATTTTATTAAAAAATACAAGAAACTCCCGGAGCCAGGAGGCACGGTGTCTGGAGGAACTGTTGCAGAAGGATATCGACGGGGTCATCATCGAACCCAGTAAGAGCCAGATCAGCTGCAGACATCTGCATCTGTATGAGCGGCTGGAAGAATACGGAATTCCCTATGTGTTTATTCAAGGCTGCTTCGACCAGATGGAAGACAAGCCCCAGGTGCTGATGGACGATTGCAGGGGAGGTCATCTGATCACAAAATATCTCCTGGATACCGGGCATCGCGATATTGCCGGAGTGTTCAAGGCAGATGACATCCAGGGACAGAACCGTCACCGGGGCTATGTACAGGCCCTGCAGGAAGCAGGTGTCCTCTACGATCCGGACAAGGTGATCTGGTTCCATACCGAGGATCGTAAAGTCCACCCACAGGAGGGAATCCGGCGTCTGATCTCCAAGGGAACCAGACTCGACAGTGTGGTCTGTTACAATGACCAGATCGCCATGCAGGTCATCCCGACGCTGACGTCACGGGGGATTCGCGTCCCGGAGGACATTTCCGTCACCGGTTATGACAATTCCTACATGGCCATCGGCGGAGGTTTTCAACTGACCACTATCGTTCATCCCCAGGAAAAACTGGGAGAAATGGCGGCACAGCTGTTACTGTCACTGCTTCATGGGGAATCTCTGGGACCGGAAGAGAGAAAGATTCTCATCCAGCCGGAGCTTGTCGTAGGAAATACAACTTGTTAGCAGAAGCATACAAGTTGTAATATGGTAATATCGAAATTGTATTCAACTACAGGAGGTATTACTTATGTTACAGACAAAAAAATATCAATTCTGGTTTTGTACGGGATCACAGGACTTGTATGGGGACGAGTGCCTGGCAAAGGTAGCGGAGCACTCTCACAAGATCGTGGATGCCCTGAACGCTTCCGGTGTGTTACCTTATGAGGTGGTATGGAAGCCAACCCTGATCACTAACGAACTGATCCGCCGTACTTTTAATGAAGCAAATCTGGATGACACTTGTGCCGGTGTTATCACCTGGATGCATACTTTCTCTCCGGCAAAATCCTGGATCCTGGGATTACAGGAGTATCGTAAGCCCCTGCTGCATTTCCATACTCAGTTCAATGAGGAACTGCCCTATGACACCATCGACATGGATTTCATGAATGAGAACCAGTCTGCCCACGGTGACAGAGAGTACGGTCATATCGTGACCCGCATGCGCATGGAGCGTAAGGTTGTGGTAGGCCACTGGTCTGATCCTGTGGTACAGGGCAAGATCGCATCCTGGATGCGTGCTGCAGTCGGCGTGGTGGAGAGCAGCCATATCCGTGTCATGCGTGTGGCTGACAACATGCGCAATGTAGCGGTAACCGAAGGTGATAAGGTAGAAGCACAGATCAAGTTTGGCTGGGAAGTAGACGCTTACCCTGTAAACGAGATCGCAGAGAGTGTAAATGCCGTATCTGTATCCGATGTCAATGCACTGGTAGACGAGTACTACGAGAAATATAATATTTTATTAGAGGGAAGAGACCCCGAAGAGTTTAAAAAACATGTGGCTGTACAGGCACAGATCGAACTGGGATTTGAACGTTTCCTGGAAGAGAAGAATTATCAGGCCATCGTTACCCACTTCGGAGATCTGGGTGCGTTGAAGCAACTGCCCGGACTGGCCATTCAGAGACTGATGGAGAAGGGCTACGGCTTCGGCGCAGAAGGTGACTGGAAGGTAGCCGCCATGGTACGTCTGATGAAGATCATGACCGCAGGCAAAAAGGATGCCAAGGGTACTTCCATGCTGGAGGATTACACCTACAATCTGATCAAGGGCAAGGAAGGTATTCTGGAAGCCCATATGCTGGAGATCTGCCCCACCATTGCGGACGGTCCCATCAGCATCAAGTGCCAGCCCCTGTCCATGGGAGACAGAGAAGATCCTGCAAGACTGGTATTTACTTCCAAGGAAGGTCATGGTATCGCTACTTCCCTGATCGACATGGGCAATCGTTTCCGTCTGATCATCAACGATGTGAACTGCAAGAAAGTGGAGAAACCCATGCCGAAGCTTCCTACCGCTACCAACTTCTGGACTCCCGAACCGGATCTGTATACCGGCGCGGAAGCATGGATCCTGGCAGGAGGTGCACATCATACCGCATTTACCTACGATCTGACCGCAGAGCAGATGGGTGACTGGGCAGCCATGATGGGCATCGAGGCTGTATACATCGACAAGGATACGAAGATCCGCGATCTGAAGAGAGACCTGATGCTGGGAGAAGTATTCTACCGCTAAAATATGCTACCCGAAAAATCTGTTTTCGTGTATAATAGAAAATAGTATTGCAGAGAACGAAATAAAAATCTGCAGGCAGAATCTGCGGGTAGAAGTTACCTGCAGATAGAAGAAGGGTATCGTAGAAATGTTAAAAGTGTTTTTGGTGGAGGATGAATTTGTCATCCGTGAAGGAATCAAAAATAATATTGACTGGAAGGCTCATGGCTATGAGTTCTGTGGGGAGGCCGGCGACGGAGAGCTGGCCTATCCCATGATCCAGAAATTGCGTCCGGATATCGTGATCACCGATATCCGGATGCCGTTTATGGACGGCCTGGAACTGAGCCGTCTGATCCGCAAGGAGCTTCCGGACACAGAAATCATTATTCTGTCCGGTTACCAGGAATTTGAATATGCCAAGGAAGCTATCAAGCTGGGAGTGGCCCAGTATCTGTCCAAACCCATCAATGGTGAGGAACTGCTGGCGGAATTGGATGAATTGTCGGCGAAGATCGAGGAGAAGCGCAGAGCCATTCAGATCAGAGAGCGGTATTTGCAGGAGATGGAGGAAAACAATCTCAGAGAGCGGAAAAAACTGTTCCAGGAACTGGTCACCGGAGAAAGCACCGTGGCAGAACTGTTGGAATCGGCAGAGATTCTGGGGATCGATCTGTCGGCACCCTGGTACAATATTATTCTGTTCAAGACCCAGTCTCTGCGTCATGCGCAGGATGAGTATTCCGGCAGCCTGATCCGGATCGAACAGGAACTGCGGGGACTGGAAGACGGCAGGACGGTGATCACCTTTGATCGTAATCTGGAAGGAAAAGCATTCTTATTAAAAGCCGATTCCGAGGAACAGCTATTGCTGTTGCAACAGGAATACATAGAAAAGATCAAGGACATTATGGAAGGCTATGAGCATGTGCGGTATTTCGGTGGTATCGGCAAGCCGGTGAATCGTCTGCGGGAGCTTCCGGCATCTTTTGAACAGGCCAGTCATGCTTTTGCCCACAGATATCTGGTGCAGGACAGCCGGATCCTGGACAGCGGACATATGACGGAGGAAGCGCAGAAGGAAGATAATTTTGACATCAAGGAAGTCAATCCAAAGCAGATCGACCGCACAAGAATCCAGGAATTCTTAAAACAGGGTGACCGGGAGGAAGTGGTCTACTTCGTGGAAGAATTTTTCCGGGATCTCAGCAACAAGGCACTGCAGTCCAATATTTTCAGGCAGTATATTACCATGGATGTCTATTTCTGTGTGGCAGATTTTCTGGAAAGCCTGCAGACGGATACGCAGGAACTGGAAACACCCAATCAGGACGAGAAGACCCTGCAGGACAGCGATAGTGCGATCCATTACATTACCAGAATTCTGCAGAAAGCACTGGCGGTCAGAGATAAGGCTGCCAGCAGCCGGTATGATGATGTGGTGGAACAGGTGATGAAATACATTGATGAGAATTATGCAGACGAGGAACTTTCCCTGAATCTGCTGGCATCCCACGTGAATTTCTCACCAAACCATCTGAGCATGATCTTCAGCCAACAGACCGGACAGAGCTTTATCAAATATCTGACAGACTATCGTATGAACAAGGCGAAGGAACTCTTGCGCTGCACCGGCAAGCGCAGCAGCCTGATCAGCCAGGAGGTGGGCTACAAGGATCCACACTATTTCTCCTATCTGTTCAAGAAGACCCAGGGGATGACCCCTACCCAGTACCGGGGCGGCACCAATTAGCCGTGGCCATGGATAAGGGGGATTCCTATGAGAAAAAAGATAAAAGAATTGTATGAACATTCGACACTGGTGGCAAAGATAAGATATTCCTATCTTTGCCTTCTGGTGCCTTTTGTATTGTTCCTGATCTTTTGCTTCTATAATTTATGGAACAATAACCGCAGATACGAGGATATGATCAATTCCTCCGTCATGGCCAGCCAGTTCAGCCTGGATTTCCAGAAGGATTTCGATTATGAGACTTATCTGCTGATCGTAGGGAACAAGACGCTGGAAGAGTCCAGTCTGCATGATATGCTGGTGGAGGCAGATGGCATCGTGGCCGGTCTGGAAGAACTGACGGAATCTCAGGAGAACCTGAAACGACTGACCAGTGTCAAAAAATATCTGAACAATCTGGAGACCTATATCGGCAGGATCGAGGACAATATCCGGGAAGGCAACCGCTACGAGGACAACATGGAAATCTGGGAAAATGATGTGCAGATTGTGACGTCTCTGGTGGGTGATACCATGTCCCAGTACATCTATTACGAGATCCGGGGGATTCAGGAGAGCAGGCAGCAATATCAGGATTTCTTCGTGAATATGATCCGTTTCTCCATCATTGCCTTTACACTGATCCTGGTTCTGTTTTTATTCTTATCCTATTATATACCGTTAAGTATCACGAGCCCCATAAGACGCCTTACCCAGGTGACGGATCAGGTGGCAAAAGGTGACCTGACGGTGCGCTCCGACGTGACGGGGGGCGTGGAGGCCCAGGTGCTCAGCGATTCACTGAATACCATGATCGACAAGATCAACGAACTGTTAGAGCAGGTGAAGACAGAGCAGATCCGGTTGCGCAAGGCGGAATTTGAACTGCTGCAGTCCCAGATCAATCCGCACTTCTTATATAATACGCTGGATGCCATTGTATGGCTGGCGGAGGCGGGAGAACAGAAAAAGGTCGTGAGCATGGTAGGCAGCCTGTCGGACTTTTTCCGGATCTCATTGAATCAGGGACAGGATATTCTGGATGTAAAAGAAGAACTGCAGCACGTCCGCAGCTACCTGGAGATCCAGCAGATGCGTTATCAGGACATCCTTCAATATGAGATCTGCGTTCCGGAAGAATTAAACCATTGCCAGATTCCCAAGATCACGCTGCAGCCTCTGGTGGAAAATGCACTGTACCACGGAATCAAGAACAAACGTGGCAAGGGCATGATACGGATCGAAGGAGAACTGGACGGAGAGGATTGCATTCTGTTGATCACGGACAACGGCAAGGGGATGACGCCGGAGCGGCTGGAGCAGGTGAGGAAAGGCATCCGCAACCGGAAGGCCCGGGAGACCGATATCTACGGCCTGTACAATGTGAACGAACGTATCCGTCTGAATTTCGGCGAAAACTATGGTATCACCATTACCAGTACCTACGGGGAGGGCACCTGTGTCACGGTCCGGCTTCCGCAGCATTAAAAAAATGAACCACTATCGTAAAAAAATCAACTTTTTACGCCGGTGGTTTTTTTTAGCATAAAAATTTCAACTTTTCCGTGAGGTATCTTCATGGTTTTTTCCCCGGATCCGCTTTACAATAAGATCATCAAAGAAATAGTTCTTTGGGGAACAAAAACAAATTGGGAGGTTACACAATGAAGAAGAAAATTTTAGCAGCAGTAATGGCAGCAACCATGGTATTCAGCCTTGTAGCATGCGGCTCCTCTGATGCAGGCAGCAGCGCAGCAACCGGAAGTGCAAACGCAGCAACCGGAAGTGCAAACGCAGCAACCGAAAGCGCAAGCGCAGGAACGACCAGCTCCAGCTCCTCCGGAGATATGATCAAAGTCGGCATCATCAACAACGACCCCAACGAGTCCGGTTACCGTACCGCAAACGATAAGGATATGAAGAATACCTTTACCGAGGCTAACGGCTACGAAGCATCTTTCGCATACAGCTTAAAGAACGATGAGCAGATCACTGCAGCACAGAAGTTCATTCAGGATGGCGTTGACTATCTGCTTCTGTCCGCAGCAGATACCGCAGGTTGGGATTCCGTATTGAAGGATGCACAGGATGCAGGTATCAGAGTTATCCTCTTCGACCGTACCATTGATGCAGATGAGAGCCTGTATGAGGCATCCATCGTATCCGATATGGCAAAGGAAGGCCAGACCGCAGTTGACTGGTTAAAGAGCCAGAACTTAAGTGAATACAACATTATCCACTTACAGGGTGTTATGGGTTCCGCAGCACAGCAGGGACGTACCGGTGCTCTGGATGACGCAGCAGCAAACGACGGATTCAATCTGGTAACACAGCAGACCGCTGAGTGGAACGCAGAGAAAGCACAGCAGATCGTACAGTCCGTAATCGACGCAGGTACTCCTTTCAACGTAATCTACGCTGAGAACGATGATATGGCTAAGGGTGCTGTAGCAGCTCTGGATAAGGCTAATATCTCCCACGGCGTTGGTAAAGACGTTATCGTTATGGGCTTTGACTGCAACAAGTGGGCTCTGGAAGAACTGAAGGCAGGCAACTGGAACTACGATGGACAGTGCAATCCTTTCCAGGCTTCCTA
>ERZ773130.888-NODE-888-length-31781-cov-7.894787_pt1 | contig 31781 bp, 22 predicted proteins | sample MGYA00511919_ERZ773130 | MGnify/ENA primary metagenome ERZ773130 (study PRJEB29015, sample SAMEA2737851) | human gut metagenome | biome: human gut; feature: human-associated habitat; material: faeces | place: China | collected 2012 ...
TAGCGGTGCATCATCTGGATGTAGGCTGGCGTCCGTCTGATATGACCCAGCGCAATGGCAGAATCATCCGTCAAGGTAATCAAAACAAACAAGTGTACGTCTATAATTACGTCACTGAATCGACATTTGACGCCTACCTCTATCAGACCCTTGAGAATAAGCAGAAGTTTATCTCGCAGATCATGACGAGCAAATCGCCCATGCGCTCCTGCGATGATATTGATGAACAGGCTCTGTCTTACGCCGAAATCAAGGCTTTGTGTGCCGGTGATCCGCGCATCCGGGAAAAGATGGATTTGGACGTGCAGGTGGCAAAATTGAAAGTTCTGCGCGGTGACTTCCAGAATCAGAAATATCGTCTGGAAGATAAGCTGCTCAAAACATTCCCAGAAGAGATCCAGAAACAGAAAACCCGCATTGCTGCTTTGCAGCAGGATTCACAGATTGCAACAGCACACCCGCAGGACAAAGAAAACTTCTGCGGTATGACCATCAAAGGTATGGTGTACGATGACAAAAAGGCTGCGGGCGAACGGCTTTTGCTGGCTCGGCAGGAGATGCCCAATGCCGACATGATGTTGCTGGGCACCTACCGTGGCTTTGAACTGAATATTCGGTTCGACAGCTTTAAGAATGAGCATCAGGCCGTTCTTCGGGCAGAGTTGAGCTACCCGGTATCGCTGGGCGATGATGCGCGCGGCAACATCACTCGTCTGGACAATGCCATCGACAACTTTGCTGACCGTATTGCAGACGCCGAAAATGCTCTGCAAAACCTTGAACAGCAGAAACAGGCTGCAGAGGTTGAAGTGGCAAAGCCCTTCGCACAGGAGGAGGAACTGGCCGAAAAGTCTGCCCGCCTTGCTGAATTGAACGCCTTGCTGAACATCGACCGTGACCGCAGTTCCTCGCAGGATGCTCCCGAAAAAACAGAAAAAGCTCCCACAACCCGTCCGTCCGTACTGGCTGCGCTGGAAGAAAAGGTCAACCAACCGGAACCAGTCAAGCCGTTCAAGAGTTATCTGGATAAGGAGGGGCGATAATGTGAAAAAGCGGGAACACCGTCTATTTATTCGTGTGACCGATGAAGAACGAAACCGCATTTTGGATAAGATGTATGGAATGGGCATCCACAGTCTGAGTGCCTATATCCGCAAAATGGCACTGGATGGCTACTGCCTGAACCTCGACCTTCCACAGCTGCGCCGAATGGCTTATCTGCTTCAGAATTGCAGTAACAATCTGAATCAGGTCGCCAAACACGCTAACGAAAACGGCAAGATCTACTCTGCCGACCTTGCTGATCTGCGCACCCGGCTGGACGAACTGATTTCCATTGGCAAGCAGATTCTGACTAAACTGGCAAATCTCTAAGAAAATTTCCGCAGTTGGAGGACTGCGGGTGTACATATAACGCTTGACATCCTTGCAACGCAGTAGTCGATACCTTTATAATAAGGGCGAACAGGAAGGAAGTGCTTGATATGATGTCTATGCTGAAGAAAGTTGTTCTTTTCCCGATTTCTCTCTTTGTGGCGTTTTTGGCTCTGATGGCAAAGTGGCTGCTCACTTTGTCCAGTTATGTGGTTGCTCCGCTGATGCTCTACATCTTCGGCTGCGGCATCTACACTGCCTACCGCCAGACTTGGGATCAGTTCTTTATCCTGCTGGTAGCCGAATTCCTCTGCTTCGTTCTCTTTTTCGGTGCAACAGCCATCACCGAGGACATCGGACGTTTCAGTGAGTGGCTTGCCGAACTGTAAGAAATATTTTCAATCGTTTGCCGCCTTCGGGCGGCATTTTTCTTTTATGGGGGTGATTCAGGATGGCCGCGACACGGCTGATCGCGTTGCACAAAAACAAGGGCAAGTCGGTTGCGGCTTGTCTGAAAAGCCGCACAGACTATGTGCAGAATCCAGATAAGACCGAACAAGGTGAACTGATTAGCAGCTACGAGTGTAGCCCTCTGACAGTCGATGAAGAATTTATGCTTTCCAAGCGGCAGTATGAACTTGCTACCGGGCGCAGACAGAAAAGCGACATCATCGCCTATCAAATTCGACAGTCTTTCAAACCCGGTGAGATCACCGCCGAGGAAGCCAACAAGGTGGGCTATGAACTTGCCATGCGCTTTACCAAGGGCAAACACGCCTTTGTGGTGGCAACGCACACGGACCGGCAGCACATCCACAACCATGTGATTTTCAACTCCACCGCATTGGACGGTTCAAAAAAGTTCCGGGATTTTTTCTTTTCGGCACTGGCCGTTCAGCGGTTGAGCGACTTGATTTGTCTGGAGCATCAGCTCTCTGTTATTGAAATAAAGCCCTACCGGGAACGGCAGAAACGTACCCTCTATCCACCCAAAGAAAGCAATCGTGATAGGCTGTGTGGCATCATCGACAGCATCCTTGCAGAAAAGCCCAAGGATTACGAAGATTTTCTGCAAAAACTGGAACAACAGGGTTATGAGGTCAAGCGTGGAAAATACACTTCCGTCAAAGGCGCACGGCAGAAGCGGTTCATCCGCTTCAAAACGCTGGGGGCTGGGTACAGTGAGGATGAACTGCAAGCGGTGATTGCGGGAAAAACCGAACACCGTCCGCGTCAGACACAGCCGTTCCAAGAGCCGCCGTTCCAATTGCTGGTTGACATTCAGGCAAAGCTCTCCGAGGGCAAAAGCGAAGGCTATGCACGATGGGCGAAAAAATATAATCTGAAAGAAATGTCCAAGACGCTGATTTTCTTGCAGGAGCACAAAATTGGCAGCGCAGATGAACTGAATGAACGCACAGCGGCGGCAACAGAAAAATACCACCAGCTGGGAGATTCCATCAAAGCCGCCGAAACACGGATGGCGGAAATTGCTGTGCTGAAAACGCACATCGTCAATTACGCCAAGACCCACCCAGTCTACGATGCCTACCGGAAAGCGGGATATAGCAAAAAGTTTCTGGATACTCACCGGGAAGAAATCACACTGCACAAAGCAGCCAAGGCCGCTTTCGATGAAACAGGCTTAAAAAAGCTGCCGAAGGTCAAAGCACTGAATGCAGAGTATTCCGATCTTCTGACCCAAAAGAAAGCAGCCTACCCGGACTATCGCAAGGCACGAGAAGAAATGCAGGAGTTGGTAAAGGCACAGAAAAATATTGAATTGTTCTTCGCAGAAGAAAAAGACGCACAGGAAAAGCAGCAGACCCGATAAACGAAAGTCGCCGAGGATTCTAACCCTTTCATGGGGCGGAATCCTCGGCGACTTTTTTAGTTTATGTAGCAGCGATCCTGCGTTACGAGCCAATCTTCACACAATTGCTGAGCTTCATCTTTCGTTCGGCAGGTGCAATTGAACAGCTTGCCGTGCAGAGAGCAATAGGTGTAACGAACTTTTGGCACACCGTTCTCATCCTGAAATTTTGTGTAGCGTTCGTCACCGGGCATCAGATATAGCGGCTCCATTTCTGCATCGTCCTTTCCGTTTTCATGCGTCAGGCACACAACGTGCCTATTCTACCACGAACATCGGAGTTATGCCATTGACGCTTGCACCAAAAAGCGACTCAGATTTTTGGAGAGAGTGTGCATTGACACATTCAAAAGCGTTCGGAAAGAACACGCAGCCTGCACCGGAACGGTGCAGATCAGAAAGGGTTTGGGATTTCCCAACAAGCATTTTGCAACGCAAAATTTGCATTTGTGCGCACGAATGCACTGCTTGCCAGAGTTATCTCAACCATCGGATTCATCTTTCACTGTATCAGTTTTTTTTCTTAATATAGTCATCATAAAATCCGATTGCCTTTTGCAGTGCCAGAAAATGTTTTCCAGTATACTTGATTGATCGCTTCTCTCCCTGCATCTCGATATCGCAAACGATCAGGTTTTCATCTTCTTCCTCAACGTTGTATGTTTGAATCATTCGGACAAGTTCAGAAAGATTTTTCTTTCCATATCTGAATTCTGCTGCACAGTTCGGGCAAAGGCAAAGCGAGTTCCATCCCTCTGATATGCTCTGCTTGTACGCTGTCGGAATCGAATCCGTCGGCAGAATATTGCACGCCTCGAAGTATGGTTTTCCATCATATCGGATAATCTGCTTGCCGCAAATCTGGCACTTACCAAAATATTGCGCTCGCAAAAAAGCCTTTTCTTCGTGGTTGCTTTCAGAACAGGTATACCGCAGTCGCGGCGCAACTGTTTTTTGGCCTTCAAGTCCCTCTTGGAAGTTTTCTTCCAACTTTTTTTCGCGATGTTTCAGGTTCCGCACAGCACCGTACTCGCCCAATGTCTCATCATCTGGAGCTGGCTCTGTCTCTACCTCGGTCTGCGCACTGCTCTGCTTCTCAAGCAACTCCGTTAAAGATTGTGTTTTGTCAGTCTCTTTCTGTCGCTTTTTCTGAAGTTTCTGGTATGTTTCGCACATTAGACGCAGTTCATCAGGTCTTTTCAGCATAGCACTGATAAAAGCCTGGTATGGTTCCTCTACGCTTTGGATTACAGTCTCGACAGCTTCGCTTTCTGCCTTAAAGGGAAGTTGTGCAAATATCTCTGCTCCGTGACCTGAATACTGCACAGCTAGGTCTGACTTTTTTATGTCAGCGGGACTTTGAAGTGTTCCAGTCTTATCGTACAACCATTTTGTACCGCTAAGCTCCAACGCCAGCATTGAAGGAATATGATTCACGCTGTCAGTTGTCGTGGTGTTAAACGCCTTACTATGAGAACCGGTCATTTTTCCGTATAATGGGTGTTTCTTCACTTTTTCATTTATAAGATCCACCGCTTTAACTGACATTTCAACGGAATTACTACACAAGATATCCTGTAAATGGTCGATAGAATGGTACATATCCCATGTTTCCGGGTAGTCTACTCTTTGACATCTCTTGTAAAGGACACGCTTCTGTAGCATTTCAAAGAAACTGGCATCTGCTCTTTGCAGCCTATCGTCATATGTACAACAATCCACCAGTATATCTTTAATTCCGATGTTACAGCCGATTTTTTCAAACACTTCCGCCGGGATTTTCCCATAGTAATCTTCCGACACCCATGGCACATTCAGCTGGCTCAGCACCGCCTGTCCTGTAAGGTCTGAATGATCGAGAAATGCAAACGGAATATAACAGTCCCCCGGCTTCTTCCATTGCTGTCCATCCCAAACGATTGGGACATTTGCCAGAATACGTTGCACCTCCGCTGCATTCTCCTTTAATGCACGCTCGATCAGTTCAAAGTGTTCCAGATTATCCTCAAACTGGATATCCGTATCATCTGAATCTTCACCATAAAAGCACAACACATCATCTTTCAGTTCCCGAATAGCATTATATTCCTCAATGCCGAGTGCATCAACATAAAAATTTCTGCCGCGCTGATCCTGAAGGATTGCTGCGCTTATTTTATTTTTGCAGGACATCGGATTATTAAGGTAGACCTGTGCCATACCATCGTACTGGCAGCGGATGTGCGAACCATCCTGAAGCCGGACAAAGGGGATTCCTTTGGCATCTACTTTTTCTTTGGAACGGAAGACACCAGTACAGGTTGAATAAATCGTATCAAACAGATTCAGAAGCCACTCATCCGTCTGTTCTTCCAGAATTTTTGCGGTCAGGCGCGGGAGGACATCCCTCCAGCGTAATACCGGCAGACCAAAATGATGGGTCAGATACATCATCAGATGTTCGTTGACTCCAAGGCAGACATCTGCTTTTACCCAACAGGCTGTGTCACCATATTCTCTCTGTAAGATGGACTGTGTGATATTATCTGCTATATTTTTAGCATAAGGCAACATTGCATTTTGGATCGAACAATAGCCGCCTTCTTCGGTCGGCAGAAGGGCAAGACCGTCCCTTAAAAGTGCAAGTCCCATTTCATGGATGCCTCGAAGATTTTCTTCCTTACAGGTATCCAAGATTGGGTATACTTCGTTCAAAAAGTCAAGTGTCACATAACCATTTTTCAACAACCAGCGGATGCTATCGGCAAAAAGTGCTGCAAGTTTTTCAGCAAGGAGCTGATTCACTTCATTGTGCCTGACATTGTCTCGCGCAGGTGTCGTTGAGAACGGAACATGAATGTAAAATGTCTGATGCGTTTCTACTGCTGTCTGGAAGAAAACATAAAGATAGTGCTGTTCTGTCGGGATAATCCTATCTTTTCCGTGGTCATCCGTTTCGAGTTCATATCCAATCAAAATTGGCTGCTTATCTTGTGTACGAAACACCAGAAGTTTTCTTGCGGAATTTGTTGGCTTCTGCGTCAGCAGGACTTTATCCACGCCATTGTCCACTGGAACGGATTCTTTGCTGACGGACCATTCGCTTTCATCCGGATAAATTTTGCAGCTTATATTTCTGACATTGCAAAGAGCAAACAAAACATCCGCAGAAAGATACTTTTTTAGCGCATCTCCGATCTCATTATAAGCTGTTTCGGGATTGACTTCTCCATCAAATGGGAGAATCAGAATCGTATCGTCCCCGGTCGCCTCATTTTCTTCCGCATAAGGAAGGATCAGATTGCAGATCCGGAAAGAATACTGGCCAGAATAGATCCGCGGCGTTTTCGTATAGGCATAGACAGACTTGAATCCAATGCCAAATCGTCCGATTTTCCCGGACTCCGGCTCATCTTTCGTAGAACGAATGCCGCAGATACCCTGGATATCTGCTTCTGTAAACAGTTTTCCGTTATGACACAGAATCAGACGGTCCTGGTAAAGGGAAAATGCCACATAGGTTGCCCCAGCATCCTCTGCATTCTGAATCAACTCAAAGATAAAGTGTGTTCGGTCACTGTACTGGTCTACCAGAATGCGGGGTGCCCATTCTTCAAATTTCTGACCATAATCCTGTTTGCTGCGTTCCCGGATCTCAGAATATAAATCTCCCATAAGCCATCCTTAATTTAATCACAAACCGTAATGATTCCCCTAACAATGACGTTTTCTTCGACCGCTGCGCAATTCTGGATATTTTCCAAATCGTTCAAAGAAGAATTCTTCTCAGTTTCGAGGCTGTTGAGCTGACTCGTATACATCCGCTTGATGCTCTCGTCGTCCACAGCCTCAATGCGGGCCAACAGATCTTCTTTGCGGAACTGATAGCTTTTCAGAACAGCTGCACGGCGATAATCGCATTTCTCTTTTACATCGATCGTCAGCTGCGCAAGAGCCTGCTGTTGCTGTTCCCGTTTCAGCTGGGACAGCTTTTCCCACTGTTTATCCGTGCAATCATCAGGAATCTCCTTATAATCCGCTGCTTCCAGCAGGTCACAGAAATCCGACGCAGACAGATTGATTTCCGAAATCGGAACGATACGAACCTCTTTCCGCATTCCAACGATTGTTCTCTCTACGATCAGGAACGGATAGTCTCCGCAGGGAACAGGATAGTCACTGGCATCCACAATGAGCTTGATATAAACCTCTTGCTTTTTATGAAGTTCAGCGGCTGCCATTTTTACAAGCGGATGAACCGCCGTAAAGAAGATCGCATTCCGGTCCCGTGCTGCTTCTTCCTGGTTGAACGTCACAGAGATGCGCGTATCAGAGCCTTTCAGATAATCCATCCACTGATTGTACATCGCCGATTTCTTCATCCGGGAGTTGCGCAGCTTTGTTTTCAGAGTTGCACGATTTTCACCACTCAGGGTCAAAACTTTATGGGCTCCTTCACCCTGAATATAGTTTTTCTTTTCACCCAGAATGCGATAGAGGTATTCTGTCACAAGTGCCTGGATGTATCGCTCTCCGATCCACGGATTTTCGGCATCCATAACCTTTCTGTCCAACACATAGCCGGAGATGTCAATGCCAAACAGCTGTTTGCTTTCGTCCTCCAGCCGTTTCATTTCGTTCGCTCTGGAAACCTCATTGTCGGCGATTTTTTCAATCTTCTCCTCTTTTTCCTGCTGAGTAAGAGAGGAATCGAATACTGCCTCATTGATTTTCTGAGTCATATCGCCAAGAATGCCAGCACACTCGCCAATCGAGCTTTCAAACACACCAATGCGCTCCAGGCAACGGTGATAAATCTTTGCATCGATTGTGTCTTCTGTTACAAGATTACAGATGATAACGGTATCGCTCTTTTGTCCGCGACGATCGATACGACCGATTCGCTGTTCGATTGCCATCGGGTTCCACGGAAGATCATAATTGATCATAAAATCACAGAACTGATAGTCCAGACCTTCACAGCCGACCTCTGTGAACAAAAGGATGTCCAGCGCATTGGCATTGTCCACCGGAAGTTCAAAACGTTGACGGAGTGCCAGACGTTCTTCGTCTTTCACACTGCCGTTCACCTGCGCCACACGGTATCCTTTTTCTGCAAGATGCTGCTCTATATAGCGAAGCGTATGACGGAACGAGCTGAACAGGATGATCTTGTTGTTCTGCTGGTGGCTCTTGGTTTCTATGACTTCCAACAAACGCTCCAGCTTTTCATCAGTCTGAGGCAGATTCTCCGAGAGCTCGATCACATGGTTTGCCATTGCGCGGAATTCGGCTTCCAGTGAACCCATGCTCAGATTTTCAAGTTCATTGACCGTGAGAGCGCCGTCTTCATCACAATAATCCGAAAGAATATCGCCGAGACGGCGTGTGACCATGCCCTTCAGCAACGGCGCGAGACCGAAAATGCAGCTGGAAGCCTGCCGCATGAGCGTGCTCATCATAAACTCCAGCGGCACATTGTTGTGCAGATAGCTGAGCGCATGACTTTCAAAATCCATCAGTGCTTCATAAAGTTCTTTTTGCTCCGGGGTAAAATGGACAGAAACGCTCTGAGGGCGGCGCACACAGAAATCGTTCTGAATATCCTGACGACGGGTACGATTGATCATGTCTGCAAAGCTATGTAGCCCTTCCACATCCTGAAGGAGCCCTACACGCGTTGCGCGGTCGATCGGCTGCGCACTCTTGAGCGTTGCCATGACATTTTTATAGGTCGGGTTATCTTCGATGACACTATGTCCCCAGCTGGTCTGTGCGGCACAGGCAAGGTGCTCTGCAGCCTCCGAACGCCAGTTTTCTGCCTGATGGCGAATCAATCTTGCTGCCGCATTGATCTCTGCATTCGGCTCCTGCATTTCCTTGAAGGTCTTTTTGTCCAAGATCACATCCGGGCGGAGAGTGTTCAGCAAGGTATACAGGTCATCATCGTCTGTCTGAACCGGTGTTGCTGTCAGCATAACAACGGCATCTGCATTGTCTGTAAAATAACGTGCAACCCGGTAAGCACCTGTATTCGAGTGGCGAATGTGGTGAGCCTCATCAATGATCACCAGGTCAAAATGAACCGGTTCTTCCAGATCAAGCAGACCTTTCTGGCGGCCTTTGCCCGTAAGCAACTCCTTGGTCATCAGTGAATACGGCAGGATCGTTTTCCGCAGAGCAACCGGCCATTCTCCATCTTTGTCGCACTCGTTGATCGCCTCCCGAAGCAAAGCACCATCCAGCTCCGTAAAGTTTTCATCAAAGCGCTTCATCTCAGAGCGCCACTTGTGTTCGGCAACCAGCGGCTTGGGGCAGATGATCAGTACCGACTCGAAATCATCGTTGCGCGCCTGCAATTCACGGAGGATTAGGCCGGCTTCAATGGTTTTACCAACACCGACGCTGTCTGCAACAAGAATTCGCGGACGTTCCGCATGGATCATCTTCAGGGCCGGGCGGAACTGATAGGGAACAAAATCCACACGGGCTGCGTTCAGGGAGTACAGCTGGTCGTTGGTGGGGCTGCAGAGCTGCTGAGCAGTCAGGAGAATCTTCAATTCATCGATGGTGACATTGCAGCGCTCTGGAGAAGCATCCGCAAGAAGAATTTGATCCGCATAAAGCGTTTCTCGTGAATTCCCAATCCAAACCTGATATTCTGTGTTTTCGCCACTGCCCTGGATGCCAACGATTGGCCCAATTTGACTCGGATCACTCTTTTTCTTGACGATCACTCCAAGCTCAAACGGGTTTGCCAGCACTTTGGCTGCAGGAGCAGGTTTTGCGACCGCAGCAGCAGGCCGGTCAGCCGGGCAAGGAGACGGTTCCTGAATCCGAATGGGATTTCCATAGTTTGGCATTTCTACCGAGGCCCTGAATTCCTTAGCTTCGTTTATTTCTACACGATCACCGCCAAATCGCTCCATAAAATCAATGTACCTTGACAAATCGGTTTTCGTCATAGTCAAAGTTACTTCTTCTGGAGTAGGATGCGCCCAGTCATTCCGTACTTCAAACATAGCTCGGATGCTATCCTTCATTCCATAATAATCCGTGTAGAATTCGATATTACGGAATGAATAGATATTCTTTCTTGCCACAGTCAAAACAGCCTGTAAATCCAGTCCTTGCAGCGTCGAAATGCCTCTTTCATTCACTTTCTGTTGCTGAAGTTCTGATAAGCTGGGGAGAACGATCATACTCCACCAATCGTTTGGTTCAAGGCTCTTTAGACGTGGCTCTAACCATTTGCGACATACATCCGCCGCATTCAGAAGGTAAACGTTCATTTTTGCCACAACTTCAGCAATATTCATTTTTATTCCTCCTTTTTGACCCCAGCAATATCAATTTTTACAGATCTTTTTTCCATAACAGCACCTGTATCCTTGTCCGTCAGCAGGAAATAGTAGTCATTTTCACGAGAATACGGGAGCTTCTTCAAAGTCAGCGTGACCTCTGTGCGGCGTTCTTCATCTGCACAGCCCACAGTCTTGTCTGCTCGGATCGTCCGCTTGGTGGACACCTGATTGTCCATTGCGTTGACGACAAAGACCTCATACACCGCCGGGAGAACAGTATCCGTCACAAGTTCTGTCTGTAGGAACTTCAACGTGATTTTTCCATCCATCAGCGTTTCAGGGGTTGGCAGAAGCGAAACGGTGGCTTTCTGGGTCTCAACATGCCCGGCCTGCGTGCGGACGTCCAGCACCGGCACCAGCATCTCCTGCACAGAGGCACCGCCATGCACATAATTCTGCCCGCCGCCAGCACACTTGAAAATAGAACTGCCCAGCGGGGTGTATACCGTGCGGTTATCCGCTGTATCCAGCACATCCCCCAAGCGGTAGCCCACGGCTCCGGCCACCGGCTGCGTATCATCAGAAATCATAAAACGCTTGTTTTTGATTTCTGCCTGTGGCAGATTGATGACTTTATCGCTCTCCATAATTGGGTCGTGCTTATACAGGAACCCATGGTCTGCCGTTACGATAAAGTGCCGGATGTTCGCATTGTCGGTCAGGCGGCGGATTTCCTTGTACAGTTCTTCCACAGCCTCCTCGCAGGCAGAAAAGACCTCGTTTTCCGTGCGGGCCTCATCGCCGCGGGCATCGATCTGGTTGTGGTAAACATACACCAGCGTCTTGCCAGAGAAGTAGCTGCGCAGTTCGTCGCGGCGCATATTCTGCATCTGGTCGAACTGGATGCAGCTGCTGTTTTTCTCTGCCGCTTGCAGGATGCTTTCCCGTGCAGCAGTGCCCACCGTTTTCTTTCCAAGGATGGTTACGGTGCTGTCAGGCTGAAGCTCCAGACTGACATGAGGCAGCAGTGCTGCCATGCCGAGCTGTGTATAGGAGGGCACTGTGCTGACAGCCGGGGTCAGCTTTGCCGTGCATTTTGCATCCATCGCCAGCGTTTCAAAAAGCTGCTGTGCCACTTCGTACCGCATGGCATCCGAGATAAACACCACCACGCGCTCCCGTGTCCCACTGACATTCTTGCTGTAAAAATGGGTCTGACGCTCCGTCTGGAAGGTGGTCAGATCGTGGGACAGGCTCTGGCACCAACGCACCGCCAGTGGATCGAGGAAGCAGCTGGTATACACTTTTTCCACAAGTGCTTGCAGCTTTTCAATCTCCTGTGTACGGATGACTTTTCCATAGCTCAGGTAGAACTTCCGATAAGCCGTATCCACCTGCCATGCGCTGCCACTATACTGCGCCGCCAGTGCATCAACGCCATCTGCCGGGACGAAATGCACTGCCTCCAGAACGGTGCAGGCATTGGCCAGCAGGCAATACAGCTCTTTCTGGGCATCCTTTGCGCCAAAGTAGGTCTTGCTGCGCTCCTCGCAGATCTGCCGGATGCTGTACCCCTTCAGGGTTGCCGATGTGTTTTCTTCCATCAGGCGGTTCATGATCCAGCTGCTGATCTGTGTCTCTGCCGCAGCGAACACCGTACAGTCCAGCAATAAGTCGGGATTCGTGTGCTGCAACTGCCCCAGAACCTGCATGACGTTCAGCTCCTGCGCAGCCGTTGCTGAGAACCGCTCAAAATACGGCTGATCTGGCAGATAGTTCATCATGCTGTCAAGGAAATTCAGAACCTCGCCCTCCTGCGGCAGGCTGCGATCCAGCCATTCATCCGGGGCATCAATGTCCATTGCGTGGGCAGCATAGGTGGCAAATAGGCAGGTGACCAGATCTTTCAGGTTCTTCCCGGCCGGATTGTAGCCAAACAGCCGTTTGCAGACCAACCAGAAATCCGTTGCTAGCCCGAATTTCTCAAAAAGCTGCAAGGATTCGTTCCCGGCATCCAGCGCACCGCGCAGAACATGGCGTACCAGTTCCTCCGGCTTGGGCGGGCACTTGCACAGCACCGCCATCATGGCCAGCGCAAAGGTTTCTTCCGTATAGGCAGGCGTACCCAGATCGTAGAACCGTTTCGTGCGATCCTGCGCTGCAAAGAAGTTGATATGTTCCTGCACAAAGAGCCGGGTTCTTTCATCCAGATCAAAGTCCTGTGCGATCATGGTCGCCTTGTCGGTGGAGTATTCCTGCGAGTAGCACAGCATATCCGCAAGATGGTTTTCCTCCAGTGGGGGCTTTGCAAAGGGCGCATAGATCAGAAAGCTCTCGTCCGGGTGGTCGATCTCCAGCATCCACTTGGTGGCAAACTGGGTGCGGGGCTCCATGCGGTATACCGTCACACCGGGGAGGTCGAGCTGATTCACTTCGTTCTCAAAGCTGGCCGATTCATCGTACCAGAATACCAGTTTGCGCTGCTCTCCCGGTGTAAACATTCCCCGGAGACGTTCTTCGATCTGGCGCAGTGTCGTTTTAGCCATGGGTTTTCATCTTTCCTTTACAATATCGTAGAAACACCAATACACCGGAGCGGTGTTGCAACACCCCGGTGTATTGGTTTCACATTATTTAATCGGCGCAAGTACGTTCAGATTTTTGCCATCTGCGGCGGTCTGCGCCTTGACGTAGTTCACTTTTACGCCGTCATCCAGATCCAGCGTGATGCGCAGGGCGGCAAGGTGGGCGATATTTTTCTCGTACTTCTCGCACTCCTCCTGCTGGAGCTTCAGCTTGTCCAGACGCTTCTGCGCCGTGGACACCGTGCGGGCATCGTTGCTGCTGGAAATGACATTGTTCTCCTGCACGATCTGCTGTGCGTAGGTGCGCAGCAGGGGGCTGAGATAGTTGTTGTAGACGCGGCCGGTGGTATCGGCATCCCAGCGGTGGAGGTAAACCAGCGCCTTGAAGCCGTTTTTCTTGCCGCTGTCGAACATCCAGTAGATGGGCCGCTTCTGGTAGATTTTGCAGTGGTCCGCAAAGAAATCCTTCAAAAAGTAGTTGCGGATGATCTCGCGGCTGGTGTTGCCCTTGTTGCCTAGCGCCTTTGCAATGAACGCAAGGTTTTCTTCCAGCGTATCGGCACCGTACACCACCCGGACAAACTCCACGATGCGGTTCACAAGGTCGTTTTCGCCAAAGTATTCCTCATCGCACAACGGCAGCACATTGTCTGTTACCGGCTTGAGGGTTACATATTTGCTGTCATCCCATTCGCCGCCGGCATACACCAGCCCATCCACATCCAGCGAGTACCGCCCGAACAGGCACCCCACTGCATAGGAAAGCAGGCTCTTGATCTCGCGGGTCAGGTCGGCGCGACGCACGGTCACATCCTTGTCTTCCACTTCCGGGGTCAACTCATCCTGCAAACCGTAAATATCAATAAAGATGCGGTTCAGTTCTTCCTCGTTGGCCTTGAGCTGCTGGAAACGCTGCTCACATTCTTCCTGCCATGCGGCAAATTTATCGCTTATCAGTTTTCCCATTTTATTATTCCTTCTCTGTCTGGCAGCAACTACTACCCGGCAGGTTGCAAGTCCGTTTTAATTTTGCGGCAAGTTTGATGCAAGTTTGCAGCAAGTTTGATGCAAGTTGGTTCTAAACATGCATCCAAATGCCCTCTGCATCAAACATTGGCAAACCAACGTGCCGCGCTTGTTTTTCCTTGAGGATACACCTGATGGCTATCTTTCAATTCTTGCATCAGCCTTTGTATCTGTCCACGAGTAAGACCCGGCAAAACTTGCTGCAACTCTTTGAACGGAGTTCCAACATCGTTATTCTGCCGGATATGTTTCAGCAGCAGCGCCTTATTGGTATCTTTGTCCAGACCAACGTGTCTTGTATGCACGCCGGTCTTTCCTGTTGCCGCATACAGGCTTCTTGCAAGGACATATTTCTTTCGGCCGATATGCTCCACAATGCCCATTTCGACCAGCCGGGGCAGCCGCGCCTGCATTTTTCCATTGAGCGGACGATCGTGGTAAAGCGCATCAATGGCCAAGAAGTCTTCCGTGGACAGCAGCTCTGTACTTCTTTCACTGATGCGATTGATCACCGAAAGCATCGCCTTGTCAATGATTAGCCCATTCAGCGTAACGCTGACAAAGAACTCATCCGTACCCGTAAAGTCCGGGAGCGGCTTTGCCTCCTGTACGCTTAGCTCGAACATCAGATTCATGCCCTGCCCGGAACGTTCGACCATGCCGCATAGGGAAAGAATCTCTGCAATACGGCGATTGCGTGGCAACTGACGATCCAGTATATTGTCCAGCGTAATGCCAAAGGGCAGGCCGCCGGGGCTTTCAACTACAAGTCTGTCCCGATATTGGCGCACAAAGATGCTGCCGCCAAACTGGTAATTTCTGTGGCTGACTGCATTCAGAATGGCCTCTCGCACGACGCGCTCATTGAACGTAAAGATGTCAAATACGAAAAAACCTTCCTGATAATGCTGTTTGTCGTTCCGCAAATTGACCAGCTCCCAGATGCGGTCATAGCACGCAAAGAAGCCCACCCGGAATTCTTCCCGCTGGTTTGCAGGGCCAGATGCTTCGGAAGAACGATATTCAAAAACAATTTCAGCCTGCGGTAAAAAGCGAGTAAGCGCTTCATTTTTGCCGAACAAAATCAGAGCTGCATAGGTCACGCCACTATCCGTGATGGCACCACAATCAATGAGAATCTGATGCCTTGACCGTGTTGCAAGCTGTTTATTGCCGCTTTTTTCGATCCAGTTGGAACGGAAATTTTCAATCGCAGTCTCATCCAGATCGTCAAAGGTCGCGCCCTCACAAATTTTGCCGGAGAAGTCTGTTCCAATCTCATCATAGATGCGGCGGCGCATATCTTCCGGCATTGGACACAGCGTATCGCCGTCATAAATCCACGCAACGCCTTCATACAGTACCGGCATCCCGATCGGGCGGCTTTTCACATCAAAAACCAGTACCCGCTTTCCCTCATAGTCATACAGCTGAAAGTCAACATTGATTTTCAGCTTGTCGATCAGCCCCATACGAGTGCGTTCCGGCTGCTCAAAAGCACGACTGCCTACTACCTGACGCGGCCGTTTGTCTGTGATGCCAAACACCAGCTTGCCACCGCCATTGTTTGCCAAGGCGCAGCAACACCTTGCGGCTTCTCCAAAGTCAAACCGATTTTTCGCCTCTTTGAATTGGACGTGTTCGCCTTCCTTTGCTTCCAGAAGTTCTGGAATGGTCTCTAAATAGGGCATGGCGTTTCTCCTTTATTCTAATTATGCATTATCAGGGTGATCGTACTTTGCACGCAGTTCCTCCACAACCTCCTGCCAGCTGGCCTGTCCGCTGCCAATGCGGTCCAGGTTGCTGCGGGTGGCTTTGCTGATGGTCATGCCCTCAATGGCAAAGGTGCCGTACACATTGCGCAAGTTGCTTTTGTGCTGGGCAGGGGTGGTGGATTTGATGCTCATGGACTCATCTCCTTCATTAACCGTGGTTGCAAGTTTGATTTCATTTCTTTCCTATCAGAGCCTACGGCTCAATTTTTACCACTTGGCAGTTATCCAAGTTCTTGTGTAAAAAGGATATCGTCGTCAAGATGTCGATTGCTTCGCTTTCTTCAATGATCCACTTTATTTTCGGTGTATGTGCGGTCACATTCCTGACCATGCTGTTTATTCCTTTCAGCATAAGGCAAAAACCTTTTTGCTGGCTTTTTTCGCTCTCTGTCTGAAGGTTGTTTAATACGAGGTATGGAGCCGAGGTCGAAAAGGCTTTGTCATATAGGGCGGTTCCATCTTCTTTTAGATTTGTCATCTGCCGAACCTGTTCTGCCAGACTTTTCGTTGCTTCAAAAACTGCATGAAAGTAGTTTTCTTTCAACAATTCTTCGTTGCAATACTTAAGAACCCGCCCATGAACTCCCCGCTGACGCAGCTTCGGCAGAATGCTCTGTACTCTTTTTTGAGCGTCTCCAATGGTCTTTGCTACCGAAATCTTTTCAAACTGCCCATCCGCTCTATACTGGATTCCGCTGAACGAAAGAATACCATTCAACTCCGAACGAAGTTCTTCAAAGGCATCCGGATTCTGCACATAGTTTACCGGGGCCAGTACTTCCTGAATGAACCGCAGAATCGCATTTCCGGCTTTATCCGTTTCTTGACGCTCCATGAACGTATATTCCAGTCTGCGCCACTTTGTTGAGTGATGACTGTTATCCTGAATGCCGACACGATTCAACACACTGGTTATTTCACTACCGGTCATTATTTTATCACCAAAAAGATGACTGAGTTGCGTAATCTGACCATTGCTAAACAAAATCACTTCTGCCATAGTTTCTCCTATATCAGAAAATCATTTCCTTGCATACTTTAAACACAATCCATCCACAACCTCCTGCCAGCTGGCCTGTCCGCTGCCAATGCGGTCAAGGTTGCTGCGGGTAGCTTTGCTGATGGTCATGCCCTCAATGGCAAAGGTGCCGTACACATTGCGTAAGTTGCTTTTGTGCTGGGCAGGGGTGGTGGATTTAACACTCATAGCGTTTACACCTTAACCTGTTCATCAAGCTGATTTCTTAGCTCTTTGTCAATGTTTTTTCTTACGTAGGTTTTGCTTTCTATATCACAGATACATATTTCAAACCCGATATCCAAATAAATTATTTTATAGTTCTTTTCATTCTTTATTCGTGTAATCTCATCAATTACACTCAAAACATAAGAATCCCAAAGGTAGGTTGTTCCAACAAAAACATAAAGTCCATATGCTACAAATGGGTGATATCCACCTGCATTAAGCTTTTGGATTTTCTTTTTTATTGTTTCAATCAAATGATCCGGGGAAATACTTGTTGAGCCAAGGCTTGCTGTCAAAATCTTATTCTCTGAAACTTTCAGTGTTCCGCCACTGGCTTCATATTTGCTCAACTTCTTTTGGTCGATATCCGAATATGGCATGCTCCATATTGAGGTCAGAATACGTTCTGCTTTTTTCTCATTCTCGTAGCAATCTTCTACTACCTCACTCCCATATGAATAAGTTTCATCTTGCAGATCAGGTTTATCGTCACACTTCAAGCATCCACTTGGATATCCACAGACACTCTCTAAAGTCAGTTTTGCCAATGCTTCAAGTTCTTTTTTATCTCGAATCATCGTTTCCTCTCCTCGATGGCAAACGTGCCAACCACATTGCGCAGGTTGCTTTTGTGCTAGGCAGAGGTGGCAGGCTTAGTGCTCATACTTGCCTTTCATAGTTCTTTTTCGGCTTCGTTATTGGCTGCTGGAACATTGATATTCTTTACGGTAACTCCAGCAATTTTTTCCAAAGCCTTAAGATTGTTCTTCAATGCCTCTATTGGGCCATGTTCTTGGTTAAATTTCACCACGATCTCAATTTTTTTATCGGGCAACATTCTATAACTTTCCGGAACCTTTGAGCCGCCAAGCATCTTAATCGACATAACCTCGGAAACTGCAGTATGAGTTGCATGCACATTATTAAGTGATTCCTGAATTATTTTGCTTGCCTCTGAATGTTTCTTAAAAAAAGAGATACAACGTTTCTTTTTTACAATCCCGACGTATGCTGCTTGTTCCTGAGCCCACTCCCCCATAGCACTTGTATCTGTCATAAGATTTTGTATTGCCTTCATCACATCTGTATATTTTTCAAACCGATTATAGGCCCAAGTATCTACCTGTTGTACATACAATGCAAGACTCAGATAATAATCAATCAATGCGTCCTTTTTAGCCAACAAATATGACCTCAACGCAAGTATTGCACCGACGATTGTACCAGAAAAGATGTTCAAGCATACACTCACACAAAAGTCTCTATGCCCAGCGAGGATAGTATTCGGTAAGTTAATCCAATGCCACTCTCCGGCAATGCTTAAAATCAGTGTTATAGCCGCAATTATAATGGATGCATAAAAGATGTTTTTCTGTTCTTTCATTTATCCTCCTCATGTAAATTTTTAGAATCTCAACGGAATCCTAGAGGGCTTAACTTCTCGGCTTCCCAGTCCCTGTTCCCGCAACATAATTTTGATTCCTTCCTCGATTTTTGCAAAGTTTGCAGTCGGCGAAACCATAATACTCTGCAAATACTTCAAGTCAAAATCAATATCAACATATGGAACCAGCATTCCTTGCTTGATATAAACACTGCGTTTATACGGTTCTCCTTTTTCAGGATGCACAAGCTGGTTAAAAGCATTGGAATCCGGCGGTGTACTTAAATTAAATACAATTCGACATTCGCGTTCATCTTCAAAACTCGGATGCTTGAAAAAGGCACCGAGTTTCACAATACAGTGTATCATGCATTCGTACAAATAATCCACATATGGAGTATCTGCAAATAGTTTGAATCGTTCAAAAATGGTCCTCAATAGATTTATTTGGTCTGTCTGGTTATAAATAACCTTACCGTATAAAAATATCAGTGTCATATCTGAACGGATAAGCCTACTTCTAAAGCTCTCCATGAAATCATTTGCAAATTGAATGTTACATCCATCACCTTGTGCATAGTAATTCCACATACTCAAGCTATCTGATTTATAAGAAAAAGACGCTTGATAGCTTTGAAATAATCCTGTATCAAAGTTGTTGATTTTGCGATCAAGATATTCGCAGAACTTTTCTTTTGTGTTTCTTTTGCAAGAACTATCTTCCCATGGCCAAAGTTCTGCAATCTTCTCTTTGCAGAGTGTTAGTACATACGTTCCTTCGCTTTTATCATTGAGATATGCACGGTTTGTAAAACGAAGCTGTTTTTTATTGAGGATTATTTGAAGTGTGCCCAAAGAAGTGTAGTGGTATATTTCATCAGACTTCTCCAGAAGACTTTGATACGGATATGTATTGCAAACACTCGACATTGCGTTTCTTTCTTTCAAACCTAATGGATCCATTCTATCTCACCTCGCTATTCACTGCTTTATCTATCAGGTGCCTGCATCAGCGGTGGTGTGGTCACACCAGCGGGTGCCTCTTAAAGTCCCAGCTCGTTTCAAACGCATCCCAATCTGTACGGCTAATTTCAACATTGTTTGAAGCAATACGGTCGATTTTATCTTTCTCATCCGATTGTTTTATAGGAGTCAATGCGACCGACCCAGCGCCATAGTTGATAGTCGGGTTGATAACCCCCATTATCAAATCGAACACCTTAGTGTTCATGATTGACAAAATATAGAAAATGCTATTTTCATTAGGAAAAGCCGATGAACCAGCTGAATCAAAAAGTGATTTGTAATCACTTAGACGAAAACTTGTCCCAGCAGCTGTGAGTGCGCTCCATGTTATATGTTCTTTGAAATAGAGTTGCTTACTCCTTAGATTTGCTCTTGAATTTTGCAGTTCTGCGCCGTTATCCTCATAGTTGACAACATATTCTTTGTTTCCGTACCATCTTCTGAAATTTCCGCCCTTATCATACGGGTACCACTTCTTTTCGTCCTCGACCAAACCAAAGGAAAATTTTTCTTGATTCACCTCATGCCAGAAACGAAGAAATCTGTCATTATCGGAGGTATCCATACCTTTTTTACACGGACATACATCTCCCAAAGCTTTTCCTGTCCGAAAATCGTCAATAAAATTTTCTCCGACCCAATATGCTATTGGCAAGCCCGGAATTTTTTTGAAGTCCTCCTGATTGGCATAATAGATTCCACGTTTTTCAAAGAATCGTTGTTCTCGAACTTCAGGAGTTTCTACATCGCCCTGCTTATCAAACAGCCGTCTATAATGCCCTTGATAATTCAGAATGTGTTTTTTGTAAACAACAAAAGCTGTCGTACCAAAATCCGATCCAAAAATACCGCGTCCCGGATGAACCATATTTACTAGACTTTCATTATCTAACAGATTGGCTCTTAACTTTTCATAACTAGTGATAAACATCCATACAGGAATGTTTATCATTGCCATATAGCCCTGTGATTTACACATGGCCATCGTTTTTTCCATAAAGACCGTGCTTAAATCAGATTTTGTGTCTGGATAGTTCTTCTTTACAAATTCGGCAAGTGTTCCTTCCATTCCCGCTGCACTCATATACGGCGGATTGGTTACCACTGCGTCATACTTCTGAGACAGCAGGATAGCCTGCTCGATGAGCTGTTCCACGGAGTCCTTGACGGCATCGTACCACATGGCCATATTCATGTCGTGGGCCGTCTGGGAAGCGGTCAGCTCCCATGCCTCTTTCAGGCCCTCGTAATCCAGCGGTTTGATCTGGAGGATGGAACCGTACTCCTTGGCATCAATAAAGGCATCCAGCAGATAGTTGAGGGTGTCCCGGTGTGCCTGCGAGTTGAGAAAGTTGCCCATCTCGTGCTTGTAGGCACCGCCCATCCAGTTGGATTCCTGAATGTCGTACACTCTGGGCTGGGGGATGGTCTTGCGGTCAAAGAAGCCGCTGTCGTACTCGCGGGCCTTCATCATCACGGAGAAATAGGCAAACTGCGCCGCACGCTTGTCGATGTCCAGACCAAAGAGGTTGTTTTCCAGAATGGAGCGCACGGCCTCCCGCTTGGAGTAGCCGTTGTCCAGATAGATCTGCATCAGCACATCAAACAGGTAGCACAGGATATGGCCGCTGCCCATGCAGGGGTCGATGACCTTGAGCTGTTCCGGCTCCATTTTGGCGTACTGGGCGCGGATATCCTTCAGCTGCTGCTCCACCTGCGGCTCCTGCGGGGCCTCGTCCAGATAATACTTCCAGTCGGACTTGTCGAAGTCCGGGTGACCCTCGACCCACAGACGGCCAAGGCTGTTTTCCACCATGTAGCGCACGATCCAGTCCGGAGTAAACAGCTGGGTCGCCGCCGGGATGTTCTGCTTGCTGATCTTGATGTTCTTTTTCAGGTCGGCAAACACCTTGTCCTTGGGTTCGGTGTTGTAATACTGGTACATCCAGCCCATGATCTGCACCTGACCCAGCGGCTTGCCGTCCTCATCGGTGGCGTGAATGTCAAACCAGCGCTCGTCCACCTCGTTGACCAGACGGTAGACCACGCCGTTGGGGTCGTTGAAACTGAGCGTAATCAGCAGCTCGGAAAAGCTGTTGCTGCCGTCCAGATCCTCAAACAGCCGGGGCAGGATGCGGCTCAGGTCGTTGCACTGCTTGAAGAACAGAAAACGGAACAGGTCATCTTCCTTGTTGGCATCCTGCAAGTCGAAGATGCGCTGTTTTTCGTCCTCGGTAAACTCCAGATCGCCGGAGAAAGGTGCCTTGACCAGATCGGGCAGCTTCTGCCCGGTGATCTCGCTGGAAAGCACCCGCACCGGGAGATAGCGGTTGACCTCCATAAAGCGGATGGCGATCAGACGGTTGAACCATGTATAGGCGATCTCCTCGATGAACTGTTCCAGCTCCTTTTTTGGCTCATCGGCGGTATAGAAGCCGCGCACATGGGCAGCAAGGTTCTTGTACTGGTTCACGGCCCGCACGCCCCGGATGGTCTGGACGTTGCCATTGCCAAGGTCAAACACCAGCTCCTTGTCCGTGCTGGTCTGCGGCTCCACGATGCCTTTTTCGGTGATGCCGTACCGCTCCAGCTGGAACGTCACATCTGCGATCAGCTTGCGGCGTGCTTCCACCGCAAACTTCTTGATGGGTGCCTTTTCCATAGTGTTCCTCTTTTCGTTTACCAAATATCCACGTTCAGGGTATCGCCATTGTCCAGTTTTTGTTTCAGGGCATGGCGCAGCTTTTCAATATAGGCATCCAGCTCGGCAGCGTTGTTGATCTGCCACGATTCATCTGTCAGTTCCTGAATGCTGACAGTGACACGGTGGCGCACCGGGGTAGCAGGCGCAGCCTTTGCAGAGGCACTGCCCGGCACCTTTGCCGCCGGAGTCTGCACCACAGGCTGGTGTGTAGCCTCGTACTGGTCAATGGTGTTGATCCAGTTGATTTTTGTCCGATTCGCATCCAATTTTGCCAATTCGAGATCGCCCAGATTATTGGTACCACCAATTTTTTTCAGCGCATCGTCTCTCTCTGCAATTACAGAGGAGCAGTAGTGCTCCTTGCAGCGAAGCGTATTCAGATGCTGAAGAATGCGTCCATAGCAGTCCGCCACACAATCTTTTACCGGCTCAGACTTACGGTCCAACAGCTCACGGTATTTTTCCTGAAATGTCGTATGTAAAACCGCCAGATTCCGAATCTTGTCATACGGCTCTGCCATACCCAGAATCTTACGCATTCCTTCCGCAGCGTTCTTTACTTCATCGTCATCAATGCGGCTTTGATTGCGCATGTAGAGTTCCACAGCATCGTGCGCCTCACGGAATACCTTGATCTGCCCGGCGTTGAAGAAGTCCCGCAGAGATTCATAGGTCTCTTTGAAGTCCTGATACTCCTCCTGTGCATTTTCCAGTGCCGTGTAGAAGGATTCCGTCGTGGTGGGGTCGATCAGCGAGGTCATCAGGGCAATGCCCGCATCCACGGTGTTCTTGCCGGGGAGATACGGCTCCTCCCGGTAAGTAGCCTGCTGCCTGCGCAGCTCATCCCGCAGAGCGGTACACTCCTTTTGCAGATCGCTCATCAGCTGCTCGTCATCATCCGAGGAAACGCCCTTTTCAAACAGGTCGCGCATCATATCACGGACAAGACGCTTCTGCTTATCGGTGGCGTGCTTGCGAATGTCGCACAGCAAACGCTCCTGCGACTCCACTCTGGTAAACAAACGCTGGAACTCCTGCGCATTCCGGCTGGAAAGGCTGAGTTGCTCATGGTTCATGGTCAGCGTCAGGATGCCATCCGCAAACAGGCGTGCAACCAGCCACTCTACATCCACCGGCAGGAAACCATACGGTTCCTTTGTAAAGATGCCCAGCAGCGTTTTCAGCGAGGTTGTCACCGTTCTCGACAGAGAATTACGCTCAATACGGGTACGGACATCGTCCAAGGCGCGGCTGTTGCCGGTACCGTCACCGCCAAGCCGCATCTGCCCGGCATCTGCAAACAGTTTGCCGATATCCTGCTCCGAAACCGATTTGTCAATGTCCGTCAGGTGGTTGAACAGGCGTTCCACCTGCTGCTTCAGGGCATCATTCAAGCGTGTCTCAAAGTCGCGGGAGCCGCCGGACAGCTTGGAGCCGTACACATAAATATCCGCTTCCGACAGTGCCTGCTTCAGAAACACCTTAACATTCTGACGGCGTTCCTCCACTTCCTCCTGCTTTGCTTCGCAAATCGCCCGATATTTGGTGATACGACCTGCGGTGCCGCTGCGCAGATAGTTCTGAATTTGCAGCATGGTACGCAGCTCGGTGTTCAGGCGGGTATCGTCATGCAGCTGCACAAAAATGGTGTGGTCGCCGCTTTCGCCGGAGGAAAGCATCTTCAGGCGGGATTCATCTGCATCATCGCCACGGGAGGTGATGATTTTGACTGTAATGCTGTTGTCTGGGCGGGAAAGGGCATCATAGCCATCGATTTTCCGATTGAAGCCGAAGGAATAGCGGCCATTTAGATACGGATAGCGGTACTTGTCCGCACGGTAGTTTTCATCAAAGATCAGCGTTGCAAGCTCGCGGTTCATTTCGGAATCTTCCGGGCGACGCTGTGCAATTTCTCTGTTGACCTCCTGCTCCTCATTGGTCAGGAAGACATAGTTGTCACCTAGATTCTGTACCAACTGCTCCTGAACCAGCTTTTTCAGAGCCGTTTCCACCCGGTTTTCCAGCTGATAACGGTCTTCATCCGTCCGTGATGCCATCAGGGTAGCGATGTTTTGCACCGTAGGCTTATCAAACTCCCGCACATTCTTGATCATGAACAGGACTTTGAGTACCTCAACCTCAAAGCAGGTTTCTGCATGGTCGGGGTTCAGCGAATTGTTACGCTGTGCGTTGGTAATGGCAATGGCAGTTTCGTGGTCCACCAATGCGGACAGGCCCTGATAGAATGCATTGAACGGGACGAGGATGCCTTCTTCCTGATTCTGAAGGCTCTTGGCGGTGCTGAGATACATACTCAGCATGGAGCGTTCGCCATAGGAGCTGTTTTTGCCGGGACTGCTAAACAGACGGACAGCATCCAGCACCTTGCCCAGCAGATTGAACTGATAGGGAACAAAGGGGTACACCTCTGCGAAATCAGACGCATTCTCGTACAGTTTCATTTCAGGCATATCGCCAGAGAACTTGAGCAACGTATCAAGGGCATCTGCCTTTCTGGGATAAAACGTTTTCAGTTCGGCCTGCGCTTCTGCATTCTTTTTCAGGATACGCTTCTTGACAACTTCTGCCACATCGCTGGACGACAGGGACAGCCGGGTGTCAAAGCGGCCCTGAATCTTGGAGAAGTCTACATTATTGACAGCCTGAATTTTATCAATGGCTTCCTGTGCGGTGACCAGAATCCACGCTTTGCCATGGCACTGAACTGCCAGATCATGCTCCAGCGTCTGAAGATCCAGCATCATATTGGAGTCATCACCGATGTACTGACCAACCTCATCCACGCAGAAAACCACATGATGATCGTTGCCCTTACTTTCAATATGTTTACGGACGAGCTTGGCAAAATCTTCCGTGCTGATGCTGTATTCTTCGCCCACACGGTCACACCAGCTGCGTGCAGATTCCTCACTCATCACACCCTGCTCAACCAGTGCCTGCACAAACGAATCCTGTGCAAGGTCGATGCCAGCCACAGCATCATCCCAGCTGCTGCCTTCCAGTTCTTCTACACGGTCACGGAACTTTTGCAGCTTTCCATCTGCATCCAACTTCCGCTCCAGATCTGCCATGCGAGGATACTGGTAGGAATAACCCAGTTTCTCGTTGAATGCCCGCAGAAAAACCATGGTGATCACATCGCGTGCAGCGGCACTACTGGTGCGGCTCTTGGAGGCAATATCGAACAGGATCACGTCCGTGCTGACACTTTCTGCTGCGCGGATGTCTGCCAGAACCTTCGGGTCCGTAATCTTATCGTCCTCGATAAAATATTCCAATGCAGGCTTGCCTGCAACTTCTTTATCGCTGATTAGATAAGACAGCATCTTTAGAAAGTGAGATTTACCACTTCCAAAGAAGCCGGAAATCCAGACACCGATACGATCAGTATCTGCGCCAATGCCTCGACGGTAATTTGAAAAGAATGCAGCAAAATGTTTCTGAAGCTCCTGTGTCACAACATATTCCTGAAGTTCCAGCTTGACAGTTGCATCATCAACCTGACCGGGCTTGACCACCGGTTTGATTTCGCGGTTGATCGATTTTGCAAACATCTGACCAATATTCATGTCAGTTCCTCCTACACATCCATATCAGATAGGCTTCGCACGGTAATTATTGCCATCCTTCACATCACCGAACAAATACAGGTAGCCATCTTCGTATCGTCCCGGAAACATCATCAGAACAATCCCCTGTGCAAGCCGGTCATGCAAGTCGTTCAGAATTTTATGAGAACGCAAAAGTGGGTAGCATTTTCCAACACCGGTCAACAGGATAACAGCATTGTCCTGTGGGATGCGCTTCACAATGTAGTCCAGCATAAGGTCCATCGGCCGTCCGATCTGCAAAACACTGTTCGCCGCATTCACCACGCGTGTCATGCTGCCAGTCCGCATCTCCAGGTCTTCGTATTTTTGCAGGGGATGCTTTTCAATCAGCAGTTCCGCCATGATTTTATAAAGATCAAATTCTACGACCGGGCGATGTGCCTGCTGCAAAAGTTTGATTTCATCCTTTGTCCACTGCCGGACACGCATCTCATCCTTTGGGTCATAGCTGAACACATAGTACCCCGCTTCACCGCCAAGTCCTGCGTTTGGCTCTCTGGAAATGTCATGCAAAAATTCATCGAGTTTGCTCAGTTTTTGATCTGTGTTCATTCATCTGCTCCTGCGATTGCCATCAGATAGGCGTTCATGTCATGTGCCTTCAGGTACTGCTTTAATGCAGAGCTGGGCAGAGGCGGCACCATCTTGTCGCCAGCAAGAAGTCCTGCATCGTTCAGCAGTTTACGGTAGGTCTGTGTCAGCTTGCGAATGGTCGTGTCTTTCCACTGAGCAATTTCCTCAGACTCGTTCTGCATCAAGCGAAAGAACGCAAGCACATCGCTCGACTCCAAAGATTCAGCTCCAACAATCAGCTTATCACGGTATACTCTGTACATGAAGGTGAAGAAAAGTTTGTCGTCTGCCATAATAGACAGCAGAACCATCATTCTCTGCACCATAACAGATTGCTGTCCGAAAAGTTCCTGCCAATCCTGATCAAACTGTGTCACCCGACGCGAAACACAATTAAGAATTTCCTTTACACGGTACTCCTTGGCTGCGGAAAACAGGTGCTTCTCAAAAGCACTGCTCCTGATTTCGTCTGCCGATGAACCGTTCAAAAGTTCATTAACATAGGCTTTATACTCATAGAACCAGAAGGGCTTTGATACCAATCCGGCAGTATACTGATCCTGTCTCTTTTTGCTGCTCATAAAACACCATCACTTATATAATGTACAATTATATTTAAGTCTATCGTTTATACGAAGCTTTGTCAATTCATAAAGTAGCTAAATTATCCTCAATTGATAGACATTCTGCACAAAACAAATCTCGCAAAACTCAGCAAATCGTTTCAGATGTTCCGAAGTTCGTGGAGCAGCGAAGTTCTCAGTTATCCTCCCAAAACTCTTCTGCATCTTCCACGCTATCAAACTCATCTGCGTGTTTTTCTGCAAATTCCTCAGCGGAAGAACATTCCTGAACATCGTCAAACAGTACTTCCCGATTTGCCTTTGAGTCCCCAGCAGCTCCCGTACCAACGGGATTGAAAAAGCTCATGTAGCCGATAAAATCAAACAGACCTTTATTGAATTTCATTTGAACGACCTCCTTCAATTTTCTTCGTTCAGTCCCAGCACCTGTGCCACAACCTCGTCATGCCCAAGGAAGTAGTCCTCGATCAGGTCCCAGCGCTGTTTGGTGGTCAGATCGCTGGTCAGGAAAGCAGTCATCATTTCTTCTGCATCCGCATGACGGCGGTGGATCTCGGCCAATTGCTGGTTCTTGTAGCGGCGGTCCTCCGACAGGCTGCGGATCTTCTGCGGGTCATTGACACGGACGAAGATTTCCAGATTCTGTCCGCCGCGCACTTCGTAACTAGCCAGACCGAAAATCTCCAGCACGGCCAGCAGACGCATTACCGGGTTCTGCTTGCCGCCGATGGTCGCGGGCAGATAACCGAGGTACTCATTTTCTTCCCGGTTCGGGGCGCAGTTGACTAGGCGCTCATCCATCCAGTTGGTGCAGGAGAAATAGTTGCCGTTCATTACACGGTAGCTCATGCCAATCTTATTGCTGCCCTGCTGACGTGCCTGAATGAACTTCATCCGGTCGCTATCCCGTTTCGTAGGGTCGATTTTCACGTCCATCACAAACAGCTCCAGCAATGCTTTAGCAAAGTCACGGCCCAGAACTTCGCCTCCCAGTGCCTCCTGTGCATCGCGGCAGAATTCTTCCACCGTGAACATGTGGCTGGCCTTGCGGTAGCCGTCAAACACACGAGCGACGGCCTCCATGTACTGACGCAGCTTTGCACGGGTCGTCTCAAAATCCTGTGCATAGCGGATAGTAGTCTTGACACGGACGGAGATACGGTTGGTTCCGTCCTGTGCGAACAGCTCCCCATTGAAGAATTTGACCTTGAACATCCCGAAGGTCATATCGGAGAAATACTTTTCCCAGAGATCGCCCATGCGGATCTCGTAGATGCTGCCGCTGTTGCGGGTGATGACATCTGATGCACGCGGCGTATAGCTGCGGCTCACCGTGATGGTATCATCGTACAGGTTCTTGACGAAATCGCCGTACTTTTCCAGAAACTCCTGCTCGATCTCCGTCGGCACGTTGGCATAGCAGGTCGTGAACATCGCTTTCGGGCGTACCACCAGCACCGGGAATCCGTAAGCATTTTCCAGATCCTTTGCCAGCAGGAGCAGGCCGGTCTTGACGCGGTTCTCCACATCATCGGAATCAAACAGATAGCCGAACGCATCCGGGGAAACCAGCAGATTGCGGTGCTTTTTCTGGCTGTACATCCAGTAGAGCTTGTGCAGGATCTCCCGCAGCTGATACTGGCGCAGCTCGCCCATGCCATGCAGACGCTTGAGCTGAGAAAGATCACCCGACAGATATTCTTCGGTCGCTACACCAGTCATATTTTTATCGCGGGCGCAGCGTCCGATCTCCTGCACATAATCGGCCAGATTGCCTGTCGGCGCATAGTGGTAAACCTGTGCAATATCCGGCACATCCACGCCCATGCCGAAGGCTTTGGTGCTGATCATCGCAACGGCCTACCCGGTGCGGAAAGCCTCCTGTGCAGCGTTCTTCTCCACACGGTTCAGACGGCCATAGTAACGGCGAACTTTATTCTTCACCAGCGGGGACACGGCATTGTAGATTTCCTCCACTGTAGAGGTAAATGGGCAGTAGACCAGCGTTTTGCGGCCTTCGGCCACAAACTTTTCGATCTGCTTTGCAACATGATCGACCTTAAATTCGTCCCGGCTCCCTTCAACGGTCTTTTCCAGCGGATGAATATCAAAGTTGATGTTGTCACGGCGTACACGACCCAGATACAGGATTGGGTTGTTCAGCTTCAGGGTGTCGATGGTATCCTGCACCACGTCATCCTGCCCGCCATACACAGCAGTAGCGGTCAGGCAAAGGACCGGGAAGTGTAGACCATTGCGGCGCTGACGCTCCAGATAATCGCCGAGGAACCAGTAATCCGCACGGAAGTCCTTGCCCCAGCTGGTGACGGTATGGGCTTCGTCCACAACGAACAAACCAAGGCGGCGATTCCCAAGCAGGGTCTCCAGCGAAGTGGTCAGCAGCATTTCGGGTGCAAGGTACAGGATGGACTTTTCGCCGTTATGGATGGCGTTCAGGCGCTCCTCACGCTCCTCGTGGGAAACATTGGAGTTCAGGAAGGTGGCGCAATGCACGCCGCGGGCTTCCAGCTGGGTGACCTGATCCTGCATCAAAGCAATCAGCGGCGAGACCACGATAGTGACAGCCTTGTGTACCTGCGCCAGATAGATACCGGATACCTGATAGAACACCGATTTGCCTGCGCCGGTGGGAGCGGTCAGGAACACATTGGTGTAGTCCTGATAGTCTCCCATGGCAAACTCGCACTGCCTAACGATGGTGCTGATGATCTCGCCCTGACTGATCTGCTTTGTCTCCGTCCCAGCGGCAGGGTCTTTGTAGAAGTCCAGCATCCGGAAATCTGCATTCACGCCCCAATACTGCTTGAGGATGGCACGGTAAGATTCTGCGGAGTGCCTTTGAGCAGGCTGTAAAATGGGAACTCATGGAAAAGAATCCCTGCATTTACGCTACCCTGCCCAAGTACACTTCCAAGAAACGTGATATCTGGACAGCCGAAACGCTGTTCCGTGCTTTGAAAGTTTGTGATGATCCGAAGCTGCGGCTGTGCATCAACCTCTCGTTCTCCTGCTCCCTGCGTTTGGGCGAACTGCTCGGCCTGACTTGGGATTGCGTGGATATCTCCCCTGAAAGCATTGATGCAGGACGCGCATCCATTTACATAAACAAAGAACTTCAGCGTGTGGACGTTGCTTCACTGAACGCCTTGGAAAACAAAAATGTCATCACTCGTTTTCCCTCACTGAGTTCCCGCTGTACCACGGTTCAGGTTCTGAAAAGCCCCAAAACAGACAGCAGTATCCGAACCATCTTTCTCCCCAAAACAGTTGCTGAAATGCTCGTTGAATTCAAAGCAGAGCAGGATATGACAAAGGAAGCACTGGGTGCAGAATATACGGACTACAATCTTGTAGTTGCCGGCCCATTGGGAATGCCAACCGAGCAGTCTACCATCAACGGTGCATTGAAGCGGTTGATTGAGAAAAACAATCTCCCCAAAGTGGTCTTTCATAGCTTCCGACACTCCAGTATTACATACAAACTCAAACTGAACGGCGGTGATATTAAAGCCGTTCAGGGTGACTCCGGCCATGCACAGGCTTCGATGGTCACAGAGCAGTATGCACATATCTTGGATGATGATCGGCGTCTGAATGCACAGCGTTTTGATGATTTCTTCTACCAGCATCATGGCGCAGAGCCTGAAATGCCCCATCAAACAGCGCAGTCCATCCCTGAAAACAGTGCGGTCGATGCCGACGCGGCAGCAGCACTTACCAAATTGCTGGCTAACCCCTCTATGGCCGAACTCATCAAAAATCTTGCAAAGAACTTATAAGCCCCTATACATACATAAACAGCGACAGCTTTCCGATTGGGAAAACTGCCGCTGTTTGTTTTTAAGAATATCTTGACTGAATTAAGATCGGGCGGGTTTCTTTGTATCCAGTGCCTTTACTTCTTCAACAGGAAGCTGAACCGACCGAGCAATTTCTTCATAGGTCATTTTTCCAACTTCTAGCAAAGATTTTGCAATTTCAATCGACTGCTCATGCTTTGTTTCTTCTCTCACTTCTTCAAATGCTCTGCACATCGTTGCCACTCCCTTCGTATCTTCTTTGAAATAACGCACCCGCTGTGCCAGAACAGGATAGTTCATGTCATCCGGGTTCGTACAGGTAAAATCGTGCATTAGTTTTCCCAATGCGGTGTCATCTTTGATCTGAGAGTTCACATAGATAATATGTGCGTCATCTCCGAAGGATTTCCCCATTTCCTCAATAATGCGGTTGATATGGTAAATAGGAAGTCCGCCCCGAAGCACATCGTTCTCTGTGATAAAGATTACATAGGTTTCGTTCAGTGCGTCATACGCATCGCCCTTTCGGGTGAGATTGGCATCCAGCAGGCTGCTGTTATATCTTGCCCTCTTTGCGACTGCTCCACTGTCACTGCGCTGAACCTCGACATTGTAGGCACGATTTTCATGATCCACTGCCAGAATGTCAAGCCGTACGGAACGGCCTTGTATATTGTTCAGGTCATGCTGTCCATGAACTTCTTTGACCTTCAAATCATCCCGATTCAGGATAATCCGGAGCAGGAATTCCGCACACGGCTTATCTTCAAAGACCTTGCTCATAAAGTTATCATCCATGAGCCGAAAATCACGGATACGCCGCAGATCTTCCTCATGCTTACGCTCAAAATCAAGGTCTTTTTGCGTTTCGACTTCTGCCATCGGTTCACCTGCT
>ERZ773130.955-NODE-955-length-30383-cov-5.639178_pt1 | contig 30383 bp, 26 predicted proteins | sample MGYA00511919_ERZ773130 | MGnify/ENA primary metagenome ERZ773130 (study PRJEB29015, sample SAMEA2737851) | human gut metagenome | biome: human gut; feature: human-associated habitat; material: faeces | place: China | collected 2012 ...
TGCCGCGCAACGCGGACAAGGCGCTCATGGCGATCCGCGAGTCGAACGGCATCGTGGTGAACGTGACGGACGAGGAGATCATGGCGACGCAGAAGCTGCTGGGCATGACTTGCGGCGTCTTCGGCGAGCCTGCGGGCGTCACCGGCGCGGCGGGCGTGAAAAAGCTCTGCGAGCAGGGCGTTCTCGGCGAGAACGACACGGTTGTGTCGGTCGTCACGGGCAACGGACTCAAGGACGTGGCGAATGCCATCAAATTCTGCGGCGAGCCGATGAGCCTGCCGAACGACCTTACACTGCTGGTTGAAGAATTCGACAAGCGCGGCATTGAAACCGACGTGTAAAAGAGAAAAAGCGCCCCGCGAATCGCCTGATTCGCGGGGCGTTTTTGATTATACAAAATGATCCTTGATGACGGGAATGGCGTTGAGCAGTGCCGAGATCGCCGTGGAGACCGCGAACACAAAGACTGCGAGCAGCGGCACGGAGAAAAAGGCGTTGCAGGAGAAAGTGTCGATGCCGAAATGCTGCAGCAGTTCAATGACCATGGGGTGGACGAGATAGACACCGAAGCTGTATTTCGACATCTTGCGGAGGAACGTGTAGGCTTTTTCGCCCATGCGCGGGAAATTCAGATGCTGCTTGGCAAAGACGAAGATCGGTACGCTTGTGCAGAGAACATTGAGCGAATTGTAGGTGTAGAAGATATCGCTCGGCGCGCCCTGTGCCCTTGAAAGAGCGACGGGGGCGAACATGGATACCAAAAGGCCGACAACGCCGATGCAATAGAGAATGATCTCTTCTCTGCGGCTAAAGTCCCTCCGGCTGAGATAATATCCGCCGATGAAATAAGCGGTGAAGCCGAGCGGGAAAAAGCAGTAGGAGTACATGATGACGGTGTGAATGACCGCGCTTGCCTGATACGAAACAAAGGAGAGAAACAGGGCAAGCTGGGGCAGAAGAAAGGTGAAGATAAAAGCGAGCAGCAGGAAGTAGCGCGTAAGCGTTTCATTTTGCACGATCGGCCGCAGCAGCGGGATCAGCAGATACAGCCCTACGATCATGTAGAGAAACCACAGATGATAATGCCCCGTGATGAACTGGGAAAGCACGACCGCGAGAGGCGCGTGACGAAAGACAAGATAGACGAGCGCATAGCAGCCCGACCAGAAGAGAAAGACTGTAGCGATGCGCGCGACGTTCTTTTTGAGAATGGCGGAGATGCTGACATCGCGCCCGAGAAACAGCGCACCGCTGATCATCACAAAGATGGGGACCGACCATTTTCCTGTGGTGCAGTAGAGATTGAAGGCAAACCACGCCCGTGAACTGACGTCAACATCTGCCCAGTGCTGCGCGGCAAGATGCACGAAAACAACAAAGAAGATCGCCACGATGCGGAGAATGTCGAAATAGATCACGCGCCTGCGCGTGAAATGCTCTGCTGGCATGTTTAGCCCTCCTTTTCCGCAGCGTTACCAACCATCTCATTCTGCGCATCGTCAAGCGCAGCATCGGGTGCGGACACTTCCGCCGCGGGCTCGGCCTTCTGCGCCTGCTGAGAGGCCATGGCTTCGACGCGGCCCTCTTCGCGCGCCTGCGCGACAGCCTGCTCACGCTCCTTTTCTGCCTTGGCGCGTTCCTTTTCCATCACATGCCGGGTGTGCTTGTTTTGCAGCTTAAAGACAATGCGCAGCACGAGCAGCACCACCACGATCACAAGGCCGAGCCAGCTCCAGAACTTGAGCTTGAAGAGCGTCTTGACCGTCCAGTACTTTGCCTGCATGCCAAGGAAGCAGAAAAGGATCGAGACCGCGAGCGCTGCGCCGAAGAGCAGCACCCACAGCACCGACTTGACTGCGCTACGCTTGCGCACGCGCAGATGCGCGGCCAGGAATAGCAGACTCAGCAGAAAAAACACAGGGAACTGCGCAAATAATATCTCTCTCAGATCCATTGGTTTACCTCACAGTGCGCATTTGCCGCGCTTTAAATATTCGCCCATTTTTCCGCCGATGACCTTGCCGCCGTCCACCTGCAAACTGCCGCGCAGATAGACCTTTGCAATGCCGCCGTTTGTGCGGAAGCCTTCAAACGGCGTGTAGCCCGCCTTGGAGAGAAGCTCCGCGCCGCGGAGCACGTGGCTCGCACCGGGATCATAGACAACAATGTCGGCGTCGCTGCCAGCGGCGATCACGCCCTTGCGGGGGAAGAAACCGTAGAGCTTTGCGGGATTTTCGCTCAGCGCGCGGCAGACGCCGGCAAGCGAGAGCTTTTTTTCGCTTGCTGCAATGGTGTATACGACCTCGCCGCGCGTTTCAACGCCGGGAAGACCGCCGGGGATCTTCGTAAAGTCCTCGCGCCCCATGTCCTTCTGCTCAAGCGTAAAGGAGCAGTGGTCGGTCGAGATGGTCTGCACCTCGCCGCGGCGCAGCGCCTTCCAAAGCGCCTCGCTGTCCTCCTGCGAGCGGATCGGCGGCGCGCAGACGTAGCGCGCAGCGGAGGAAAAGTCGGGATCATAGTAAACGCCGTCGTCAAGCGCCAAGTACTGCGGGCAGGTCTCGACATACACGGTCTGCCCGCGGCGGCGCGCCGCGGCGATCTCCGCGAGCGACGCTCGGTTCGTCGTGTGGACGATGATCACAGGCGCGTCCGCCGCCTGCGCGATACGCAGAAGGCGGGAGACGGCTTCGGCCTCTAAATAATCGGGGCGCGAGACAGGGTGCGACACCACATCCGCTCCAAGACCGCTCGCCTTGAGCTCGGCAATACGCTCGTCGATCACGCCTGCGTTCTCGCAGTGAACGCCCGCGATGCCGCCGCGTACCTTCAGCGCCTTGAGCGCGCGATATACTGCGCCGTCGCCGATCATCATGGCGGGATAGGTGAGGTACATCTTAAAAGAGGTGATACCGGCGTCGAACATCGCGTCAAGCTCAGACTCGATGCTCTCGTTCCAGTCATCGATGGTCATGTGGAAGCCATAGTCGCAGTAGCACTTGCCGTCCGCCTTTTTATGCCAGAGATCAAGCCCATAGGCAAGGGATTCCCCTTTATTGGGGCAGGCGAAGTCGATGACCGTCGTCGTGCCGCCGCGAATGGCGCTTTTGCTGCCGCTTTCAAAATCATCGGCCGTTGTGGTGTTGCACACGTCAAGGTCAAAGTGCGTGTGCGCGTCGATAAAGCCGGGAAAGAGCGTGCAGCCCGTCACATCGACGATCTCGCTCTGCGCGGCGAGATCGGGCGGGATATGGCCGACCTTTTCAATTTTTTCACCGTCGATGAGCACATCGGCACGGCGGCAGCCGCGGCCGCTGACAACAAAACCGCCTCGAAGCACTGTTTTCACGGAAGAGACCTCCTTATGGAAAAATACTGTTCCAAGATAAAGTCAGCATAGCATATTCTCGCCTTCATTTCCATAGAAAGAAGAAAAAATGTGAGATGCAACAAGATTTTTGTCAGAATTTCAGAAGAATAACGTATTGAGAAAGACGCGCGTACACGGTATAATAAAAGCATACTACATTCCGCTCTGAACTGTGCAAAACCGGACATTTTTGCGTGCTGACGACGGTGAGAGATGAGATGTGAAGAAGCTGCGCGTCACGGCGGCGGGCAGAGAAGTGTGGAGTGAAAAAAAGAGGAGGAAAACACTATGCGTAAGTTCCTATCCGTCCTGCTCGCAATGGCAATGGTTCTCAGCCTGACTGTGACCGGCTTTGCGATCGAGGACACGGCAACTACAAGAGAGCCCGAAGTCATGACCGAAGAAGCAACGATGGCGGGCAAGACTGTCATTCTGCACACCAACGATGTGCACGGCGCGGTCGATGGCTATGCCTACATCGCCCAGCTCAAGGCCGACTATGAGGCCAAGGGCGCCGAGGTCATTCTCGTCGACGCCGGCGACTACAGCCAGGGCAAGACCTATGTCAGTGTCACCAAGGGCGCTGATGCGGTCACGATGATGAATGCCGCCGGCTACGATGTCGTCACCCTCGGCAACCACGAGTTCGACTACGGCTACGCCCAGCTCAAGGAAAACATGAGCAAGGCCAAGTTCAAGGTCGTCTGCGCGGACGTCTTCAATGAGGATGGCACCCCCATCTTCGATGCGAACTACACCTACACCACCAAGTCCGGTGTGAAGGTCGGCTTCTTCGGCATGGAGACCCCCGAGACCCAGACCAAGGCCAACCCTGCGCTCATCAAGGGCCTGACCTTTGCGACCGGTGACGCCTTTACCAAGGCTGCCGCCGATCAGGTCGCAGCGCTCAAGGATGCCGACGTTGTCATCTGCCTTGCGCATCTGGGCATCGACGCCGAGTCCGCTCCCTACCGCTCCACCGATCTCTACGCCGCTGTCAAGGGCATCGACTTCATCATCGACGGTCACTCCCACAGCGTGATGACCAAGGGCGAGAAGGGCGAGCCCATTCAGTCCACCGGTACCGCGTTTGCCAACATCGGCGTGATCGTCATCGACAACGCCACCAAGAAGATCGAGAGCAACTCCCTCTTCGAGATCAAGGAAGATACTGCCAAGGACGCGACCGTTGCCGCCGCGGCAAAGACGATCGTTGACCGCGTCGACGCGGAATACGACGTTGTGTTCGCCAAGAGCGAGGTCACGCTCAACGGCGCGAAGGCCCCCAACGGCAACCGCGACAGCGAGACCAACAACGGCGATCTCATTACCGATGCAATGATCTGGAAGGTCATGCAGAACAAGGAAGGCCTGACGGTTGATGCTGACCATGTGGTCGCCATCACCAACGGCGGCGGTATCCGCGCGGCCATCGAGCCGGGCGACGTCACCAAGAAGGACATCAACACCGTTCTGCCGTTCGGCAACACGGTCGTTACGATCTACATTACTGGCGAAGAGCTGCTCGAAGTGCTCGAGGCTTCCACCTACAGCCTGCCCGTCGGCGGCTTCCCGCAGGTTGCCGGCATCAACTACACCATTTCTACGGCTGTCGCCTATGACGCCAATGCTGAGACCTATCCTGCTTCCACCTACTATGGCCCCAAGAGCATCAACCGCGTGACGATCAACAGCATCAACGGCAAGGAGTTCAAGGCGGACGATACCTATGCGGTCGTTACCAATGACTTCAGCGCTGCCGGCGGCGATACCTATTATGCTTTCAAGGCCGCTACCGCGAAGTTCGACACCGGTATCCCTCTGGACGAGGCTGTGATGGAGTACGTCACCACCGAGCTCAAGGGCGTGATCGGTGCGCAGTATGCCGCGCCTCAGGGCCGTATCCTGCTGAACCCGTTCAAGGATGTCAAGGTTTCCTCCTGGTTCGGCAAGTATGTCATCGACCTCTACAATGACGGCGTCATCAACGGCACCTCCGCCACCACCTATGCGCCCAACGACACCCTGACCTGGGCTGCCGCGCTCAAGCTCCTGCTTGTCAGCCACGGCGATCTCAAGGCTGCGGACGCTACCGGCGCCGACTGGAGCAAGAACGCCATCGCCAAGGCTGCGGAGCTGGGTCTTGTTGCCGCCGATCTCGATGGTGCGAAGGCCATCTCCCGTCTCGAGTTCTGCCAGGTCGCTGCCAAGCTCAACAAGCTTGCCGAGTCCAAGACCGAGAGCAAGTTCACTGACTGCACCGACGGTTATGTCATGGCGCTCGTTGACGCGAAGGTCATCAGCGGTATGACCGAGACCACCTTCGAGCCTGCCGCGTCCCTGACCCGCGCGCAGATCGCCAAGATCCTCTATCAGCTCACCCTGATCGAGAAGTAAGGCAAAGCACAGAACAACGAAAAGAGCGCTGCTTGAAGCAGCGCTCTTTTTTTGCTTACAATAGGGAAGAGGGAGCCGGTGCATCGCACCGGCTCCCTCGTTTTTCATTTTGCTTACAGGTAGAGATAGCTGTACTTATCGCGCACGGTGAGGATGAGTGCCTCCAGCTCGACGGGAAGATCGTTGTCGCAGGATGCTAAGTCATATTCCTTTACACCGTCTTCGTAGCGCAGGCGGATCTTGTCGTCCTCTTCGAAGAGCACGCCGTAGTTCTCGCTCTCGTCCATGTCCTCGCGCGTATCAAAAAGAGTGAACTTGTCGTGGCAGGGCTCGCTGGCGTAGGGGCAGAACTGCGTGCAGTTGCCGCACTCGTTGCACATCTTGTCGACGTGAACGATCTCATGCGAGCCGTCGGCCATCTTGATGACGACATTCGCGCGGTTCGGGCAGGAATCGACGCAGTTTTCACACACGGTGGAACACTGTAAGCAGCGCTCGCCGTCGCAGCTGCATTTGCTTGCCATGGAGAGGACGCCCTTCTTGCTCTGCGCGTCGAACTCGGTCACATCGGCCTCGGCGGGGATGTCGTAAACGTGCGGGTAGCCGACGACGATCTCGGCAAAGCGCGCGGCGTCGGCAATGCCCTCGACCACGGTGGCGGGGCCGCGGTGCGCGTCGCCCGCGCAGTACACGTCGGGAATGTTCGTCTCGAACGCGGGACCCTTGCGCTCCATCTCAATGCCGTTTGCGGCCATCAGCTCAGCGTCGACCTGCTCGCCCACGGCGGAGATGACCATGTCGCAGGGAATGGTGAACTGTTCGCCGGATTTGACGGGGCTGCGGCGGCCGCTCTCGTCCGGCTCACCGAGGATCATCTTATCGCACAAGAGTTTGCCGCGGCTCTGTTTGACGGGCGCGGCCAGCTCGACAAACTCCACGCCGTCCGCGATGGCTAGCTGTAACTCGTGCTCGTCGGCGGGCATGAACTTCTTCGTGCGGCGGTAGAGGATGGTCGCATGCGCGCCCATGCGCTTTGCAACGCGCGCGGCGTCCATCGCGGTGTTGCCCGCGCCGACGATGACAATGTTGCCGTGCAGGCAGGGCTTGACCTGCTTTTTCATCTTCTTCATCCATTCGATCACGCCCTGCACATTGCCCTCAATGTCGAGCTTGCCGGGCTTCCATGCGCCGGTGGCCATCAGAATGTGCGTGTAGCCCATCTTCTTGAGCTGTTCGACGGACGGAGCAGGCTTGCCGAGCTTGACCTCGACGCCGTAGCGCTCCATGAGCGCGATGTCCTTGTCGATGGCGCCGTCACTGATGCGGAAGGCGGGGATGACATAGCGCGGCACGCCGCCGAGCTTGCGCTCGCGCTCAAAGATCGTGGTAGGAACGCCCTCGCGGCCGAGGAAGTACGCCGCGGCGATACCGGTCGGGCCACCGCCGACGATGGCGACCTTCTTGTCGTCAACGGGCTCGGGCATGCGGAGAGAGGCCATGAGCGCGCTGTAGCCCTTTTCCGCAGCGAGCAGCTTCGTCTCGCGAATGTGGACGGATTCCTCATAGAAGTTGCGCGAGCACTTGCCCTGGCAGCGGTGTGCGCAGATGGTGCCGGTGATAAAGGGCAGGGCGTTCTTCTCGGTGATGAGGCGGAGCGCCGGGCCGTAGAGCCCCTTGCGGCAGAGCTCAAGATATTCGGGAATGTCCTGCTCGATGGGGCAGCCGCCCTTGCAGGGCGCGGTAAAGCAGTCGAGCAGCGGCACCTGTTCATCTTTTTTGCGCGAGGGGAGCGGCTTGATTGCCTTGAGGTGGTGGAAGTCGTGCAGCGCGGAGGCGGCAAGGTCGGAGATCGCGGCAGGGTCGTTGCCGGAAAATGCGCGATAGGGCATATCCTCGACCTTTTCGACCATCTGGTGCAGGCGGTTGTAGCCGCCGGGCTTCAAGATGGTGGTGGCGACGGTGATGGGCCAGATGCCGGCGGCAAAGAGCTTGTCACAGTTGAAGTAGTCCGCGCCGCCTGCGAACGAAATGCGCATCTTGCCGCCAAACTGGCGGGAGATGCGATTGCACATCTCGATCGTCAGTGGGAAGAGGCTGCGGCCGGACATGTACATTTCCTCGTTGGGAAGCTCGCCGCGCGTCGTATCGACGGGGAAGGTGTTGGAGAGCTTGAGACCGAACTCGAGGCCGTGCTTGTCCGCGAGCTTTTGCAGCCGTTCGAACATCGGCACGGCGTCCTCCCACTGGAGGTCTTCGTTGAAGTGATGTTCATCAAAGACAACGTAGTCATAGCCCATGGAATCGAGAATGCTGCGCGCGGTTTTGTAGCCAAGAATGGTTGGATTGCACTTGACGAAGGTATGCAGGTGCTTTTCCTTGAGAAGATAGCTTGCGATGCGCTCGATCTCCTGCGGCGGGCAGCCGTGAAGCGTGGAGAGCGTGACGGAGCGGGAAACATTGGGGGAGATGGCCGCAATGAAGTCCTTTTCCTCGGGGAAGAGCTCGGTCAGGACTTTTTTACATTCCTTGAACTGCGCGGTCTTGCCCGCGTCCATCATGTTGTTGATGTAGGTGTTGATCTTGCGGCCCTTGATGCCGTCCAGGTCATAGCCGACGGACATATTGAAGACGAACCCGTCGGGATCGCCGAAGCCGTAGACCTTGCTCATGACCTTGAGCGCGCACCAGGCTTTGATGTACTCGTCCTGTGCCTGCTGCACGGTCAGTTCGGTCGACCACTCCTGGTTGTAGCCCTCGTCAGCGGCGAGGATACAGGGGCGGGGAACACAGGCGGCAAGCTCCGCGCCGTCCATTTTCTGCACGGTCTTGACCTCGAAAAAGCGCGCGCCGGCGGCATAGGCCGCGATGATATTCTGCGCAAGCTGGCTGTTGGGGCCGGCGGCGGGGCCAAACGGTGTTTCGATGCGCTCGCCGAAGATCGGCAGGCTCTTGCCGCTTGCGAGATAGTGCTTATGAACGCCGAACACATCGCCGCACTGCGCGTATTCGCTCGTCACCCAGTTCATCAGAGAGTCGAACGGAATGGGATACATTTTTTCAGACATTGTTTTTTCCTCCCGCTTGCTTAATAGGTTCTGTGATTCAGCTCGCCCCAGAGCTTCTTGGCAGCTTCAAGAATGTGCGCGTTTTCGGCTTCCTCGTCGATGCCGACAAGCTGGCGGTCGAGCATGAGCACCTTGCCGGCGGCGATGGTCGTCTGGCACTGGCGGCCGGTCATGCCGAAGATCATGTGCCCGTCGATGTTCTCATCGGAAAACGGCGTGAAGGGCTTGTAGTCCATCACGATGATGTCCGCCGCCGCGCCGGGTCTTAAAACGCCGAGCGTGTCAGGGAAGTACTTCTCGCCAATCTTTGCGTTGTTCTTGAAGAGCATATCCGTCACCTCGCACCAGCCGACGTTCGGCAGGCAGTTCTGGCTGCGCTGCGAGCAGAGGGCGACCTTGAGGGATTCGAGCATGTCGTTCGTGTAGGCGTCTGTGCCCATGCCGAGAAGAATGCCGCGCTTGTGGAGTTGGAGGACGGGGCAGATGCCGATGGCGTTGCCCATGTTGGACTCGGGATTGTTTACGACCATCGTGCCGGTCTCCTTGATGAGATCCATCTCGGCGGTGTTGACGTGGATGCAGTGGCCGAGAATGGTCTTGGGGCCGAGAATGCCGTGATCCTGCAAGCGCTGCACGGGACGGCGGCCGTAGTTCTGGAGGGAGTCGTACACGTCGTTCATGCCCTCGGACACGTGGATGTGATAGCCCGTGCGGCCGTTGTTGGCCGCGACCATGCGGTCGAAGGTCTTATCGGAGATCGTGAACAGCGCGTGGCCGCCGAACATCGCCGCGAGCATGGGATCCTTGCGCTTTTCACATTCGGTGATGAAGTCGGCGTTTTCCTTGATGGCTTCAAGGCATTTCTCCTCGCCGTCACGGTCGGAGACCTCGTAGCAGAGGCAGGAGCGAAGGCCGAGGCGCTTGCTCTCTTCGGCGATGGTGTGCAGCGAGCCGGGGATCTGAGCGTAAGAGGCGTGGTGGTCGAAGATCGTCGTCACGCCCTGCTTAATAGAGTCGATGTAAAGCGCGGTGGCGGAGGCGCGCGTGCCGTCCATCATCAGGTGGCGGTCGATCGCCCACCATGTGCCGTCGAGCACTTCGTAGAAGTTCGTCGGATTGTTGCCAACGATGGAAAGGCCACGGGCGAGGGCGGAGTAGATATGCGTGTGCGCGTTGATGAACGCGGGCATGATGACGCCGCCCTTGGCGTCGATGATCTCGGCGTCGGGATACTTGGCGCGCAGTGCCGTCTCTTCGCCGACTTCGACGATCTTCGTTCCCTCAAAGGCGACTGCGCCGTGCTCGTAATAGCCCTGTGCATCTGCGTTGCGGGTGATGAGGCGACCGTTGGTGACAAGTTTCATAATGTTGCTCCTCCTTTTTCTTTTGCCTTTTCCCGATGCGAATTGCGCCAGCGCAGGGGGAAAGAAAAAAGCGCTCCTCACACAGACCGTGCCGACTCCCGATAAAAAGGGAAACGACCGTACAGCCCGTGCGCGAAGCACTACGTTGCAGCTACAAACAATGATTGAGTTGTTAAAAATATTTTACAGGAAACGCGAACAAAATGCACGGATTTTTCGTCTAATGCAATGTAGAAAATAGAAACTTAAATTTGTGCAAACCGTGGAAAGATAAAAAGATGCCCCGCAGCGGCCGTGTAAGCCCCGTCAAAACCTGCACCATTCTGGACAGGTGGGTCGCCTCTGTCCGGCTTTATTGCTTCCAACGTCCAGCCGCAAAAGGCAGCCGGGAGGCCTGCAAACCACCGGAACGTACCAGCGTCCCTTATGACGAAATGTGGGTTTAAAAAGAACTTATCACGCACCCCGCAGGGCAAATTCAGTTTATCGCAATTCGTGGGGAAAAATCCGTCGCAATCGAAGATTTTTATTCTTCGTCGGCGAGGATCTGCTCCATGAAGAGGTCGTAGACCTTGTCGATCTCCTCTTCGTCCTCAATGGTGACAAGGAATTCCTCGCCGTTTTCCATCTGGCTCTTCAGAATGATGAGACCGTATTCCTCTTCGTTTTCCTCTTCTTCGCTGTCCTCTTCGACCACGGGGAAGAACGCCATATACGTCGTGCCGTTATATTCGAGCGCATCAATGTATTCAAGCTCGATATCTTTGCCCTCATCGTCCGTCAGCGTGACGAAATTGGGGCCGAATTCATCGTTCATAGGGGAACACCTCCTGTGATTTTGTGAGTGCATTATACCGCACTTTTTGCAAAAATGCAAGACAAGATACGCACCACTTGACAGCCGTGCTATACTATATTCTGTATCACTATTGAAAATCGGCTATGCGCGCTTGCGCATATTTCTATCGCAAAGGAGGAGGCGCTTTATGGAAGAAAACCGCGCAGAAAACCAGACGCCCCAAAGACAGCACGCACAGGCAAAGACGCATCAGGCGCACAAGAAGAAAGGCGGAACGGTCAAGAAGGTCATCGGCACCATTCTGGCCATCGGCCTTACCACATGTTTGATGTTCTTCGCCATCTTTATGATCTACGTCCACACGTCACTTGACCTTGATGTGGATATCTCAGCCTACACGCTCAAGCAGAGCTCGACGGTCTACTATCAGGACAAGACGAGCGGGGAGTGGGTGGAGCTGACGAAGCTCCACGGCGTGGAAAACCGCACGCTCGTCAGCATCGACGATATTCCCAAGCACGTGCAGGAGGCGCTCATCTCCATTGAGGACGAGCGTTTTGAAAGCCACCACGGTGTAGACTGGAAGAGCACGGCGAAGGCCATTCTTGGCAAGCTCACCGGCAGCTCGACGCGCGGCGGCTCGACGATCTCCCAGCAGGTCATCAAAAACACGACCGGCGACAACGAGGTGACCATCAAGCGCAAGGTGAGGGAGATCTTCCGTGCGCTGCGCCTCGAGAAGAATTATTCGAAGGACGAGATCCTCGAGACGTACCTGAACCTCGTTTACTTCGGCAACGGCTGCAACGGCATTGAGGCCGCGGCGGAGAGCTACTTCGGCAAGACCGTCGGCGAGCTGTCGATCGCCGAGGCTGCGTCCATTGTCGGCATCACGCAGTTCCCCTATAAATATGACCCGTCGCGCGGCGACTGGTACCGCGAGCAGAACAAGGAGCGCCAGCTTACCGTTCTTTATAAGATGCACGAGCTTGGCAAGATCAGCGACGAAGAGTATGAGCAGGCAAAGGTCGAGCCGCTCGTCTTCTCCTGGGATCCGGGTTTTGTTCCTTCTGCGGGGGTTGCAAGCAGGGTGGATACCGCCTCGAGCACGGAGTATGACTCCTACTTTGTTGAGCGCATGTTCAACGACATCGTCGCCGATATGCACGAACAGTTCGGCTATGATGAGAAGGTCGCAAAGGACCTGCTCTACACCGGCGGCTACTCCATCTACTGCACGGTCGATCCCAAAGTGCAGTCCATCGTGGAAAGCGTCTATGCCGACCGCAATAACCTGAACTATACGTCCTCCAAGGGCCAGCAGCTTCAGTCCGGCGCAACGATCATTGACAATACGACGGGCGACATCGTGGCCGTTGCGGGTCGTGTGGGCGAGCGAGAGGGCCGCTTCCTGCTCGACTATTCGACCGTTGTGCGTCAGTGCGGTTCTGCCATCAAGCCTTTGAGCGTCTATGCGCCCGCGCTGGACGACGGCGTCATCACGCCCGCGAGCGTCATCGACGACTATCCCGTTGAAATGCTCGGCGGCAGCATCTGGCCGGTAAACGCCTACTCGGGCTACCGCGGCATGATGACGCTGCAAGACGCCATCCGCAATTCGTCAAACCCCACGGCGGTGCGCACGGCCATGAAGCTGACGCTGCCCGCGTCCTACGCGTTCATGACCGAGAACCTCAGCTTCTCGACGCTGACAAACGATGATCTGACGGCGGCGGGCGCACTGGCGCTCGGCGGCCTTTCCAAGGGCGTGACCACGCGCGAGATGGCGGCGGCCTATGCCTCCTTTGCCCGCGGCGGCATTTACACCACGCCGCGCACCTACACCGAAGTGCGCGACCACAACGGCAATGTCATTCTGGACAATAAGAGCGAGTCTCATGTTGCGATGAAGGAAAGCACTGCCTATTCGATGAACGAGCTGCTTAAAAACGTTGTGCGCAACGGTACGGGTACGGGTGCAAACTTCTCCGGCATGACCATCGCCGGTAAGACCGGTTCGACCAACAGCAACAACGACCGTTACTTCGTCGGTTACACGCCGTATTATACGGCGGCGGTCTGGGTCGGCTACGATACGCCGACGCGCATCGTGGCGAGCGGCAACCCTGCCGCCACGCTCTGGAAGACCTTTATGAGCAAGGTCCACGAGGGGCTGCCCAACAAGGACTTTGACGTTGGCAGCGGCGATATGGTCAGCGTGACGGTCTGCACGCAGACGGGACTGCTGGCATCTTCCGGCTGCCCCGCGCAGACGGTCAAGGTTGCAAAGGATTATGCGCCAAAGCTGTCCTGCGACGCGCACATCAGCGTGACGGTCTGTGCAGACTCCGGCATGCTTGCTTCCGACTACTGCCCGAATATCACGACGGCCTATGTGCTCGATCTGAGCCAGCCGAACGTCAGCGCCGGCTGGGGCTACACGCGCGAGCTGCTCACAACGCCTCTCAGCGCGGCACAGCAGGCGACGTATCAGGCGCAGCTTGCGGAGGGGCTCATTTCGGCGATCCCCGCGGGCGAGCCGGTGCGCACGAACAGCGGCACGGTGCAGCTATACAGCGACCTCATGTACAGCGGTATGTGTACTACGCATACAACGCCGCTTGAGCCTACGCCGGATCCGGACGCTCCGGATGATACCGGCAACGGCGGTGAGGGCGGCACGCAGACGCCCGGTGACAACACGGGTACCGCAGGCGAGAGCACAAGCGGTGACAACGGACAGTTCCTCGATTGGCTGCTCAACAGCGGTAATACGGGGCATTGACATAAAAAAGAGAACGACGATCCGTCGTTCTCTTTTTTATGCCTTTTCCGGGCGCGTATTCCGGATCTGCGAAAGCAGCAGCAGAAAAAAGGGGAAGAGCACCATTCCTGCGATACCGAATGTGCAGTAGCCGAGGTACATTGCAAAAAGGGACGCGACCGGCGGCAGTCCCGCCTGCGCGGAGAGCAGCCGTGGTTCAAGCGTGTTGCGCGTGATGAGCGTGCAGAGGTAGAGCGCAAGCAGAACGATCGCCCGGGGCGGAAAGCCAAACAGCAGTGTGACAAGCGCCCACGGCACAAGCGCCGTTCCCGTGCCAAAGACGGGCAGCGCGTCGAGCAGTGTGATGAGGAAGGCGAGCAGCAGGGAATAGCGCTGACGAATGAGAAGAAAGCCCACCAGAAGTTCTGAAAATGTGATAAGAGACAGCGTCGCCTGCGCGCGCAGCCACCGTGCGAGCGAGCGCATCACGCCGTCGCGCAGGCGAAGGAGTTTTTGCATGGCGATCTGCGGTATGCTGCGCTCAAGTGCCGAGAAAAGCTCGGGATACGAAGCGGAGGTGAAAAAGAGCGTCAGTACGCAGGTTGCGACTGCTAGCACGCTGCCGGGCAGCGTCGCTGCCGCTGCGGTGAGCGTACCGACCGCCCGCTCAGACAGCGCGCGCAGCAGGCTGTCGGCGTCCGTTATGACCTGTAAAAACTGCTCGTGCAGGAAGCGGCTGAACCATTCGGGGCTTGCTGCGCTGAAGCGCTCCAGCCGGGAAAGAAGATCGTTCGCCGCGGCTGGGATCGCGTCAAAAAACGCCGGGGCGGCGGAGAGCAGCGCGCTCATCTGCGCGAGCAGCGTGGACCACAGGAGCGACAGCAGCCCTCCGAGGAGGAAGAGAAGCATCAGCGTCAGAATCAGCGCGGAAAAGCTGCGCTGGAAGCGCAGCCGCCGCTGCAAATGCAGCACGAGCGGTTCCAGCAGCGATGCAATCAGAAATGCCAGCAGAAACGGCAGACACCAGGGCAGAAGATAGCGGAAAAGACAGTAGAAAAGCGCCGCACCCGCAAACGCCGTGAGTGTCAGCAGCAGAAAGCGCCGGAGCGTGTTTTCATTCAAGTTTTGCATTCCTCTCTTTGAAAAAATGTTGCATTATCAATCGGGATATGCTAAAATCCTGCCATATAAAGACAGATGACCGTATAGGAGAAACAATTATGGCGCCTGCAACAAAGTTTTATCTGGTCTCGGCAGATGCTCTGCCGGAAATTTTTATCAAGGTGGCGGAGGCAAAGCGCATGCTCCAGTCCGGAGAGGTGCGCACTGCGGGCGACGCCGCCCGTGCCGTCGGCATCAGCCGCAGCGCATTTTATAAGTACCGCGATGCGGTGCGCCCCTTCAATGACATGAAGACCGGCCGCATCATCACGTTCTACGCGATGCTCAAGAACAACCCCGGCGTATTGTCCGATGTCCTTTCTATTTTTGCCGGTTCCGGCGCAAATATTCTGACCATCAACCAGAGCATTCCCACCAACGGCTGCGCCGCGGTGACGATCTCTGCCGAAACGTCGGAGATGCAGGAATCCATCGAGGAGATGATGGCGCATGCCATGTCGCTCGAGGGCGTGGTGCGCTTCGATATCCTCGCGGCCTGAATCACCCCGGCTCATACAATTTCATACGCTGGATTGGCGGCTGCTGCTATGGCGTGCTGCCAATCCATTTTTTGTTGGAAGTGGTTCTGATGAGCCTGATCGTACAGAAATTCGGCGGCAGCTCCGTGCGCGATCACGAGCATCTTCTGCGCATGGCGCGGATCGTCAAGGGAAACGTTGACAGGGGCGATGAGGTGCTTGTTGTCCTCTCTGCGCAGGGAGATACGACGGACGGACTGCTGCAAAAGGCAAAGGAGATGAGTGCCGCGCCCTCGCCGCGCGAGCTTGACATGCTGCTCTCTGCGGGGGAGCAGATGAGCGCCGCGCTCGGCGCGATGGCACTCGAGTCCATTGGTGTTCCCGCTGTGTCGCTCTGTGCCTGGCAGATCCCCATCGAGACGGACGGCGCGCATACGAGCGCGCGGATCGAGCGCATCGGTCTTGCACGTCTGGAACGGGAACTCGGGCGCGGGCGCGTCGTGGTCGCGGCGGGGTTTCAAGGGATCGACAAGGCAGGGGATATCACAACGCTCGGACGCGGCGGCTCTGACACAAGCGCTGTGGCGCTTGCAGCGGCGCTGCACGCCGATGCGCTGCACATCTATACCGATGTAGACGGTATTTTTTCTTCTGACCCGCGCATTTGTCCCAATGCCGTGCGCCGCCCGCGCATTTCGTATGACGACATGCTGCTGCTCGCGCGCAAAGGCGCACAGGTGCTGCATGACCGCAGCGTGGCGATGGCGGCAGAATGCGGCGTTCCCATCGTGGTGAGATCATGCGGGGAGGAGAGCGAAGGCAGTGTTGTCTGCAAGGCGGGGGAGGAAGGCCCCATCACCGGCGTGACGCAGAAAAAAAGCGACCGCTTGCAGTTTGCGGTCGTCACGGCGGTGGGCGGCGCGCTGCCAGACAGCGCATACGAGCACAAAGCCGCCGCCGCGCTTGCACGCAGCGGCGTGAGTGTTTCCGCTGTCGTTACCGGCGAGCGTTTTCTGAGCATTTTTGTGCCGCGCGAGGAATCCGACCGCGCGCTGCGGATCGTACACGACGCACTGATCGCCGCGGAATGAAAAAAGACCCGTTGGATGCTCCAACGGGTCTTGCCTTTTGTAATTCACTTATTCCTCGGCGTAGCGTTTTTTTGCCTTTTCGATCTTCGTTTCGTAGCGGTCCTCTTCGGAGAAGATGCAGCCGCAGTATTTCTGCATATAAAGCCCCATCTCACGCGCCTTGTTCTGCCCCTCGCGGAAACCGGGGCGAAAGTCGCGGTAATAGAAGGGAACGCCGTATTTCTTGCCCATCGTCTCGCCCACGGCCTTCAATAGCTCATGATCCTGATAGGGTGAGATGAGCAGTGACGAGGTGAAGGCGTCGTAGCCGTGGTCGGCGGCATATTTGGCCGCCGTACCGAGACGGATCGTGTAGCAGTGCGCGCAGCGATGGTCAATGTCGGCGCTCACGGCGCGGACAAAGTCGCGCAGACCGTAATCCTCTAAAATATGCACAGCAAGATGCTCTTTTTCGCCGTATTCGAGCAGCGTGCGGCGGCGCGCGTCGTATTCCGTCCAGGGGTGGATATTGGGGTTGAACCAGAGCGAGGTGGGCTCGATGCCCTCAGCGCGCAGCGTGTCTACGCAGTAGACCGAGCAGGGGGCGCAGCAGGAGTGCAAAAGCAATTTATCCATGAAAAAAGACCGGCTTTCCTGTATCGTTTCCGTCAGCATAGCACAGATGCGCAGCAAAGTCCATGGTAAAAGAAGCGGAACTCTTAAATAAAGTATCGTTCATGATTTATACATTGACTATTCAATCTCGTGCGTAGTATAATACATTGATTATTATGAACAAGTATGCCCATGCGGCAAAGGAGAAAGTGTATGTGGATCGCGGACGGTTGGGAAGATTATGAGCTGCTGGACTGCGGCGGCGGAGAAAAACTCGAACGCTGGGGAAAGCAAATTCTGGTGAGACCGGATCCTCAGGCGATCTGGGAGACGCCGCGCACGAATCGCGGCTGGCGCAACGCACAGGGACGGTATCACCGCTCGTCCTCCGGCGGCGGATACTGGGATAAGGATAAGCTGCCGGAGAGCTGGGTCGTGGGCTACAAGGATCTTAAATTCCAGGTCAAGCCCATGAACTTCAAGCATACGGGGCTTTTCCCCGAGCAGGCCGTCAACTGGGATTTTGCGCGCGAGAAGATCAAAAACGCGGAAAGACCCATTCGTGTGCTGAATCTCTTTGCCTATACCGGCGGCGCGACGGTCGCGTGTGCGGCGGCGGGCGCGCAGGTCTGCCATGTGGACGCGGCGAAGGGCATGGTCAACTGGGCGCGCGAGAACGCGCGCGTCAGCGGCCTTGGCGACGCGCCTGTGCGCTGGATCATCGACGACTGTGCAAAGTTTGTCGAGCGCGAGATCCGCCGCGGCAAGGTGTACGACGCCATCATCATGGATCCGCCGAGCTATGGCCGCGGACCCGGCGGGGAAGTGTGGAAGCTGGAGGACAATTTGTTCCCCTTCGTAAAGCTTTGCTCGCAGGTTTTGTCGGATAAGCCGCTGTTTGTCATCATCAACTCGTATACGACGGGGCTTGCCCCCTCGGTGCTCGGCTACATGCTGCACCTGCTGGTCGCGGAAAAGTACGGCGGCAAGGTCACGTGGGACGAGCTGGGTCTTCCCGTGACGGAAACGGGGCTTGCGCTGCCCTGCGGCGCGACGGGCCGCTGGTTCAGCGAATAAACAAAAGGAAACGCACCGATATGGAAATGATAAAAACACAGGACCTCGCCTTCACCTATCCCGGCGCGGAGGGGGAGGGCAATACGCGCGCGCTGCGCGGCGTGAATATAGAGATCGAGCGCGGCAGCTTCGTCGTGGTGCTGGGGCACAACGGCAGCGGCAAATCGACACTCGCCAAGACCTTCAACGCAGTCCTGCTGCCAAGCGGCGGCAAGGTCTACGTCGAGGGCATGGACACGAGCAACGAAGAACTCCTGCTTGAGATCCGCAGGCGCGTGGGCATGGTGTTCCAGAACCCGGATAACCAGATCGTCGCAAACGTCGTCGAAGAGGACGTCGCATTCGCGCCCGAGAATCTGGGCGTGCCGAGCGAGGAGATCCGCAAGCGCGTGGACGACGCGCTCGAGGCGGTCGGTATGTCGCAGTATGTCAAGCACGCACCGCACCTTCTCTCCGGCGGACAGAAGCAGCGCATTGCCATCGCGGGTGTACTCGCGATGGAGCCGGAGTGCATCGTGCTCGACGAGGCGACCGCCATGCTCGACCCCGTGGGCCGGCGCGAGGTGCTCGCGGCGGTGGAAAAGCTCAACTACGAGCAGGGCATCACTGTGGTGCTCATCACCCACCACATGAACGAAGCCGAGCATGCTGACCGCGTGATCGTGATGAACGACGGCCTTGTCGTGATGGACGGCACGCCGCGCGAGGTCTTTACCCGCAAAAAGGAGCTTGAAGACATCGGCCTTGCCGTGCCCGACACGGTATCGCTGCTCTTTTCCCTGCGCGAGGCTGGGATGGAGGTGCCGACGGACGCGATCACCGTGAAGGAGTGCGCGGACGCCATTATGAAAAATTTTACCTAAGAGGACAGAACCTTGGAAGAGATCATTCGTGTAGAAAATCTGACGCACACCTACGGCGTGGGCACGCCCTTTTGCCGCAGTGCGGTGCAGGATATGTCGCTTGATATTTATCGCGGCGAATTCCTCGGGATCATCGGCCATACGGGCAGCGGCAAATCGACGCTGATCCAGCACTTAAACGGCCTTTTGAAGCCCACCACTGGCCGCATCCTGCTCGGCGGGAAGGATATCTGGGCAGATCCCAAGAAGATCCGGGACGTGAGATTCCGCGTGGGTCTTGTGTTCCAGTATCCGGAGTATCAGCTCTTTGAAGAAACGGTCTACCGTGACATTGCCTTCGGCCCGACGAATATGGGTCTTTCCAAAGAAGAGATCGACCGCCGTGTGCGCGAATCCGCGCGCTTTGCCGGCCTTTCGGAAGACCTTCTGGAAAAGTCGCCCTTCGCCCTCTCCGGCGGACAGAAGCGCCGCGTGGCCATCGCGGGCGTCATTGCGATGGAACCCGAAGTGCTCGTGCTCGATGAGCCGAGCGCGGGACTTGACCCGCAGGGCAGGGAAGAGCTGCTTGCCAACATTCGCGCGTTCCACCGCGAGCGCGGCACGACCGTTGTGCTTGTGAGCCACAGCATGGAGGAGATCGCGAAAAACGTCGACCGCATCGTTGTGCTGTCCGACAGCCATGTGCTCATGAGCGGCACGCCGCGCGAGGTCTTTGCCCGCGGCGACGAGCTGATGAGCGCGGGACTCGACGTGCCGCAGGTCACGCGCATCGCCATAGCGCTGCGCGAAAGAGGACTTGCCATTTCGCCCGCTGTTTACACCGTCGACGAGTTGAGCAGAGAACTCATCGCGCTCAAGAGAGGGGGCGGCAAAAAATGCTGAAGGACATCACGCTTGGACAGTATTTTCCCGGCGACACGCTCGCCCATAAGCTCGACCCGCGCACCAAGCTCCTTGTCACCGTGCTCTACATTGTGGCACTTTTTACGGCGAAGAGCTATCTTGCCTACGGGCTGCTTGTTCTGACGCTCGTGGTCGCCGTGCGCATCTCGCGCGTGAGCGTGAAGGCGCTCTTCAAGGGGCTCAAGCCTGTTTTGTTCATCATCGCCTTCACGGCGGTGCTGAACCTTTTCTATACGCCCGGTAGGGAGATCTGGCATTTCTGGATCTTCCACATGACGATCGAGGGCGTGCGCGCGGCCGTCACGATGATGCTGCGCATCACGCTTTTGATCATGGGTACGTTCCTGCTCACCTATACGACCTCGCCCATCCGCCTGACGGACGGTCTGGAGAATCTGCTGGGTCCCCTCAAGGCCATCAAGCTCCCCGTGCATGAGCTGGCAATGATGATGTCCATTGCGCTGCGCTTTATCCCCACGCTCATCGAGGAAACGGACAAGATCATGTCCGCGCAGAAGGCGCGCGGCGCCGACTTTGAGACCGGCAGCCTCATGCAGCGCGCCAAAGCGCTCGTGCCGCTGCTCGTGCCGCTGTTTGTCAGCGCATTCCGCCGCGCCGACGAGCTGGCGACCGCCATGGAATGCCGCTGCTACCACGGCGGCGAGGGCCGCACGAAGCTCAATGTGCTGCGCTATCAGACGCGCGATTATCTGGTGCTGGCATTTTATGCCGCGCTTGTGGCCGCGGTCATCGTGCTGCGCTGAGAAAGGACGCTTTTATGCGAAACATTGCCCTCAAGCTTATGTATAACGGAACGGCCTACCACGGCTGGCAGGTGCAGAAAACGGTTTCAAGCGTCTGCGAGACGATGGAAAAGGGACTTTCGAAGGTCTGCGGCGGGAATGTGAAGCTCGTCGGCTGCGGCCGCACGGACGCGGGCGTGCACGCCGAGCGCTACATTGCCAACTTCCACACCGATTCCCGCATCCCGGTCGAGCGCCTTCCCTTTGCCATCAACACGCACACGCCCGAGGATATCGTTGTGCGCGAGGCGCTTGAGGTGGCGGAGGATTTCAACGCGATCCTCTCGTGTCGAAAAAAGGAATATACCTACCGTATTTACAATTCCCGCATCAAGAATCCGTTCTATGTGAACAGAGCCTACTTTTACCCCAAGCACCTCGACGAAGAGGTGATGGATCGTGCGGCGCGCGCCTTCGAAGGCACGCACGACTTCAAGGCCGTGCGCTCCGTCGGCACGGAGACAAAGACCACCGTGCGCACCGTGCACTACTGCCGCGTGTCGCGCTCTGGCGACCTTTTAGAGCTCAAGGTCTGCGCGGACGGATTTCTGTATAACATGGTACGGGCGATCACCGGTACCGTGCTCTACGCCGCCGAGGGAAAACTCACGGCGGAGGACATTCCCGAGATCCTTGCCTCCGGTGACCGCTCGCTTGCCGGCCCCACCGTGCCGCCCGGCGGTCTCTACATGACGAAACTTTGGTATGAGGATGAACGGCTCAATGACTGACCGAAGAGAGGAAGAGAATATCCGCGAGGAGATTCGCCGCTCCCAGGCCGCGCCGCGCCGCGGCAGCGGGCTGAAGCGCGTATTGATGGTGCTTTTGGTGCTCATTGCCGTGCTGGCGGTGGTCGTCGCCGCGGCGTGGAAGGATCTGAGCGGCCTTGACAGTGTGCGCCGCCTGTTCTCCTACAATAATGTCACGCAGGATGAGCAGGGTAAGGTCGAGCTCTATTCTTTCAGCAATGACCGCAGCAACACCTTTGCGCTGCTCGGCGACCACCTGATCGTCGCCTCGACAACAGGCGTTTCCGTTTACGGCAGCAGCGGCGACGTGGTGGACAGCACGAGCGTAAAGCTGACCAACCCCGCTATCGCCGTTGGCGGACAGACCGCCGCGGTCTACGACATCGGTGGGCAGACGCTGCTGCTCTATTCCTCCGGCGGCCTTGTGCGCGATATGAGCGGCGAGTGCAGCGGAAGCATTCTGTCGGTTTCGGTCAATCCCTCGGATTATCTGGCGCTGAATGCCGAAAAAAGCGGATATAAATCTGCCGTCACGGTGTACGACGCCTCGGGTGAAAAGGTGTTCGCCTTCAATTCCTCAGAGCGTTATGTGATCGATGCGGTCGTCATGCGCGACTGCAAGCGCATGGCAGCGGTGACGCTCGGTGAGTCGGGCGGCTCGTTTGCCGACACGGTGAACATCTACTCGCTCGGCAGCGAAAAGGCGGATTCTGTCAATACGCTGACGGGTTCGCTCCTTCTCTCGCTCGACAGCGTGGCGGGGACGCTTTCCTGCCTGACGGACGAGGGGCTGACGCTCTTTTCCGCGAACGGAACGCTTGCGGGAAGCTATCGCTATGAGTATCCTTATCTGCGCGGTTCGAGCATGGGCGGAGACAGCTTTGCCGTACTGCTTTTGAGCCGCTACCGCTCCGGAAGCACGCTGAAGCTTGTCACGGTCGCGTCCGACGGAACCGAGATGGCAAGCCTTGACAGCAATCAGGAGATCCTTTCGCTGTCGGCGGCGGGAAAGTACATCGCGGTGCTTTACAGCGACAGTCTGGTGCTTTATACGGCACAGCTTCAGGAATATGCGCGCCTTGACGGGACGGAATATGCCCGCTCGGTACTCATGCGCGCGGACGGTACGGCGGTGCTCGTCGGCTCGTCGTCCGCCTGGCTTTATATTCCGTGATTTCTGTAAATCGCTAAAAATGTTACAAATTGTGACTTGAAAGGAGTGCGAGGAACGTGAATAATGGTCTTATGATCGACGTGGCCTTCGCGCTCGTGTTGGTGCTCGGCATCGTATTCGGTGCAAAGCGGGGACTCTTCCGCAGTTTCATGGCGCTCGCTGCCATCTTGATCGCGCTCATTGGCGCATCGCTTCTGACCGACCTTCTCACAGAACCCGTGACCGAGCTTTTGATGCCGCGCGCAGAAAAAGGCGTGGAGGAATGGTTCCGCAGCTGGGGCGTGAATGCCGAGGGCGAGATCCCGCAGCCTTCGGAGCAGTCTCCTGCGGCAGAAGGGGAGGGAAGCGGCGTGCTGACCGAACCCGCCGTTTCGGATGGGGAAGAAGAGGGGGAGTATGCCTCGCCGCTTGCCGTGACGGGACTTCTCAAGCAGCTGCTGCACTTCGACCTTGACGGGAGAGTGCGCGAATCGCTGCGCTCTGCCGCGCGTGATGCGGCGCTCGCCGCTGTGCGCACGTTGCTCGGCAGTGTGGTGCGAACGTTCGTGTTCGTACTCTGCTTTCTCGTGCTTTCTGTGCTGCTCCACCTTGTTACAGCGGGCATTGACAAGGTGTTAGACTTGCCGGTTCTGAACGCGCTCAACACCTTTGGCGGCGGTGCGCTGGGACTGATCGAGAGCACGCTGCTGCTGTTTCTCGTCTGCGATGTGGCGCCGCGCTTCGGCGTTAAGGCCTTCACCGAATATGAAGGCACCTATCTCTTATCTTTTTTTATGAGCCATACCCCGCGCAGCCTGTTTGCTGCGCTGTTAGCTTGATTTTTACCCCCAAGGAGGACATACCATGCAGCCGCAACTTTGTTCCAGATGTAAAAAGAATATCGCCGTTGTGTTCATCACCCGTCAGGAAAACGGGCAGAACGTCAACGAGGGCCTGTGCCTGAAATGCGCCAAAAATCTCGGACTGCCGCAGGTGGACGAGATGATGCGCCGAATGGGCATTACCGATGAGGATCTTGACAATATCTCCAACGAGATGATGGGCGCCTTCGGCGGCGCGGAGAGTCTGGAGGGTCTGACCGACGCCGACGATCCCGACGCTGACAACGAGGACGAGGACGGCAAGACCGCTACGTTCCCGTTCCTGAGCCGCTTTTTCGGCGGCTCGCCCGCTGCGAACGACGCATCGGGCGGCGAGGCCGAGCAGACGCAGAGCCCGCGCAGCAATAAGAAAGCCGAAAAGGGCAGCAAGCACAAATTCCTGGATTCTTACTGCATCAACCTTTCCCAGCGCGCGCGCGACGGCAAGCTCGACGCGGTTGTTGGCCGCGCGGAGGAGATCGAGCGCGTTATCCAGATCCTCAACCGCCGCCAGAAGAACAACCCCTGCCTCATCGGTGAGCCGGGCGTCGGCAAGACTGCCATCGCCGAAGGACTCGCCCAGCGCATCGTGGCGGGTGAGGTGCCCTTCAAGCTCAGAAGCAAGGAGGTCTACCTGCTTGATCTGACGGCGCTCGTCGCGGGCACACAGTTCCGTGGCCAGTTTGAAAGCCGCATGAAGGGTCTCATCGAGGAGATCCGTAAGATGGGCAACGTCATCCTCGTCATCGACGAGGTGCACAACATCGTCGGCGCGGGCGACGCCGAGGGCAGCATGAACGCCGCCAACATCTTAAAGCCCGCCCTTTCCCGCGGCGAAATTCAGGTCATCGGCGCGACGACCTTCACCGAGTATCGCAAGCACATCGAAAAGGACACCGCGCTCGAGCGCCGCTTCCAGCCTGTTACGGTCAACGAGCCGAATATGGAGGATACACTCAAGATCCTGAAGGGCATTGCCCACTATTATGAGCAGTACCACGGCGTCAAGATCCCCGAGGGCATTCTGCGTCAGGCTGTGCTGCTCTCCGAGCGCTACATCACCGACCGCTTCCTGCCCGATAAGGCCATCGACCTCATCGACGAGGCCTGCTCCGACCTCAACCTGCACGATAAGAACATCAACCGCCGCATGGAGCTGCGCCGCGAGATCGAGGATTACGACAAGGAACGCGAACTGCTGCAAGGTGCGGAGGAACCTGATTTCGAGCGCCTCGCCGAACTCAAGAGCCTCACCATGAAGGCGCAGGAGGAGCTTGACGCGCTCTGCGCGCAGGGTGACCCGCAGCTTTCGATGGACAACCTTGCCCGCGTGATCGAGCTGTGGACGAAGATCCCCGCCTCCCGCATCCGCGAGGACGAGTTCCACCGCCTGAGTGAGCTCGACAAGCGCCTGAAAGAGCACATTGTCGGCCAGGACGAGGCCATCGAGGCCGTTTCCGCCGCCATTCGCCGCAACCGCGTGGGCATTTCGCCCAAGCATAAGCCTGTGAGCTTCATCTTTGTCGGCCCCACGGGCGTCGGCAAGACCGAGCTTGTCAAGCAGCTTGCGCAGGATCTCTTCAATTCGCCCGACGCGCTCATCCGCCTCGATATGTCGGAATTTATGGAAAAGCACTCGGTCTCCCGCATCGTCGGCTCGCCCCCGGGCTATGTCGGCTATGACGAGGCCGGTCAGCTCACCGAGAAGATCCGCCGCAAGCCCTATGCCGTCATCCTCTTCGACGAGATTGAAAAGGCGCATCCCGATGTGATGAACGTCCTGCTGCAAATTCTCGATGACGGAGAGATCACCGACTCCCACGGCCGCAAGGTGAATTTTGAAAATACCGTTATCGTGATGACGTCCAACGCGGGCAGCGAACGCAAGGAGGGCACCGTTGGCTTTGGCCACACGGTGAACGAGCAGAACCGCGACCGCGCGATGAAGGCGCTCGGCGAGTTCCTGCGCCCGGAATTTCTGAACCGTGTGGACGAGGTCATCTGCTTCAACCGCCTCGACGAGCAGAACTTCGCCGGCATCGCCCGCATCATGCTCTCTGAGCTGCAAAAGAGCCTTGAGGACAAGGGCCTGCACTTTACGTGGGACGAGGCTGTTGAGGAGTATCTCGTTAAGAAGTCCTATTCCGCGACCTACGGCGCGCGCAACCTGCGCCGCACGATCCAGAAGGATCTGGAAGACACCATGGCCGCGCAGATCATCGATTCCTACGAGCATCCCGTTACGCAGATCCGTGCGTCGATGGAGGACGGCAAGCTCGTTGTGCGCAGCATGTGACCAGGAAAGGGGAGGGAAGACCATGTTCCATCTGTTCCGCAAGGACATTGAAAAGCACTGCGCCTACTGCAAGAGCGGATCTGTCATCAGCGAAGGGCAGGTCATCTGTTCCCGCCGAGGCGTGGTCGATTCCGCTGACCACTGCCGTCACTTTTGCTATGATCCGCTCAAGCGTGTGCCGCCGAGACCCGCCACACTGCGCGATCAGTATACCTCCGAGGATTTTTCCCTGTAAGGCCGGGCAGCGCCCCGAACAATAAAGAAAGAAGGCCGATACCCATGAACATTTCTCAGGTTTACGCAGTCTATTTCAGCGCCACCGGCAACACCAGAAAGGTGACCACCACGCTTGCAAATGCCCTTGCCGTCAGCTTTGACGTGCCGCTCGAGGTGCGCGATTTCACGCTGCCTGCCGCGCGCGAGGAAGCGTATGAGTTTGCCGCGGGCGACCTTGTCGTCTTCGGTATGCCAACCTATGCGGGCAAGCTGCCGAATAAGCTGCTCGAGTTTGTGAAGTCCGGCTTTCACGGAAACGGCGCGCTGGCTGTGCCGGTCGTGACGTTCGGCAACCGCAGTTTTGATAATTCCCTTGCCGAGCTCTGCGCATGCCTTGAAGGGGACGGCTTCCACACCATCGGCGCGGGCGCCTTTGCCTGCCGCCACGCCTTTACCGACGCGCTTGCCAACGGCAGACCCGATTCCGACGATATGGCGGAGCTTGCCAAGCTCGGCTCCGCGGTCGTGGGCCGCATCGTGAAGATGACGGAGTATCCCGCGCCCGTCACGGTCGACGGCGACGCCGACGCGCCGTATTACCGCCCGCTGGGCCTCGATGGCGAACCGAAGGTGTTTCTGAAGGCGAAGCCCAAGACCGACCTCGACAAGTGCACCCGCTGCGGCGTGTGCGCCTCTCTCTGCCCGATGGGCTCGATCAACCCCGACGATGTGACGGAGGTCGTGGGCGTGTGCATCAAATGCCACTCCTGCGTGCGCAACTGCCCGATGGGTGCGAAGTATTTCGACGATCCCGCGTTCCTCTCGCACCGCGCGATGCTCGAACGCGACTACACGCGCAGAGCGGAGGACAAGATCTTCACGGCGTAAGAAAGTACATAAAAAGGCTCTGTTTGGGTTCTCCCAAACAGAGCCTTTCTTTATTTTGCTGTCAGCTGAGGTGGACAAGGGTCGTGCCAAGCTTTTCGGTGAAGCCCAGCGCGCGGTACATTCCCTCGTCGCACAAAGCACAGGTAACGGCAAGACTGGCAAGGTGATTTGCCCTACCGTATTCCTGCGCCGCAGACGCGAGCTGCCGCGCGGCGCCTTGCTTTCGGAACACCGGTTCGACGAAGAAATCCTCAAAGACACCAATGTCCGCACATGCGAATGTCGAAAATACGCGGCTCACGCTGCACATTCCGACCATGCGTGTTTTGCGGTAGGCGGCAAAGAAGGTGATGCGTTCCTCTTGAATGGCCTGCAAAAGCTGCGCTTGCTTTCTCTCGTCGAGCGGCGTTTCACCGATCTCAGCGAGATAGCCGTTTTCGAGTTTCCAAAGCTGCCAGTCGTCCGCACCGGGGACGAACTGACGGACGGTGATGGGGGCGTCCTCCTCCGGCGGGCGCAGCATCAGCGGTATGTTCCACTCGTCGCAGCCGTTCGGCAGAAAGCCAAGTCTGCCCCAGAAGCGCTCGCGCGGCGCGGTGTCGCAGTTGAGCTCAAAGTAGCTTGCCCTGCGTTCGCGCGCCCAAGAGAGCAGCGCCTCGCCACAGGCGTGACCTGTACTGCTTCCGCGAAATTCCGGGTAGACGCAGAACTCCATGATGAAGCACTTGTCGTCCTCTGAACCATAGATGACCGGCATCGTAAAACCGATATCCTGCCCGCCGCGCTCGAAAAAGAGAAAGTGCAGGTGGTTTTCCTGCCGCCTGTGCAGTGTCTTAAGCTGCGAGAGGTACGCATCGCTGAGAAAATAGGCGAGATCCTCGGCCTGCTCAATCTTGGGGAAGATATCGCGCCGGTGATAGGGATGCAGTTCCGCGAAAAAGCGTGCGATCTCGCTGTCTGTGATGGCCTCACGGATGAAAATAAGATGTTCCATTGTTGTCCTCCAAAGTAAAATTTCGGAGGGTCAGGAAGTGTGGACCCTCCATACACGCTGCATCATCATAACAGATCAGTCCTTTCTTCCTGAATTTGCCGCGGTACGCGGCTGAAGAGAGCATAGCATATTTTTTTGCAAAAGGGAAGCGCGCAAACGGACGTTTCCGCATAAGCTGAAAACGAAAAGATTGATTTTGGAGGGAACGCTATGCAACCGTTGCACTTTTTCCTTGGCGCAAACAGCGAAGAGGGATTCTTCTCGCTCTATGAACAGCTCTTGGGCGGACGATTTGACGATCTCTTGATCCTCAAGGGCGGCGCAGGCAGCGGCAAATCGACCTTTATGCGCCGCGTGGGTGCGGCTGTGGAGCGCACGGGCGAGCGGGTCGTATATATCAACTGCTCGGGCGACCCCGATTCGCTCGACGGAGCGATCTTCTTAGACCGGCGCGCCGCCATCGTGGACGGCACCGCCCCCCATGTGCTTGAACCAAGCTATGCCGCCGCCTGCGAGCGATATGTCGACCTGACGCGCTTTTACGATCTGGACGCAGCCAAGGCGCGCCGCGCAGAGATCATTGCGCTGAGCGATGAGTATCGCGCGCACTATCGCAGCGCCTACCGCGCGCTGCGCGCGATGGGCGAGGTGGAGAGCGAACGCCGCGTGGCGATGCACGCGCAGATGAATTTTGCAAAGCTCCGCCGCCGCACAAGCGGGATCCTCGCCCGTGAGCTGAGAAGCGAGGGAGAGGGGAGCGGGCGCGTGGTTCGCGCCTTTCTCGGCGGTGTGACGAAGCACGGCGATATCTGCCGTTTTGACACGGTGGAGGAACTCTGTCCGCGCGTTTACGCGCTCTGCGACAGCGCGGGATTGGGGAATGAAATGCTGCAAACCATTGCGCAGGCGGCGCAGGAGAAACGGTTCGACGTTATCATTTGCCCCAATCCCGACCGACCGGAAGAATGCCAGCATGTGCTGATTCCCGAGCGCGGCCTTGCCTTCGTCACGACGAACGCGCGCATGCTCTATGAGGGGAAGCCCTACCGCCGCCTGCGGCTCGATGCGATGGCGGAGGAACGACTCACCCGCGCACAGAAAGCGAAGCTGCGATTTATCCGCCGCGTGGAAACATCTCTTCTGGAAGAGGCCGTGAGGACGCTCACAGATGCCGCAAACGCCCATGACACGCTGGAAGCGGTCTATCGTCCCTGTATCGACTTTTCGGGCGTGACTGCGCTTGCAGAGGAAGAGATCGCAAGACTGATAAAGTGAGATCACTTTACAGCAAACGGCCGCCCGTACGGGCGGCTGTTTGCCGGATGATTAGGATTTGCTCCAGTCTGCGCGGAAGTAGAGCGTCTGCTCAGGAAGCGACAAAATGAGCGTATATTCGCGTTCTTTTTTACCGTCAGCGTCCACATATTCCGTGGTGCTGACGACGGCCGTGCCGCTCTCACCATCGAGCGAGAGATCATAAAGAACGCTGTTTGTATCGCGCTGCGCGAGGGAGTAAGTCCCGCTCTGTTGCGCATTGCCGTCCGCGTCGGTGACGCTCAGCGAGCCATCCTGCGCCGTGCAGGTGAGGGCGGGGAGGTCAAGCGGCTGACCCGCGCTGTCGATGACCTGTGTCGACGTCCAGTCGTGGTTTTCAATGTGCAGACCGTCGTCGGTTTTGCTGCCGCAGCCGGCGAGCAGGACGATGAGCAGCAGCAGCAGTAAAACTTTAATCTTGCCCGTCATGTGTTTTTCCTTTCCACCTCTTGATTTTCAATCCTATCAGCACACCAAGTCCCACGACAAAGAGCGACAGTGCGCTCAAAAACAGCCAGGTGGGAAATTTGCTGATGACATAGATTCCCGTTATGGTTTCAGCGGTACCAATGATCTCTTCTTCACTTGGCACGGAATACCAACGCGGTTCCGGAATAGGCAGACTTGCATTATTGAAATACTGCACCGCGCACCAGAGGAGCACCGGCACACTGACAGCGAGCAGTATACACGCGCTGATGGTCAAAACCTTTGTGCGTGTGCGGCGTTCTTTTTCTGATACACCCGCAGCGGGCGGCGCGGAAGAAGTGCTCTCCGGCGTACCGGTCAGTTCTGCGAGCGGAACGCCGAAAAAGCCCGAGAGTGCGAAGAGGTTCGCCGTGCTCGGCAGCGACGAGCCGTCTTCCCACTTTGTCACGGCTTGCCGCGAGACTTCGAGTGCCTGCGCCAGCGCCTCCTGCGACAGCCCGCGCTCCTTTCGAAGCGTGCGGATGCGCGCGCCGAGTTCGTTGTCCATGATCGTGCCTCCTTTGCCTTGATGGCGCTATCGTAGCAGTTTTTGGCGCAAAAGTCCACCAAGTATTCCGCTACTATCGGTAGCGAAACGGAAAAAGCCGCCCGAATGGGCGGCTTTTCACGCGCATTTACTTCTTGCGGCAGCTCAGTTCGCCGTTTTCGGCGTCGAGCACGAGCGTGCTGCCCGCGG
>ERZ773130.965-NODE-965-length-30230-cov-38.751582_pt1 | contig 30230 bp, 26 predicted proteins | sample MGYA00511919_ERZ773130 | MGnify/ENA primary metagenome ERZ773130 (study PRJEB29015, sample SAMEA2737851) | human gut metagenome | biome: human gut; feature: human-associated habitat; material: faeces | place: China | collected 2012 ...
ACATGATTGTATGAAAGAGTAAATATCTACTGTGCGAGAGTAAATTCCATCACCCTATTGGGCGGTGGAATTTAGAAATTCATTTTAGGATGCTTTTAAATTCGGTATTACTCTATTGAAGATCAACAAATACAGCGGTATACTACTATAAATATATGTTTGAGGAAGTATTAGTATGCCTGAATTTTGTTTGAAAAAAGAAATTGAAAAAAAATTACCTACTAATGATAGATTCACCATTGCATTGATTTTGCTTTGTTGCAACTTTTGTAAAAAAGTCCACGAAAAAAGTGAAATAGATAAGTATTCTAAATTGTTCGTTGAACCGCTATGGATTTCCATGAAAAAGGAGAAGCACGCTTTCTTTAGAGCAATGGGTTCCGCCATCTTAGAACATACAGCCGAACTGTTTCCGTCATCGAGCGATGAGCAGGCAGAAATGCAAAATATTGTTGCATCGGCTAAACGAGCTGCTTCTAGTGGTAACAATAAAGAGCTGATAGATTGTTTCTCTAGCGTCTCGCATAGTACTTACTTAAAAATGATGGCCCAATGGCATTTTTATGAGCTCTATGATGCGGGATTTGCTGCTGCATTATGCTATCTTTCGGCTAAAGCAGATATCCGTTATATGGCTTTTCGAACACAATTTTTATACGCAGAAGATAATACTGTGTTTTTTGATATAGGGGTTTCACTTGATGAAGGATTTGTTGAGTATACAACTCAACAAATTACGCAAATGCTTGGTGAAGAATGTTTGGAAGATGCATACTATTTCGAAGTAGAGTTTTATAAAAAGATTGCCCAAACATTTGGAATTAAACGACAAGAAGAAGGCGAAGTTATATTTAAAAACGGTGGTCCAATGTTACTTTATGAACATACAAAGCATGCGGACAAGTGTGCTTTTTATCAACTATTACAATTGTCTGATTGCCAAAATTGGCGTGAGGCTAGTCAAATACTAAAACATATTGTGGAGACAGAGAGCAATGGAAATGATTTGTAATATCACAAGAAATGATGAAACCAAGTTGGCTAACGCATTACGAAGCATATACTCTTCGGTTGTCATCAATGAATCTTTCAAAGATCAATCAGCATTTTTGCAAAGTGTCATTCTTCTTGTTGATGATGACATAAAATATGGACAATCACTTAGGGAAGTAAATCCTACTTTATCCTATAGAATATCCACTACACACGAATTAGCCGCTGCTTTTATTAGAAAGTATCAAAATGTAATAGACAAGGCAGGTAAATTAGCTTATTCAGCAAACGAAAGATATGGTTACACCGTTGATATCGCCTCTGTTGTAGGACCTTATATATTATATCAATGTGGTATTACCGACGAAAATTTATCATTTTATATTGCTCTTGGAATGACACTATCCAATATTATCTGTGATATTCTTGCAAAACATGAAGAAAAAAATATTGAGCAATTAGAAACCGAACAAATGGCAACTGTTTGTAAAGCAACATACCATCTTTTGAAAAAAACTCAAAAGAGAAATCAGTTACACAAAGTGCATGATCCCCAAATCGAAAAGAGTATAGTAGAGACAAGCAAATTGTTAGAAGAACTCACTAAAAAATAACGTTTTCTAATGGCGCTGTTGGCGGATTTAGCATAATATACTTGAGTGATTTTCCATAATCATAAAGAGAAAATTGGGAGGGGTGCAGACTGTAAAAGTTGCACCCCTCTTGAAGTTACAGCCTATCGCTCTGCCCCTATTACATTGTTCTTTTTACTTCTATATCTACGTTCCCGAAAATGCTGGGTTTTATTATAATACAACTTGTTTAGTGTATCTATTAGATTTCGGACATGTTGACCCAAAGCACCGGGACAGGATTCTTTAATTTTTCGCAACATTTATGTCCTCGGGTAGGCATGATAAAATAGAGATAGAAAGAATAAAGGAGGTTTTGATGATGAAGATACTGCTGAAAATATTGCTTGCGCCCTTCGCTCTGGCGCTGTCCCTTCTGGCGGCTATGCTGGTGTTTCTGTTTGATATTTGTGCCTTCCTGCTGACGATTGCCTCCGTGATCCTGGTGGTGCTGGGTATCGTCCTCTTTTTTACACCGACCCCCATCGGCGGGATTGTATTTCTGTTCCTCGCCTTCCTCCTTTCGCCGTATGGGCTGCAAGCGGCGGCTGGTTCTCTGCTTTGGGCTCTGGACGGAGGCAAGTCCGCTCTGTATCGGTTTCTGGCAAGTTAAACAGCCTCGGGCCATAATGGCCTGAAGTCGGGGCGGTCTGGACAGGCCGCCCTTTTTTCATAGAAGGGAGGGATGATTTCTGGCTACCACAACTTTGTTGCAGCGCCATGCGGGCGAAGGCGAAACGATTGCCGAGGCCATCCGGGATTGTCTAGACTATGGCAAAAACCGGAAAAAACAGAAAGCGGAAAATATATCTCCGCTTATGAGTGCGACCCTGCCACCGTGGCGGACGAGTTTCTTTTGGCGAAAGCCAGCTATGCCGCCATGACAGGCCGGGAACAGAAAAAGGCCAATGATGTGCTGTGCTATCAGATACGACAATCCTTCAATCCGGGGGAGATCACACCGAAGGAGGCGAACCGTATCGGCTATGAGCTGGCTATGCGCTGGACGAAGGGGCGGCACGCTTTTATCCTTACCACGCATACAGACCGCCAGCACATCCATTGTCACATCTATTACAACTCCACCACCCTTGACTGTACCCGGAGATTCCGAAACTTCTGGGGCTCCAGCTTTGCCCTCCGCCGGCTCTCCGACAGACTGTGCCTTGAAAACGGGCTGTCCATTGTAGAGAACCCGAAGCCCCGGAGCAAAGGAAAATACCGGAACTACGGAGAATGGCAGAAAGAACGGAACGGACCGCTTTCGTATCAGGACCGGCTGCGCCTTGCCATTGATACTGCGCTGGCGGAGCGCCCCGCCGATCTGGACGAATTTCTCGGCCTGATGAAACAGGCCGGATATGAAGTCAAGAAGGTTCGGGGCGGCGGTATCAGCTTCCGGTTGACCGGTCAGGGACAGGAACGCTTTACCCGTCTGCGGGCCTCTACGCTGGGGGACGGCTACGATCTGAAAGATGTTCTTGCCGCCATTGAGGGCAAAGAAAAACGCCCCGGACGCCCGGAGCGAAAAATCAGTCTGGCGGTGGATATTCAAGCAAAGCTGGCTGCCGGTAAAGGGCCGGGCTACGAGCGGTGGGCGAAGGTGTTCAACATCAAGCAGATGGCCGCAGCCCTCGCCTATATACAGGACAACGGCCTGACTGATTATGAGCAGTTGGCACAGAAAGCCACCGAGGCAACCGACCATTTCCATGTGCTTTCCGAGCAGATCAAGCAGACGGAGCAAGCCATGAAAACCAATGCCGGACTAAAGGTCGCAACGGTTCAGTATGCCAAAACACGCCCGGTCTTTGAGCAGTACAAGGCTGCCAAGTACAGCCGGAAATTCCTTGCGGAGCATGAGGCCGATATTGAACTGTACCGAGCGGCACAGGCGGAAATGCGCCGTCTGCTGGGCGGGGCGAAGCTCCCGAAAATGGATGTGCTGAAGGAGGAAGGCCGCAAGCTGACGGCAAAGAAAAAACGCCTCTATGGTGAGTACCAAAAGGCGCGCCGGGATATGCAGGAGATCGTCACCATCAAGGCAAATATTGATACTCTGCTGGGCTACACCGAGCCGGGCAGAAAGCAGGAAAAGGAGCGTTGAGGTTATGAAAACAAGAAGCAAAGCGACGCAAATACTTCGGGCCATGTTGGCCCGAAGATACGGGTTTGGGGCGAGCCCCAACAAGCAGCGTCCGGGCCTTTGTGGCCACGGAGGCATTGCTTGCCACTTAGCGGCAACCCTCAAAATGGCATGAAAAAACGGAGGCTCTTACTCCTGAACCTCCGTTTCTCTGGCTTTCTTGAGCCCTTCGGCTGTGGCCTCCATAACAACAAGCTCTTTCTCATTCATCGAGCTCAAAAGCACATCAATATGCTTTCTGCAACTGTTCTCTCTACGCTGATCTTCTGTATAGAAAAACTGATCTACGGAAATGTCGAACAGAGTGACGAGTTTGAAAAACAGGTTGAAGCTGGGGTGCTGGCCTTTGTTCTCAATGTTCATAATGGTGCGGTCAGTCTTGCCGACCAGTTCCGCCACATAGGCTTGTGTCCAGCCCTTTTCCTCTCTGGCTTGTTTCAAAGCGAGCCCGAGCCCGTGAAAGTCAAACCTTCTTTCATCTTGGTTCATTCTCATATCACCCTATATCATTGTACATTTCGGGTCGGATTATGAGAATGTAATGAAATTTGATGTGAAGTAGTATTTTATTTCGTAAGGCTTCAGTTTCAACCTTGTCCTATTCAAATATAAGAACTATAATAAAAAACAGAGGCGCGAAAATATTGGCAAGTAAAAAATATGAAATGATAGGAACCAGCGTTCACGAAAGGATAGCAAAAATGAATGAATATAAAATCATGGTTGTCGATGACGAACCGGATATATTGGATTTACTTGAAAAAGCATTGAACATCGAAGGCTTTTTCAATGTCACAAAAGTAGAGAGCGGATTAGCTGCTGTGGATGCCTGCAAACAGATTTCCCCGGATATTATCATATTGGATGTAATGCTGCCCGTTATTGACGGCTATGAGGTATGTAAGCGCATCCGGCAGTTCTCCCATTGTCCCATCTTGTTCCTTTCCTCCAAAAACGATGAAGTGGACAAAATTCTGGGCTTAGCTGTTGGTGGGGACGATTATGTAACCAAACCATTCAGCCCCAAAGAAGTTGCTTTCCGAGTAAAAGCGCAACTGCGGCGAGCGGAATATCGGCAAATCCCAGCGCAATCCCATGCAATTACTGTTGGGAAGCTGGTCATTGATCCAGACGGTTGCCGCGCTTCAAAGAACGGTAAAGACATGGAGCTGACCGCCAAAGAATTTGAAATTTTGCATTTGATGGCACAGAACATTGGGCGTGTGATAAGTCGGGAGCGCCTGTATGAATCCATCTGGAAAGAGGACAGTTTTGGGTGCGACAACACAATCATGGTGCATATCCGGCACCTGCGTGAAAAACTGGAGGACAACCCTACAAGACCGCAATACATTATCACAATGAAAGGTTTAGGCTATAAGCTGGTGAATCCCGATGAAAAATAGATGGAAAAGAAATCCGCTTCTTAGAATTGTTATTTTACTTGTTGCGTTGGTGTTGATCAGCGTTGTGTCGGGGGTCGGGTTGTTTTACTATGCTTTTTCTATCCCTGAACCGGAAGGATTAAGTCTGGCAACATGGCCGAACCGCTTTACCGAGAATTTTTCAACTTGGATGGAAAATGAGGACGGAGCAATTACAATAAAGGACATTGGATTGGAGCGGCTGGACGAATATGGGCTTTGGCTTCAAGTCATTGATGAATCCGGCCAAGAAGTTTTTTTCCATAACAAGCCAGCAGATTATCCATCTAACTACTCCGCCTCTGAATTAGTGGAACTGGCAGAGAGTGAATACGAAAACGGAAACACTGTCTTTGTAAGCAGCTTTGAAGATTCCGGCCATACATGGAACTATATTATCGGTTTTCCCTATGCCATTGGAAAATATATGCTCTACTATAACGGAGAAACCGTGAGCCGACTTTCCCCTATGTTTCGGATCGTGCTGTTCTCTATATCCTTTGTGGGCATTTCGCTGTTTCTTATTTATGGCATTTGGCTTACACGCCAAATGGGGAAAATATCAAGAGGGATAGGTGCTATTACACTTCGTACCTATCAGAAACTCCCGGAAAAAGGGATATTCAACGGTATCTATGCGGCGCTCAATCAAATGGATGCTGAAATTCGTCACAGCGATCAGCTCAAAAACGAAACGGAGCGTGCGCGTCAGGAATGGATTGCCAATATCACTCACGATTTGAAAACTCCACTTTCTCCTGTGAAGGGGTATGCGGAGCTGCTTGCCTGCGGAACCGCAAGCGATAGCCAGACGGTGCAGGAATATGGCTCAATCATTTTGAAAAATGCCGATCATGTCGAAAAGCTGATAAATGATCTCAAACTGACCTATCAACTGGAATCAGGAGCATTGCCTTTTCATCCCCAGCCGGTACGGTTGGTGCGCTATCTAAAAGAATTGGTGATAGATATTGCAAATGACCCGGCATTTTCAAATCGAAGCATAGAGTTTGAATGTGATCTGCCAGAAATTACGGCCTCCATTGACCCTGACCTTTTTCATCGGGCAGTATGCAATCTTGTGGTCAATGCACTTGTTCATAACCCGCCGCACACAACGGTAACGGTATCTGTCATAGAAGATAAGGAAAAGGGCATCTGCCTTTCTGTCCGGGATAACGGCGTAGGAATCAGTGAAACGGAACAGGCGAAACTGTTCACCCGATATTATCGGGGAACCAATACCAAAGAAAAATCAGAAGGCAGCGGCTTGGGGCTTGCGATTGCAAAGCAGATCGTGGTCCTCCATAACGGAGAAATTACTGTCAAAAGCGAGCCGGGCAAGGGAACAGTGTTCTCTATTGTCCTCCCCACAAATTAAGGGCAAATTAAGATACATAAAAGTCAGACCTAAGATGGGTGATCTATGATATAAGCATAGATCACCTATTTTTATTTTGGTCTAAATTCAACATGAACAGGAGGCTTTGTATGGAACTTCAATTACAGAATTTGCGCAAGCAATACGGAACAAAGTGCGCTGTCGATCATGTAAGTATCCATTTGAACCCCGGCGTATATGGCCTGCTTGGTGCAAACGGAGCGGGAAAAACAACTTTAATGCGAATGATCTGCGGTGTGTTGAAACCCACATCCGGCAACATCCGCTTGGATGGAAAGACCATGCAGGAGCTGGGAGAACGCTATTACACTCATTTAGGCTATATGCCGCAGGATTTCGGGTTCTATCCCGACTTTACCGCCCGTGAGTTCATGCTCTACATGGCAGCGGTAAAGGGGTTAGACAAGAAACGCGCCAAGACCCGGACGGAGGAACTGCTGGAATTGGTAAACCTTCGTGATGTGGCAGATAAGAAGGTCAAGTCATATTCCGGCGGCATGAAACAGCGTTTGGGAATTGCACAAGCGGAGCTGAACGATCCCGATATTCTGATTTTAGACGAGCCGACCGCTGGGCTTGACCCGAAGGAGCGCGTTCGCTTCCGCAATATCATTTCCGACTTTGCCAAAGATAAAATCGTGATTCTCTCCACCCACATTGTTTCGGATGTTTCGTATATTGCTGATATTATCCTGATGATGAAGCAAGGAAAAATCCTGCTTCAAGGGCCTATGGAAACTGTCACGAACAGTATTCAAGGCAAGGTGTGGGAGGTTATGGTGGATGAACGCAAAGCTGCTCAATACAGCCGGAACCTTCATGTTGTCAACCTGCACCACGAAGGAAATTTGGTTCGTTTGCGTATCGTAGACGATGCAGCACCTGCGCCGGACGCCAGTATTGTGGAACCCAGTTTGGAAGATCTGTTCCTGTATCATTTCAGTGAAGATGCGCAGGATGGAAGGAGTGATGATGATGAAAACCTTAATTAAGTATGAATTTCTAAAGGTCTTGCGCAAGAAAGCCACCTTGATCGCAATGGCGGTCAGCCTGCTCATAACCGCCGTTTTCTTTGGCCTGCCAATCACACAGTTCCAGATTTATAACAGTGATGGCGTCCTCCGAGGGCTGGAAGGTATTGCATACGAAAAAGAACAGTATGAGAACATCTCTGTTCTCTTGACGAATGAATATGTTACGGAGGCCATTCGGGATGTACAGGCGCTCTTTGAAAACCCTGACAATATAGGTTATGACGGGAATGAACAGTTTTTGATTGAGGACGCATACTGGGATGGGATTGCTCCACGGGAAGACCTGTTGGGCTTGATCGCAAGAAACTATGCAGCTCCCAATGTGAGTGTTGGGTACAATGCACTCACCGATTTAGATGTCTCGGATGGCACAGACTTCTATCAGGCACGACAGGACAAAATCGAAACCATACTGAATGACCCTTCCAATGGACTATCGGAAGCAGAAAAAGACTATTGGCGGAATATGAACAGCAGCGTGGAAGAACCGTTCCAATACGGCTACTTCGGGGGATGGGAAATCATTATTTCTTCCTCTGAACTGTTAATGTTTGCTATTCTGGCAATCTGTATCGTGATTGCACCTGTCTTTGCTGGTGAATATCAAGCTGGCACAGATGCAGTCATTTTGTCCGGCAAGTATGGCAAGACCAAGTTGACCACGGCGAAAATCGTTGCTGCGCTCCTATTTGGCGTGTTGGCATTTACGCTCCATATTCTCGTCGCATTTGGTATTCCTCTTGCGGCATTTGGAACGGATGGTTGGAATCTCCCTTTGCAAATCAACGGGACTACCGTTCCATATCCGCTCACATTTCTGGAGGGGACGCTTATCAATTTGGGGGTCATCTATTTGGTTCTGATCGCCATGATCGGCTTGACCCTTTTCTTGTCAGCTAAAATGAAAAGTCCTTACCTTGTGCTGATCGTTATGGTCCCGGTGCTGTTTATTCCCATGTTCCTTACTCCCAATGGCACCACGGGAATCTACAATACGCTTGTTCTTTTGACACCGTATCAATCGTTGGTGCCTCGCTTCAACTCGTACATTTCCTATCAGTTTGGCTCGGTCATTTTGGACGCTTTTGGCATGAGAGGACTTGTGTATGTGATACTGACTTTGATTTTGCTTCCTCTTGCAAGGATCGGCTTCAAGAAACATCAGGTTGCATAAGGAGGCTCCGATGAAAAATAAAAAGTATATCATAATCGCAGTTCTTGCAGTTATCGTTATCGCTGCGGTGATAGTGATAGCACAGCCGCTTAAGTGGTCTGAAAAGTCATTTGAAGCTGTTGTTCAGGAGACAGTTACCCAATCTGACGGAGAAATTCGATTGATTGTGGAACGAACAACAGAAATCTATGGCGACCCCATGAACTCCCTCGGTATCAGCGAAGAAACGAAACTTGTGGATGCCAATGGAGAAGAAATAGCGATCGGTGACTTCCAGCAAGGAGACACCGTAAGCGTCACTCTGAAAGATTCTTTTACAGAAGAAACACCGTTTTATTATCCGGTTGTGTATGAAATAAAACTTACTAATCCATAAATGTCAAAAACAATCTGCCGGGCGACGGCAAAAGAAAAAAGCCGTCGTCCAGCAGCCCTTTTGACACGCCTGTGAAACGGCGGTTCTGAATTTGAGCCGCCGTTCCTTTTCGTCTATTCTAAATCAACGACGACCTAACACCGTGTAAACCCACGGCGGCATATAGGAGGATTGCCGCCGTGTCTATTTTTGCTTTTTTCCACAGTACACATGATTTGTACCAGCTAAAAAAAGCGTAGCTCCCCCTACGGGACAGTCTGGTTATGAATGTGAAATCAGGCGGAATGAAAACGAATATATAATTTCATGCGTCCGTGTGGCTTCATGCCGCCCGGGCGCTTTTGCGTTCTTATGGGACTGCTTCGGGCCATGTTGGCCCGAAGTCATTCCCCGGTGCCGCTCCCCGCCGCCTCTGTTTCGGTCACTCGTCAACCACCAACCGAAACGGAGGTCAATATGGCTATTATCAATCTGCGGGACTACTACCCGTTTTATACATCGGATTGCTTCATGGAAGTATCGGACGAAGTTGCTGAAATGTTCAAAGAATTTGACCGCAAGGAGGCTGCCTACCGGCTGCGTACATACCGCCATAAAGCCTACTATTCCCTTGATCGGGATGATGGGCTGGAGCATGAGGCTATCTTTGTCACACTTTCTCCCCATGAGCTGTACGAGCGGAAAGTTACCATGCAGGAGCTTCACACTGCTATTGCCAGCTTGTCGGACAAACAGGCAAAACGGATTTACGCTCACTTCATTCTTGGCATGACGAAACAGGATATTGCCCGGGCAGAGGGTGTCAATGAGAAAGTAGTCCGTGTGGCAATCGAGCGCGGTTTGCGGCACTTGGAAAAAATTTTGAAAAAATCTTTGTGAGGAGTACCGATTTAGGCCCAAAAATGAAATGGCTTATGAGAGGCAAAACACTTCGGGGCAAGGTGGCCCGAGGTTCGGACAAGCCCTCATGCAAATCAAAAACTGAATAAAAAGGCACCCGGATACGAAGGGAAATGCGCTGTGTGACAGGCCCGCCATGACCTCTGCTTTTGGAGAATACAGTCTCTATAAAACAGGGCGAGCGATCAGGCTCATGCCATAGGTGGGGCAATGCTGGCTCCACCGGAACAGGTACATAACCCGGATACTTGCGTTTAGTCACAGTCCGAGCGTTGAAGCGGCCTTGCAAGCCGTGAGCCGTCGCAGGCAATGAGAACGCCTTGCCATCAGAATGGGGAGAGTTGAAATACTATGGGGCAGAAAGTCTATGCCCGTCCGATGTGCCTGTGATGTAGTAAAAACCTGTGGGGAGCCCTCCGGCAATGCTGTCTGATGATAGGCCAACCAATCCGGCGAGGCTCCCCATCTTTTTCTCAAAGGAGTTTCTTATGGAAAATGCGTTTGGGATGTTTCCCGGTTTTGAGCCGGATGAATGGAGCAACGACGCCTGCCGCGGCTATGTCATCATGGCAATGGAGGACTGCGGCTTTTCAAAGAAGGATATTCGTCGTGTTGTGGGACAGCTTTATGAAGTCTTTGATCTCAACAGTGTGGAGGACGCTAAACAGAAATTTCACTCCAGTCCGTACTGACCTCGGGCCACATCGGCCCGAAGTGGAGAAAGCTCAAAGGGCGGCACCTGCGGGTGCCGTCTTTTGACATTTCCCCACAGGACAAGAGGGAAACGCTGGCAAGTACACCCATTCTGAAAAGGAGGTTTCCAATGACACAGGCCGTCACATATCAACGAGAAACAAAGTCTGTACCCTTTCAAGGGAAAACTATTGTGCTGGAAAGCCTCACGCCGGTACTTTCCCCGAAGGAGAAGGAACAGCGCAAAAAAGAAATTGAACGCCGTCTTTATGAGGTGTTCAGTAAGTACGGGGACAGGTTTCACTAACCATTCGCAACATTGTTGTCCGGGGCTGCTGATAGTATAATATAGTTGTAAGGTTGGTAGCTCCATTCCAACAAGGAAAGGAGCCCAATATGGAATTTATCAGAGAAGATTGCATTTATGCGAGACAGTCAGTAGACCGCAAGGACAGTATCAGCATTGAAAGTCAGATTGACTTCTGCAAGTACGAATTGAAAGGTGGGAGCTGCCGGGTATTTAAGGACAAAGGCTATTCCGGCAAGAACACCGACAGGCCGGAGTTTCAAAAGCTGCTGGGCGAGATCCGCAAGGGAAAGGTTCGGCGGGTCATCGTGTACAAGCTGGACCGGATAAGCCGCTCTATTCTGGACTTCGCAAATATGATGGAGCTGTTTCAAGAGTACGATGTAGAGTTTGTATCATCCACGGAAAAGTTTGATACCTCGACCCCGATGGGACGGGCCATGCTGAACATCTGCATTGTATTCGCCCAGCTTGAACGTGAGACAATCCAGAAGCGCGTCACGGACGCCTACTATTCCCGATGCCTGAAAGGCTTCCACATGAGCGGGCAGGCTCCATACGGCTATCAGTTGGAGCCCACCGTGGTAGAGGGTATCCGTACAAAAAAGATGGTTGCCGACCCCATAGCTGCCGACCATGTACGGCTGATGTTTGAGATGTACGCCGAACCGGAAACCTCTTTCGGAGACATTACCCGCTACTTTGAGGAACAGGGTATCAAGATTTACGAAAAGTCAATGGTTCGGAGTTTCCTTTCCCAGCTTTTACGGAACCCTGTTTACGCACAGGCCGACTTGGAACTGTACGAGTTTTTCAAGAGCCAGGGCGCGGCGATTGTCAATGACGCTTCCGATTTTGCCGGAACAAACGGCTGCTATCTCTATCAGGGGCGGGATGTTAAGGAGGACAAGGACAGGTGCCTAAAAGACCAGATACTTGTTATCGCTCCCCATGAAGCATTGATCCCCTCGGACACATGGCTGAAATGCCGGAAAAAGCTCATGGCAAATACCACCTTCCAGCAGGGGCGTAAACCGAAAAACACTTGGCTGGCCGGAAAAATCAAATGCGGGCATTGTGGGTATGCTCTGAAAGCCACCCATGTACCAAACAGCACCGGATATTTCCGCTGTACCAAACGGACGGAAAACAAAGGCTGTCCGGGCTGCGGGAAAATCCGCAAAGAAGAATTTGAGCAATTCATTTTCTCGGCCATGCAGGAGAAATTCAAAGATTTTCAGATACTCCACGGCAAAGAGGAAAAGGTCAATCCGAAACTGACAGCCTATCAAGTAGAGCTGGCACAGGTGGAGGCAGAAATTGAAAAACTGCTGGACACGCTGACAGGAGCCAATGCGACCTTGCTTGCTTACGCCAACAAGAAAATCGAAGAACTGGACACCCGCCGTCAGACCATTTCAAAAGCCATAGCCGATTTGAGCGTCGAAACCATATCGCCCCAGCAGATAAAGAAACTGTCCTATTATCTTGACAACTGGGAGAGCATAGATTTTGACGACAAAAGAAAAGCCGCCGATGGCTTGATTTCTACAATCAAGGCCACCAGCGACCGTGTTCAGATAGAGTGGAAAATCTGACATTTCCGCTCTATCGCCCCTCATTTCTATTTTATCTCGTTTGTACCCCTTGTACACCGACGCTTATGTTTTTGGTTATCTTTTATGTAATACTAGCATAAAAGATTTTAAAATATTATATAGAGGAAAAGAAGTTAATCTTGATTGTAAAGAACAAGCAATGAAATTTTTAGAAAATTCTAGAACCTACGAATTAATTAATGTATTTTTTATTTATCAAGGATTTGATAAAATTCCTGAATTATTAGAAGATATTCTACTATATTTATATAATAATTATAATTCAATTTGCAAAAACGATATTAATAATATTTTTGAGGCGTTAATATTTTATACCACACATGATATGGTTCCGTATGATTGTTTCATTGACTGTGTAAGTCGTATTAATTCTATTGTATTACCAAAATTAAATTTAGAAGGCGAATTACAATTTATCGGATATAAAGAAAAATTAAATCATATCATTACAGATGGGTTATATGGTAAAAATTTTATTTTATCCTCGTACGATAAAAACGCATTAATTATATTGCATATTGAAACGGATGATTATGACGAAGCTTTGAATATATCTAATGATTTCTTAGAAATGCTATATCGAAAATGTAAGTTAGAAGGAAAATGGGAATTGATTGAAAGTAGAAAAGGATCTTGGATTTTAACTTTTGTAATTCCTGCAATGCTTATAGTAATGTTACCAAAAGTTATAAAAAATTATTATAATCTTATTTCCGAAATACAAATAAAACATAAAATCAAAAAGAAAATTATAAAAAAAATAGACAACTCTCGATTATCAACAAACGAAATGTATCAATTAGTTGATATTATCGAGAGATTGCAAATATTTGAACAAACGGAAATTGATATTCCAAAACAAATATCAGATATTAAAGCCATTTTGTAAGGATTCAATTGCCTTATAGAGTTTTTCTCTGTTAATCATAAGATTAACTCTAAAATAATAATATACATCATCGCTATATAAATATCTATCATATGGTAAGGTTAAAACATTACATTTGTATAAAATTTCCTTTGCAATTGATAAATCATCTTTACAAGAAAAATTATTTTTAGGTATTCCTAAAAGACAAAACACGCCACTTGTACATTTGCTTACATACACATTTTTTTCGGCAAACATACTTAATATTAAATTGTAGGTGTTTTTAACATAATTAATATTTTGTGATAGTTGTTTTTTTACAAATGAATTTTCTGCTCTACTATAAAGTCTCTTTATATAATTATATTGTTGCGACGTTATTGATCCACAAAAAACTACGCTATTTTTTTCGATTTTATTTATTAATTTAGAATTGGAAAAAATAGCACAATGTTTTATACCATTGAGAAACAAGTTTTTAGCTAAAGATTCTAATATGACATAATTATTATAATAGGATAATTCATTGTATAATTTAAAATCGTTTAATAAAATATTATTATTCCATTTTAACCCATTATATATATTATCTATTAAAATATAACCGTTTGTTTTTAAGAGAGCTAACTGTATAATTTTTATGTCTGAATTTGAAATGCATATTCCTGTTCCAAATAATGGGTTATTTATTATAACGAGATTAATATTTTGAGATAAAACCGTATTACATATTTGGTCAATGTTATTATTGGGGAAAGATTCAACATAAATCTCTATATTCAATTGTTTCAATATTTCAATATATAAATAATATATAGGAGATAATAATAATGCTTTTACGTACTTTTTTTCTTTAAAAATAGCTAATATACTAAGCCACGCTCCTATAGTTCCATTTGAAACAAATGCAAAATTTTGAATTGAAATATTATTCCTTTTAAATTCATCATTTTCAGATATTATATATTTTTTTAAGTCAAGAAATTCATCTGAAAAATAATAATCACTGACTTGACTAGAATTTAATTAATTGTATTCTATAATTTTAGCATTAGGAAATGGATTTATTTCTTCATCTTTATTCCATGTAGAAATAAAGATGGAATCATTTCTTTTTATATCCAATAAGGATGAAATATCACTGGAATAATTGGGATTAAGCTTCATTTTATTACCCCCATTTCTTTTATAATATAACAGACGGATAACTAAAAATTATCCCTCAAAAATAAAACAATCCATCAAAAACGATGGATTGTAAAGAAGTCTATATACGAAAATTCTTCCTAGGATGTTTTGATATTAGAATATCCCGCTGTTTAGCAGTGGTTACATGTGTGTATATCTCAGTGACATTGATGGAGCTATGTCCTAGCATTTCCTGAATATACCGGATATCGACATCGGCCTCTAATAAGCTGGTAGCGAATGTATGCCTGAACATGTGAGGAGTGATATGTAAATCTATATCGGCGAGAGAGCAATATTTATTTATCATCCTGCGAACAGCTTGGTCAGATAGAGGTTTGCCATTTTGGTTAGCAAAAAAATGATTGCAGCTTTTAATTTCAACTTGGAATTCAGCCTTATATTCTTCAATTATTTTAGAAACAGAATCATTGCCAATATGAATACGTCGCTCTTTATCGCCTTTACCATATATGAGGATGCTCCCATCATGTAAATTTATATCTTCGTTTTTTAATGAGCAAAGCTCAGAAATTCTCATGCCGGTAGCAAATAACAGTTCGGATACGGCTGCATCGCGCAATGCATTCCTCCTCTGATAATTTGTTTTAGCGTTGTCCCGCTGTGTATAAATGATAGTCAGAAATTTTTCTACTGTATGTAGTGGGATAATTTTGGGTAATATGGTAGGTTCACGAAAGTGCACCTGTATTTTGGTGAAGGGATTTATTGCGAGTAGTTCTTTGTATTCCAGATAATGGAAGAATGCTTTTATTGAGGCTATTTTTCTTTTTACGGTTTTGGGTTTATATTGTTGGTGGAGCCTGGCAATATAATCCTCTAGATCGTTTGTTGTGATTTCAGTTGTTTTTTCAAGACATGGTTCCTCAGAGAATTGTCGCAAGTCAATCCGATATGCTTTTAAAGTCTTTTCATCCAGACATTTTTGCGTCCTGCAATATTCCAAATAGTTTTCAGTAAGTGTTTGTAAGTTTTCCATGATGTTCTCCTTTGTTTGATGTTTTAAAATAAATTGATAAAATTATATCGGAAAAAGTGGTAAAATATAAATTGTTTTTTAAATACAAATCCGCTATACTATAAGCATGGTATAGCGGTTTTTACTGCAATCTGAAGAGTTATTGTGAGGTAGGGATATGAAGCTTGATTCGATAACATTACAAAATTTTAAGGGAATAGACAATCTGGAAATAAAGCTTGATAATAAGACAACGGTTATTTTTGGTGTGAATGGAGTTGGCAAGTCAACAATCCTTCAGGCTATAGATTTATTATATGCTGATATCATTGCGAAGCTGATGGGAACGGTAAGAAGTAAGACAGCCAGATTCAATGAAGATTTTATTAGCTATGGAAAGTCTGCGGCCGGCATAAAGGCAGATTTCGATTTTGGGGATGGCGAAAGCATATATTATGAACGCACAATTGACAGGGCTAAAGGTGAAAAAAGAAATACAAGTGCTCTTAAAAAACTTACAGATAAGTTTCAATCGTTATATATACAAATGGGTTATGATGATGGCAATGGCAATTGGATAGAGGAATCGGATAATAAGAGTATGCCCATTTTTGTTAATTATGGAGTAAATAGAATTGTGCTTGATGTGCCGGTCAGGGCTCCTAAAGAGCAGTTTGTAAAACTGGATGCATTTGACAAAGCTATAGAAAGTACGATAGATTTTAGAAATTTATTTAAATGGTTCAGAAATCAGGAAGATATAGAGAATCAGATAAAGGTTAGAGATGATTCAAAATATGAAGATAAAAGCCTTACAGCTGTTAAAAAAGCAATGTTAGCTATGCTTGAGGGATTTGAGGACATTCGGATAGAGAGAAGACCTTTGGCAATGAAGGTCAATAAAAACGGCAAGTCTTTAAAGATAGATCAGTTATCGGATGGAGAAAAATGCACGATAGCTCTATTTGGGGATTTGGCAAGAAGAATGGCATTGGCAAATCCGGGTAAAGATGTGAATCCTTTGGAAGGCTCAGGTGTTGTGCTCATTGATGAATTGGATTTGCATATGCATACATCGTGGCAACGAAAGGTATTGAATGTTTTAAGAGACACATTCCCCAATATCCAGTTTATTATTACTACACATTCTCCGCAGATTTTGGGTGAGATGGATGATTCTGTCAATTTATTGTATCTGTATAATGAAGGTAATGAGATTCTATTTAAGAGCTATGAATCCTTTGTGGGATGGGATGCAAATGTTATTTTAGAGGAAGTAATGAATACGTCTTCAGTTAATCAGGACATCAAGAGAATGATTGATGAGATGTACAAGTGTATTGAAGATAAGAAGTATGATGAAGCAGAGAAAATAGTGGATATATTGGATAAGAAAACAAATGGTTATGCTGATGGTATTTCTAAGGCAAGGATACTAATATCAAGGGGTAAAAGACGTGAAACAAATTAATAAAAGAAGTGCGCCGCAATGGTTTGAACAAGCAGGCTATTCAGGCATCAGAGGTGTTTGATGATGAGGACTATACGGATGATGAGATTCGTAGTTTTATAGAATATTATTCAAATAAGAATAATGGTGAATATGAGCCTTATTGCAAAGCAATTGTTGATTGTTTGGAGGAGATGCTTTGATAGTTTTAAAGTGGTAGTGATAAAAACCAATATTGTGCTAATTTATGCAAATATTGTCGATTCCATTTTTAGATATGTCTGTTTAAAATATTATCGTATTTTAAACAGACGTATTTTTTATTTATTTTAAGAAAGTACGAATGAATTTACGAGTGTTTCTTATTTGGAATTTACAAGGGCTGGAGATATGTATTATATAGATACCACTTTAAACATAAAGTCAATCTTTGAGAGACCTGATATCCAGATTTCAGATGGCGCTGATTGTGAGTTTTTTATATAGTCCAATGAAGTATGTGGCCAAGGCATATACAAAATGCAATGTTGATGCAGAGATTTTACTGAATTCATTGTACTGGTTCGAATATCAGAAACAACAAATGGCATAGTTTTGCTTGTAAATTTCATATAGAAAGAGTACTATAGTTTTAGAAGACTATGCTATTTCAGCATTGATAGTAAAAATATATCTGATTATAAGTTTACAGTTGGAAATCAAATTTTAAAACCGGTTAAGAAAGATGGTAAATATTATGTTGATTTAACAGGAATATTACTAGCCAATTATTTTAAATCATTTACTATAAATGTAAATGGAAAAGCGTTTGTTACATATAGCGTAAATGATTATTGTAATAAAGTGCTAAATTCAAAAAATAGTAGTAATAAATTGTCCGATTTAGTGACTGCGATTTATGAATTAGGTACTGCAACAAAGTAATTAACTGGAAATTAAGGAATAATGTTACATGGAATTTAATAAGACAAAACCAATTGCGTTAGGAATAGCATTCACTCTCGCCCTAACACCGATTCACGCAATCACATATGCAGACACCAATTCAGACAGTGCATCGATAAATGTTCAGACTGCACAGACAGAATATAAATCAGGATTTGTATTCACTAAGAGCAGCTACGCTTATAGAAAAGGCGCTGATTTGACAGTATGTGTATCAAAGAGCAATCTTTCTGTGGCTTGTGATTCATATAAGCTGTTTTATATATCGGACGGAAGTGAGCAAGCAATTGACCGGAACTCATATACAATCAGAGTTCTTGGGGATGCGGTATATTTTACTTTATCCACGAATTGGCTGAGCCAGTACAGCCCTCAGGATATTGATATTACTGCGATTGCTTACAATGGAACTGCTGAGGTATCTAAGACAAATGCTAAGCTTGTTTCTGAGGATGGCTTTGATATGGACTTTGCAGCCGGAACAGTGTGTGTCAATCAGACAGAAAATATCAGAACTAACGGACAAGGCAAACTGACACAGGATGCGCGGTCGCAGGCTGGCGGAAAAAAATACATATATGTAGTTGACTCAGTAATTTCTCAGGATGAAAGCATCATAAAAATATCCAATGCCGGTAATGAGTGGAAATATACCGGAATGAAGCCTGGAAAGACAAAACTCACAGTACGTTATCACTACTATTATGGCAAGGAAAAATGTACCGGTGAGAAAACTGCTGAGTATGAAGTGGTTCCTGCCACATATACACTCGATGAAGAACGTGGCAGCTCTGGTATGCTTATAAACCGTGGCGCCTCATATACATGCAATCTTAGAACAAAGCAGACAACCTATGATAAGAGTGGCAAGGCTGTAAGTAAATATGTAGATAATGTTGCATACGAATGGTATATAAGTGAAAAAGAAGAAAATGTTGCGGTAAACATAGAACAAACTGCACAGAATAAGCTTAAAATAACACCAGCAAATGCCTCGGAATCAGGAGCTTTTTGTATAGGAATAAGAGCACTTGATGCTTCCGGTAATGTTTATTTTGAAGAAGAATCAATATGGTATCTGGTAACAGATGGACAGGCAGATGGAGATCATGGAGATTCATCAGAAACTGCAAATCCGGGAAATACCTCATCCGGAAGTCAAAATACAAACACAGGAAGCGAAAAGGTAAGTGTATCGAAGAGTCAGAGTATATCCTTATTGGAGAATCATAATATCGGTCTAAATATCTACTGGAAAATGACCGGCTCTACGTATGACATAGGAGACTGCATGGTCAAGTACACCTATGAAGGTGACAGCGGAACACCACACTATGTGGCATTGAACCGGAGTCCGGTTGGTGATGGCGAATCATATTGCTCAAGAATTGATATAAGCGCAGTTGAGATGACCGAAAAAGTAAATTTACAGTTACTCTCTAATAGTGGAAAAGTGCTGGATACATTTTCAACATCAGTAGAGGATTATGCCAAGAGCTTATTGGCAAGCAATACAAAAGAATATGCAGCATATAAGCCGGTGGTAAAAGCGATGTTGAATTATGGCGCTGCATCACAGCAGTATTTTGGATTTATGACATATGCATTAGCCAACAGAAGCCTTACGAATGCCGATAAGACGATACAACAAATTCCACAGGCAACGCTGAAGCAGTATGCTGCCAATTCAAGTATCCGCCAATTTTCAATGAGTGGAATACACTATTACGGATCGAGCCTTGTGGTGGGAGATGATGTAAAGCTCAGACACTATTTTAAGCTTGATTCCGGCAGAGATATATCAAATTATTCGTTTGCAACGTATGTGGGCGGAGATATGATAGGCTATGCTACACCATGTCGTTCGAAAGATAAAGACATGTATTATATAGAAGTAACTTGTACAAACAGAAATTTCTTTTCTGGCATGAGGACGATAGTATCGAATGGAAATACAGAAACTATATTGGACTATCAGCCGATGAACTACATTGCAAAAGCATATGGCAGTTCAAAGCTAACCTCTGAATTGAAGACGTTGCTTGATGCAATGTATTGGTATGAATATCAAAAAATTAAATAAATTGTTGCATAAAATATAGTACTAGAGTATAATTCCTGACTTTGAGAGTTGAAGTTAGAGGAAATTCAGCTTGCTAAGAAGCATGCATATATAAAAGAAAATTATGAAAAGTGGAATTTTTTAGAGGCTTTTTCAGCGTCTGACGATTATAAGACAGAACCTATAGATTTCTATTTCGAATTTAAAAAGTCATCTACTTGCAGCTTGGCTGAATTGGTAAAAAAGGAACATAGATATATATGCAATGATGGGTATATTAAAGAGCATTCAATTGATGATTTAAGCGAGTGCATTGTAGTGCACAACCGTAAGCAGGCTTTGAAAATATTTGCAAATATCAATAGAATATTTGATGATTATTTGAGCAAGGCTGGGCTTGAAGGAATTGAGTATTATCGGCAGTATTTTGAAATTTGTGTAAGAAGAGATGGAATGCCACAAGTATTTTTGCCATATAGTTGGACAAGTAAAGAGTATCTGATAAAGGAAGAACCCCTTCTTTTGTTATCTGATTTACAGAAATTTATTAACCAAGTAGTCTTGATTGACTACATCATAATTATACTAGGATATAGAAAATGAAATTTAATTTTAACAAAAAAATGGTTAGCACAATAGTGATATTGATTTTTGGCGTAGCAATTACAGCTGCAGCATTGTCTGCAAAGAATATAGCGCTTGAAAATAAAACAAGCTCAGAAATAGCCACAGAGGCAGTATCAGCTACAGAGATGATATTGGATACAGAAAATACAGAGACTGGTAATGTGGATAAGAATTCATCCGATTCCTCAAAAGACAAAGCAACAGTAGTCGATGATAAGGACAAATCTGGTGATATAAAGAATTCTGATAAAAGTTCAACAACTACAAAAGAAACGGGCAAAAGCTTGAAAGATACAAAGAGCTCATCAGAAAACACCGATAATAATGATTCCAGGGATTCATATGAGACTGATATAATGAAAAATGATGAATCAGAAAACACTTCAGACGATGTAAATAAAACAGGTGATAAGATTGATAAAAAATCTGAAATAAACAATTCAGGAATGAATAATAATAATGAACCGAAATCTGATAACGGAGTGATAGAGCTTCCAATTATACCGATTGACTAATGTGACGTCAGTTGTGGTTTTACCTACATTTGAAGAAGAAACGTAAGAGGAGTTAATACAATGGAGAAAGTCGAATGAAGACAAAAAAGTTTTTATCATTGGTGTTAAGTGCGGCTATGATATTAGGTGTGGCTGTTCCGGTGGCAGCAGAACCGGTGTCAGCAGGACAAGGCGTTGAAGCAGAACAACAGCCAATTGTAGAAAATAGCATTACAAGTGGATATATTCTGAGTGATTTGGATTATAATACACCGGTGTATGAACCGGATGAGGCGGTGCCGTATTCTGATGATTGGGGATATTCTGCAGATGAAACTATAGAGAGCAAGTATCCGGCTAATGGAGTCAGCGATATCAAAGCGAAATATCCGTCTGTTCGTAATCAAAATCCTCTTGGCACATGCTGGACATTTTCGTCAATAGGCCTTGCAGAGTTTGATCTGATTAATGATGGTGCGTTTGATAAAAATATAGATCTTAGTGAACTGCATCTGGCATATTATGCATATAATTCGCTGTTAGATCCGCTTGGTGGAACAGATGGGGACTATGCAAAGTACTATATGAATAATACAAGTGTTCAGTATGGTTATCTCAATCGTGGTGGCAACTATTTGATGGCGGCACGCAGAATGGGACAGTGGTGTGGTCCGGTAAGCGAGAGTGATGTACCATATAGTAAGGTGGCAAGCAACGGATATACAGCAAGCACTATTGATACTTTTCTTAATACAGGTTTATCTGATGAATATGCATATTCAAAGGATAAGGCACATCTGGAAAATACATACATGATTAATATCAAGGAAAATGCATCAGATGTGAAAAAAGCCATAAAAAAATATGGTGCAGTGGGAATTATGTATAGTCATAATGATAACGGATATCATTACATAAATAACAGTTATAATGATAAAACAAATAACAGAGCAGGTCATGCGGTAATGGTTGTTGGATGGGATGATAACTATTCTAAAGATAATTTCAGAGATGGTGTTAAACCTGAAAAAGATGGTGCATGGCTTATTCGTAATAGTTGGGGAGACGGAACCGGTTCATATTATAATCAGAGTTATTTCTGGATGTCATATGAAACGTTTTCTTTATCCGATACGGCTTGGGTGTTTGATTTTTCTGCTAATGATGGATATGATAACAATTATCAGGTTGATGGAGGATTAAATGTAGCCCATCAAAGCGGTTACAGAAAATTGGCCAATGTTTTTACTACTCAGGCAAAACAGGGAGTATCTTCTGAGGACTTAAAAGCAGTTTCCCTGTCTATTACATCTAAAACAAATGTTAATTATACAATAGAGATATATACAGATTTAAAAGATAAGACAAAGCCAACCAGCGGAACAAAGCAGGAGACTGCTACCACTACAGGGCAGACAACCTATGCCGGAGTATATACCATTCCACTTAAAGCAGGGGTTAATCTGAAGCCTGGGACAAGCTATTCGGTTGTAGTGACTACTGATACACCTGCCATTGACATTGAGGCAGCGATGACCGGTGATGTAAATTATAATAATGAAATGGTGTGGGAGAATCATGTGTCAAGTGATAATACGGCAAGCTATTATTTCTATGGTACAGGGTTGACATATTCCCGCAATTGGAATTATCAGAATGTGTATGGTAATTTCTGTATTAAAGCATTTACCGCCAATAATGTAGAAAAAGATTCTGAGAAGCTTGTTGGCAGGAGCCTTACTTTAAAAGATAATATTGACATGAACTACTATATGGAGCTTCCTGAAAGTATCAAATCAAACAGCAACGCATATATGGAGTTTACGGTGAATAATAGCCAGCCATACAAGGTAAGCGTAAACGATGCAATCCCTGTTGAGAAAAACGGAAAGGTTATATATAAGTTTGCATGTCCACTAAATGCTGCACAGATGTCAGATACGGTTAAAGCTAAAATGGTGGTGGATGGTAATAGTGGAAATGAATACACTTACAGTGTAAAAGAATATGCCACCGAGCTCCTGTCAAAATCAAACGAGTATCCGGCGGAGACCATTAAGCTTGTGAAGGCACTCTTAAACTATGGAACCGCAGTGCAGAACTTCTTTAAATATAACTCTGATAAGCCGGCAAATGATGGTTTGAGCGATACAGATAAAGCTGTAGCAGCGGCTGATTTTGAGGAATATAAGGCTGTTATTAAAACGGATAGTGAAAATGGTCAGAGTAATGGACTGACATATTACGGAAGCTCTCTGATATGTAAGTCTGAGATGACAGTAAGACATTATTTTATGGTAAACGAAGGCTGTGATATAAACAATTACAAGTTCAGCTATGTTAATGCAGATGGCAATGAAGTCAGTCTGACACCTAAAAAGGCTTCAGATGGGGTGTATTGTGTAGATATAAACGGAATAATGGCACGCAACCTGAATAGTAATTATGCATGCAAAGTCACAGGAAAGAATAAGGCCTGTATTTTCGAGCTGGACTATGGTCCGTTCAGCTATTCACAGAAGGTCATTAATAGCGGAAATTCATCTGATGAATTAAAAAATCTGGTGAACGCGCTATATTGGTATTGGTATTATGGATATAGAAATTAAAAAGACTGCATAATTAAAACCACCGCAGAATTTAACGCTTTAACTAAGCTAAATTCCTGCGGTGGTTTCTTTTGTGCTTATCGGCTTAACAAGCTTATCGTTTGTTGTGCATCATGTTCGATAAGTAGATCTATAATATGATCACATGAAATAATCAATGAAATAGAAAGAAATGATACACAGGCTAAGGAAACCCAATAATTGTTAATTAAATTATTGCAACATGCATAATAAAATAGTAATATGGAACTATAAGTTATCAATAAACTGAAACAATGCGATGCTGTTTTATAATGGCAGAAGTCGGGAGGAACAACGTATGAACAAAAGACTAATTAGCTTTGTTTTAACATTCATTATGTTGATTACAATGGTTCCATCAACTATTGTAGAGGCAAGTGAAGTAACGACAATGGAAAGCGTCAAAGTTTCGAGTAACCAATCTGAGAGCAATCAATCAGAGGTTACGAAACCGGAGAAAAATACTATCTATGCGGTAAATCCACTGTATGAGGATGTTATCAGCATTGATGATTTAAAGAAAAAACTTGACTCATCAAATGATGAGCAGCTCTTTGGGGCATCCACAGGACAGTATTTTTCGGATTATGACAGTGCCGTTTCATATCTCAGAAAGCAGATGGTTAGCAGAGAAACGGAAATTAACTTGAATTTTCCGGAATCCTGGTTTACTTCACACAAAGACGGGCTATATTGGGATTTATTATATGATGCAATGAAGTGCGACGATAGCTCTACCGGACAGGAGGGGGATGCACTTTTGTATGGATATGCAGGCTGTAATGTTTCATACAGTACTGCAGGATATATAAAATATACCATGGCATATCATTCTAATGCGGAGCAGGAAGCAAAGCTGACAGCGGCTGTGGCTTCGGCAATGACAACACTGCAGCTTAATGGTCTGAGCGAAGCCAAAAAGATTACAAAGATTCATGATTATATCTGCAATCATGTCGATTATGAATACAATTCAAAAGAAGAACAGATATATACAGCTTATGGCGCTCTTTGCACCGGAAAAGCTGTCTGTCAGGGATATGCCGTGCTTTTCTACAGATTGTGCAAGGAAGCGGGGCTGTCGGTCAGAATTATCAGTGGTACCGGAAATGGAGGACCACATGCGTGGAATATAGTGCGAATCGGCAGCAAATACTATAATGTGGATTGTACCTGGGATGGACAGGATGCGGTCACATATAATGAGTTCCTGTTGAAATCAGAAGCTGATTTTAGAGATCATACCCGTGAATCGTGGCCGGTGGCAGGCAGTCATTGTCTGGATTATACGTCTGCTGAGTTTAACGCGCAGTATCCTATGACTGAAAAATCCTGGGATGAGTCGACTACATATGCGCATAGCGAGGAGACCACGTCAGGTGCTGTGACACTAAAAGCAGAATGGAATGATCCTGTACTGGGACAGCCGACCATATTCCATGTGTCTGCAACAGGCGGATCAGGAAACTATAAATTCAGAATGGATGCACCGAGCTATTCGAGCCCAAATCAAGGGGCATTCGAATCAGTAGCGGATCCAAGCCGCGGTGAGTGGATGAATTATACATCAGAGTGTGCTTCAAACGATTATACATTTACCATGACTGCTACCGGTACCTATAACTTTAGGTTTTATGTTATGGATAAAGCAACAAATGTATATTATCTGCGTTTGAGCTTCAATATAGGCGTATCTGATAGTAAATATCCGAGCGTTGACTCGATTGTCCGGTCTGCAGTAGCTGAGTGCAACAGCAAGACGGATGGCTCAGAGTATGCAAAAGCCCTTTGGCTGCATGACTGGCTGCTTGACCAGCTTGAGTATGATAAAACCCTGAAATGGTCTTCGGCTGAGAGTGCGCTGACCAGAGAGCTTGGCACCTGTCAGTCGTATGAGAGTGCATATGCAAAGCTCCTTACTGTAGCAGGAATAGAAAACAGCGAGACAAGGGATACCTATGATGGACACACCTGGAATGCAATGAAGCTGGACGGACAGTGGTATCAGACGGACTGCACCTGGGATGACAGCAGCGATAACTGGTATAGCTTTGACCAGAGACATTTGTATTTTGGGCTGACGGATGAGCTGATGGCCATAGCACATCCGGGGCATAGCAAAATCTATACCACAGACACGTATGCAACGCGTTCGACAAGCCTTGCCGACAATTATTTTGTAAGGACAGGAGATGCCGCAAAGTGGGCAAAAGCATACTCAGACAGGATTCAGAAAAATCTGGATGCAGGAAAGACAGAGTTTGAAATAACAGCGGACAATGCTTCTTATCCACCGAGTATTTCAGGTATTCAAAATGGTATTACAGCGTATGCGATAAATCAAATGACATGGACTACAGACAAAGCTGCGGTAACATTAAATGCAACAGGAAGTGCAAAGAACTTTACATTTACAGCCGAATACGCTTCGGAGAGACCCGCAGTCAGCTTGTATGGCAGAAGCATAACCCTTAAAGACAACATCGATGTAAACTATTACATGGAAATGTCTGATTCGGTGTTTGAGCATGATGCTTATCTGGAATTTAAAATCGGTGGTCAGACATATAAGCTTAATGCGAGTGACGTCGCTGAGGTAAATGAGAACGGTAAAACTTTATACAAGTTCTCATGTCCGGTGAATGCGGCACAGATGTCTGATACTATCGAGACAAGAATAGTGATTGATAACAAGACCGAGGAAGAGTATTTATACAGTGTAAAAGAATATGCCACCGAGCTCCTGTCAAAATCAAACGAGTATCCGGCGGAGACCATTAAGCTTGTGAAGGCACTCTTAAACTATGGAACCGCAGTGCAGAACTTCTTTAAATATAACTCTGATAAGCCGGCAAATGATGGTTTGAGCGATACAGATAAAGCTGTAGCAGCGGCTGATTTTGAGGAATATAAGGCTGTTATTAAAACGGATAGTGAAAATGGTCAGAGTAATGGACTGACATATTACGGAAGCTCTCTGATATGTAAGTCTGAGATGACAGTAAGACATTATTTTATGGTAAACGAAGGCTGTGATATAAACAATTACAAGTTCAGCTATGTTAATGCAGATGGTTATGAGGTTAGTCTGACACCTAAAAAGGCTTCAGATGGTGTGTATTGCGTGGATATAAGTGGAATAATGGCATACAGCCTGAATAAGAACTATGTATGCAGGGTTACAGGTATGGACAGCTCACAAATCATAGAGCTTGATTATGGCCCGTTAAGCTATGCATACAGCGTAGTAAACGATAAAGACTCATCAAAGGAATTAAAGAATCTGATGAATGCGTTGTATATGTATTCTGAGATGGCGAGGAAGGTAAATGGTATTTAATGAACATTTGATAAGAATAACCGGTTCAGCTATGGTGGCGGCACTGCTTATATCAACCACACCGGTGGCAGCAACGGAGTCTGTAATAAATGAGGACGGAAGAAGAACTGAGATGACACAGGTTCAAAATCTGTTGCAGTCATATCAGGGAGGAGGACGACAAATTGGATGAACTTAAATTGGAACTTGAAAATTGTTACGGCATTCAAAAATTGAATACCACTATAGATTATTCAAATAATAATGTGGCTGTAATATATGCGCCAAATGGCACTATGAAATCTTCGTTGGCTAAAACATTTGAAGCTATTCGTGATAATAAGCCTGTTGAAGAGAAGGTGTTTGGTCTTAAAAGTAAGTGCAATATCACTGATGAGAAGGAAATGCAGCTATCAGGGGATAGTATAATTGTAATAAATCCGTTTAACGAAAATGCATTTGAAAATCAGGGGTTATTAATGGCAAATGATGAATTGCGTAAGAAGTATTTGCTAATTCATAAATCGATTGATGATAAGAAGAATAGTTTATATGATCAGATAAAGGAAAAATTTAAGTATTCTTCAAGAAGCGGCTTTGATGTTAGAACTATGATGTTAAAAGATTGGAACTGTTTACCAAAGGCAGAGTATGAATGCTTGGAAACAATACTTGATCTTTTACATGATCCATCAATGCAATGTTCGTTAAAAGATGATGAGCTTGACTATAATGCATTATTCAATGACAAAATCTATGCATTGATTACTTCAGGAGAAACTTCAGAGCTGATTGGAGAGTACGAAAAGAAATACAATGAACTAGTTGATAAATCTCTGTATATGCAAAGAGGAATAATAGACCATAATAATTATGGGAATATAAGTAGCGTATTGGGAAATAATGGATTTTTTATCGCTAATAATGAAGTGAAGCTAAATGCTAAAGATGGAAGTAATAGTATTGTTGTTAAGTCTCAAAAAGAATTAGATGACCTTGTAAAAAAAGAAAAAGAACAGGTACTTAACACAAAAGAAATCAAAGATTTGTTTGAAAAAATTAACAAAGCAATAAGTAAGAATAAGGACACCCAGGCGTTCAATGTTTTTTTGCAAAATCACCAAGACATTATTGGTGAATATAAAAATATAGATAACTTTAAAAGAAAAATATGGGTTAAAGCATTTTCAGTATATGAATCTGAACTTCGAGAATTATTAGAAGATTACAAGAAAGCACAAGATGATTTGAAAAATTTACAAAGTGCAGCAAAAAGTGAAACTACTGATTGGAAAAGAGCCTTAGATTTGTTTGAAGAACGTTTCTATGTTCCGTTTAGTATAGAACCTTCAAATCAAGAGGATGTTATTTTAAATGAGGAATTACCTAGCTTCAAATATATTTTTTCGGATAATCGTGGAAATAAAGAAATTACAAAAGATAATTTGCTCAACATTCTTAGTACGGGAGAAAAGAGAGCATATTATATTTTGAACATGATTTTTCAAATTTTAGTATCAAAAAAAGATGGAAAAGAGAGACTTATTATATTAGATGATATTTCAGAGTCTTTCGATTATAAAAACAAATATGCAATAATAGAGTATATTAGTGACATAGCGGAATATACCGACAAGAATGGAGATAAACTGTTTAAAGTTTTATTGCTGACACATAATTTTGACTTTTATAGAACTGTAGCATCAAGAATAACCAAACATGGAAATTCTTATATTGCTTTTTCAAGTGATGGGGAGATTAAGTTCGAAAAAGGACAATACACAAAAAATATTTTTTCAAATTATAAAGAACGATTGACAAAAAAATATGGTGATAATATTATGGTTGCATCTATCCCGTTCGTTCGTAATTTAATTGAATATACAGAAGATGATAATAATACTGATTATTTATTGCTTACGAGTGTTCTGCATTATAAGACTGATACGCAAACAATAACATTAAAGCAAATTCAGGATATATTTAACCAATATTGGTGTAAAAATGATAATGTTGAATTTGCTGTAGGTCGTGAAAATGACTTAATTTATAATGTTATTATGGCAGAGGCGGATAAAATAGTTGATGTTGAAAAACTAGAGATAGAAAATAAGCTTATTCTTTCAATGGCAATTAGATTAAAAGCCGAGTTGTATATGAAAGATAAAATTTTGGCTGATATTTCGAATGGGAGTGATATCATGAGTGATATTTATTCTAAGAAGAATCAAAGTGCATGGTTAACCAAAGCATATAAGCAATATATTAACGATGACGCGATGAATACATTAGAATTGGTTGCTATGATTACGCCAGAAAATATTCATATAAATTCATTTATGTTTGAGCCGATTTTAGATATGTCAATAAAGCAATTATATGGTTTGTATCAAAATGTTAAGGCACTAAAAGTTGAGTCATAAAAATACGAGATTGTTGATTTACTATTAGAATGATGGGTAGAAAGGGTCAGGCACCAATGTGGTCAAAATAGCGTCAATTTAAGCAAAAATATGGCGTAATCATGGCGCACATAATTTGATATTTAACAGGAAAATTTATCAGAAACTATATCGAAATTTTTATTTAAAAAAAGAGTACTTTTCCAGAGACTTTTAATTAAATTGGTCTCTGGAAAGTGAATGTTGAATTAAGATTTTGAAATTAAAAAGCAATTTTAAGGTTGTTAAAATGTGTGCGCCCTTTCATTCTGAGTTTCTTTCGTTTGTATGACCTGCCGGGCATGATTTGAGACCGACATTTTACAGCTACATCCTGTAAATCGTCAATATAAAGCAAATCAGAAATTCCACATAAAATTTTAGGGAGCTTCTTGTATACTTTAAAGAGTAAAAGGGATTGACCAAAAAGAATACCTCAAGAAAATTTAGATTATTACTGACTTGGCCAGTTGGTAAGAAATCTAAAAACACAAGAGGTATCTAAAATGAATATTAAAGCAAAA
>ERZ773130.973-NODE-973-length-30142-cov-6.482268_pt1 | contig 30142 bp, 48 predicted proteins | sample MGYA00511919_ERZ773130 | MGnify/ENA primary metagenome ERZ773130 (study PRJEB29015, sample SAMEA2737851) | human gut metagenome | biome: human gut; feature: human-associated habitat; material: faeces | place: China | collected 2012 ...
CCGGCAACAGATAAACAGGCTTTCCCTGCTTTTTTGTTTCCAAAGGATCTAAGAGCGCGTCTTCTACCCCGATATATTCCTTTGTTTCTCCATCAAACATGTATATTTCCATTTTCCTCTCCTAATATTTTATGCACCATTTCACGGCATTGTTGCGCGGCGTGACATGACTGTTAGCGCCATAAATCGCGTTTGAATTTTTGGCGGAAAAATTAAGCTGCTTCCAAGCCGACCCGGCGCCGGAATTGGTCAAACGATTTCCGACTTGCAGCGTTGCCGACAACGCTCCGTCTGATTTCTGGCCGTCTTCGCCCATCAAAAGGTATGAGATATAACCGCTGATATTCGGCAACCCTTCGGCTTGTCTGGTGCCGATTGCCGAGGAAGTACCGGAAAGATAACCCCTCAAAAAATCCCCCTGATAATCCGGCAGCTTAAACGTCGTCGATCCGTCACCGGCGCCGAAAGTCGTACCTATGGCTGCGAATAAATCCGCATAAGTCGTCCGGGAAACGGCCGAACCGTTGCAGACCAACCAACCGTCCGGCGGCGTATTTCCCGGCCATGCGGCAACAAAACCGGCGGGAAGACGGGCAACAATCGCCGCCTTAACCGGTTCCAGCTGCTCCTGCACATAGCCCTGGGTCACAATATCTAAAACCCAGCTGGTGCCGATGACTTCCGGATTGGTGACAAAATTGTCGGTATTGTTTCCCTTGGTCGAACGAAGCAGGCTTGCCTCACCCGTGCTGCTGTCCACGTACCAGAGCCGCGCACCTTCCGGATAGCCGCCGATAGCATCCGATACCGACTGATTGAAAGTATAGGTTCCGCCGTTTTGGGTGAAAAAATAAAACTGACTTACCAGATTTAATATGCCGTTAAAATCCTTTCCTTCCGGCGGCTGACCACCGTTTTTCTTAGGCATCATCGTAATCGGCGGAAAACCTTCCTGAATGCTGGCCAGATGTGATCCCGTCGGTGCATCGGGAATCGTGTTTTTTTGCCCGTTATAAGCAAAAGCACCGGTTAAAACCTGCGGGGCTGTTAAATCCTCCATATTTTTCTCCTTTTACAAAATTCCATCCCAAAAAACACCCTGATTAAACGGCTGGAAATCCGAACCATAGAAACCGAAGGTATTTTCTGTGTCAATTTGATAAATCTTTGTGCCGACACCGGCCGGACGCGGCAACACGTCTTGCGTTGTAAACAAATACGTCTCCCAGTCTTCCAAGATAAAATCGAAAACAAAAATCTGCACCGTCATGTCCAGATTGTCGAGCAGATAGGCGTTGCCGCGATCTTTGAACAACTGCTGCAAAAAGACGTTCATTGACAAAATATCGCCCTGCCACGTGGTACCGAACGCCCGTATTTTTATGATTTCACGAAACTGATCATCGTTTAAGGTAAAAATCTCCCCGTCTTCACCGATAAAGTTGCGGGTTATTTTGAGCATTTTTCCCCAAAACCAGTCGAGCGCTTCCGGAATACAGGAGTTATAATCCAAGATTTCTTTTACAAAAGTTTCCGAAATGTTGCCAAAGTATTTATCCCACACGGCAGCACGGCGCAAAAGCAAATCCGACCCGTTTGTATAGCCGAACTGCTTTTGCAACGTATTTAATGTTACTTTCTTAAACATTTAAGCAGCCTTTGAAACGGTTATGTTGCTTTCATCAAGACTTGCAACCTCGGAAATGGTAGTTGTGATGTAATCGGTAAAATCACCGCCGGAAACAAGCGCCACTTTCACCGACAACAGGTTGATCTGATTGAACCCAGCGAGGCTTTGCGCCAAAACATTGCCGGAAACGGTCTGATGTATCTTAAAAGGATTATCAGCCACCCATTGAATGACAATGCTTTTAATCTGCGTTTCCACATCAGCCGCAGTATAAGCGTTTGCCTCGTATTCTATCTGTAATTTGATCGGCACGACCGCCGGCCGCTCAATCCGATACTTGTAAATGTAATCAACAGAGGCGTCGTAATATTCTATCTCGGTATTGCCGTTAACGCCGGCGCCCAGCGTCTTCTGCCCGGCAAAAACGGTTGCAATATCCGAAGCCCCGCCGCCTAAAACACATAAATAAACGGAATGCGGTGCAAGTGTTATGTCGTCGATTTCAAGCGGTTCATCGCCGTAGTTTTCGCGACCTAAAACGCTGATAACGCCGGAAACTGCCGCAATATTGTCAACAATGGCGCCCAAAATGCTCCGTGCCCGTTTGTTTAGCCAGTTTGCCGTGATCCGGGTGCGAAACTCGTTGTCGTTTTCCGTGGCAAAGCCGATAATTCCGGCCGTTGCATTGTTGATGCCGTCCCAACCTTCAATCACCGTTACAATCGTCGTCAATGTTCCTGCAGGACAGGGAATTGCCCCGGGAGTCAAACATTGAAATTCAGCCTCGACCGTACCACCTTCACCGATTGTCACGGTATCCAAAAGCGCATATTGATAGGTGCCGTCGGTTACCAACGCCCCCTCTTCGATAACAGTATTTGCCGTACCGCTTAAAGTGGCCGTTACCACCGTACCGACGCCCTGTTTGCGGTAATATCCGAAAAAAGCCGCCGCCACGTCCAAAGCCTGACCGGTTGCCGTATAGACCGAAAAAGAATTGGCAATATTGACAACTTCGTTCATCGCCTTTGTTAAGGTCGCCGTATCGTTTGTGATCATCTGCCCCTGAAAGGTGCTGCTCTCTAAGTTAATATTTGCCCCGAGCGCGCCTTTGTAGGCCTCCTCAAAATCGCTTTTGATCTCCGAGGTATCAACCGTGATGACCCCCTGATTTGTAACAGAAAAAAGGCTCATAATTCAAAAACTCCGTAAATGCTTGATATTTTCGCGGTGATATTCAAAACGTTGTCCGCGCTTGAAGTGGAAAGCCGGTTGATTTGCACAATCTCTTCGTTATCTTTTATCCGCCGGCGGATCATCTCGCGCACGCCGTCAATGCCGCCGGTTTTACCCAAAACCTCGTTGAAATAGTCGATGCCTTCTTCCGTATCGTATGGGTTTTCTCCCAAACAAAGGCCGACGCGGGTCTTTACGTCTTGAGCGCAAGCAGAAATCCCGTCGATAACGGTCAAAGAACCGTCTTCAAGCACCAGATTGTTGTGCTCGTCTAATTGCAGAGTTTGCATCTTTCCTCCTTTATTTGGAAAATACGGTCACAGAACCGGCAGTGATAGTGCCCTGGTGCGTATTAGGATTAACCTCAACCGTGTCACCGATCCGCGCCACGCCTTTGCCGCCCTCGCCGCCAAGGTTAACCGCCATTGCCGTGACGTTTGCCGTATCGGCCGTGATGTTGACGGTTTGCGTGTTGATATCAACCGAATCCGGCAGCAGGGTAATGGTTGTTTGCTGATTGGAAATAACCAGCCCGTCGCCGGCAGAATTGAAAGAAACCGGCAGGAAGAAACCGTCCGCCCAGTTGAATTGCCGTAAACTGCCGACAGTTGACTGCGCTTTTGTGTTCTTAAAATTGGTGATGTCAAACTTGCAGGCTATCAGCAGCCCGATGTCGCCTGCCGCCGGTTTGTAGGTTATTTTGCAGCCATTGCCCTCAAACTTCATGACCGGAATTTTGTAAAGCGTGTTGTCCGCGGTGATCGGAATTTCCTCGTTTTGGGTGTTTATCTGCCTTATCAGCGGCAAAACGTCGACAAATGCGTTGTCTTCACTGACTGCCGCCACTTCCACCGGCTGAACGGTGCCGAGAAAAGAGTTGAGATATTGACGCAAAAAAAGCTGCAAAACGCCCGTGTCCGTTTGCAGCTCCGCCGGATTGTATGCCGGAATATTATTGCTCATCGATAAAACCCTAAGCCTTCCTTCATCAAATTAAGCCGCGTTATCCATTCGCTGCCGCGGGTTTGTCCTGCATGCGATAGAGTGGAAATATAAAAATCATAGCTGCTCAACTGCGGGTATTTCAAAGAGTTCACTTTGACCCGCTGCCCCGTCTGATACGACGGATTAAGCCGTATTGTGATAATCACGCCGGTCGGTGTCGGTTCGGGAACGCCGATGATCTCCGCCTGCGGAATGGTGAGTTGCGGCAGTTTTTTTAAGCCCTCGTTTTGTTTTTTGACATAAAGCCGCCCCTTGCTTTCAAAAATATCAAGTCCGGTTGCCTGCGCCAAAGCACGCAGCCCCATGACCGCATTTTGATCACGCAACAGAAAGTTGCTTATGGTTACCGTATCGTCTATGTCGGAAACAAGAACAAGCCCCAAGTCCGTCCCCAGTTTCCGCGCTATCGTGTTGACCGGGGTATCGCCGGCGTAGGTATAGCTTTTAACCTTTGTCAGCTCGGAAAACATCGACATCGCTTTTAAGGTTATGGAGTAATCCGCCTTGCTTAAATCCGGCCTCGCTTCCATAATCGTCCCGTCAAAAACAACGCCTTTGTTGCTGCCCTCATATCCGGCCTCAATCACCAGACGGTTTTGCACCCAGTTTTTGACCCACTGCGTATTCGACGTTGCTAAGCTGAACATGGTATCGGTTTTTAGACCGCTTATCACCACGTTTGCTTCGTTTAAGGCGCCGCTCACCGCCTCAGAAGTATTGAAAGTAAAGGCGAGTTCTTCCGTGAGCGTGTTTTTCAAAACGCCGTCACAATACAAACTCGCTGTTAATTTCCTTGTTCGCCAGTTCATTGCAAATTAAAATCCGTGTCATAAATTAACTGATAGCGGTTGTTGAATCCCGAATATTCGGGATCGCTGTTGCCATATAGGTCGTAAAAATAAAAGTTGCCGGAAATGACCTGCGAGAGCATCAACGGCATCCGATTGATACAGCGGCGCCCGTAAAACTGCACTTCGCCGTCAATCGTCAAATCCATAATCAGAGAACCGTCCGTCATAGTACGGAGCGCCACATTGACCGTATGGATTTCTCCCTCTGCATCGGTAATATTGGCCGAAACTTTGCTGTTCGGTTCGTTTATCAGGTTGATTGCCGTTCTTGTCATGAGTTCCACCATGCCTTTATGTCTGTTGCCAAAGTCTGAACAATGCCGCCGTCCTGCGTGTCTTCGTCGGAGGCGCTGCGGTTAAGTTTTCCGTCCGTTCCGAACAAAAGAACCTCGTCAAAAGTCATGTCCGCTTCCAGAAGATTATAATTGTCCGGCGTTTCCGTGATTTCAAAGCTTGACAAAGTAAAGCTCGTCCGCAAACCGGAATTGCGGGTCTGGATGTTTACTCTCTTCATTTGCCGGCATAGTTCGTTCAGCTGCTGGCGGGTGGTTTCAATCAGGCTGACTTTGTCCTGTCCGAAGATAGAATAATTAATATTCAGTGCCCCAAGTCCGACAGTGCCGTTTTTGGATATAATGCCTTTTAAGGTGATCTGATCGGGGTTTGAATATTTGTAATCGGTTATATTTATACCCGATTCTGCCGGATATTGCGTAACCGTGGCCGAACCGTTGTAGGAACATTCCAAAATCGAATCAAACTCCAGATAAATCTTGCGGTCGCCCTTCTCGTCTGTTCCATAGATGCTGTAGGTCGAGTTAGCCAGCTTATCGGTAATGCTGCTTAAAAAGTTGAGTTCCATTATAACATCACTCCTCCGGCGTTGTTCTGCGCCACCGACGGCAACCCGCGGTTTCCCATTCGCTCCATATCCCGCACAAACTGCCGTGAATCGGAAACATTCGGCAAAACAGCCGAACCGACATAGACCGTAACGTTGCGGCTGTTGTCGTTGGTCGCGGCGTTGCTTATCCTTGTTTGCGTCAAGCTCGGCTGATAGTTGGGAGCATCATGACTCATACCTATGCGGGCACCTTCCATAATTCCCTCACCGGAAACAAACCCGGCAAGAGCGCCGCCTAGAGCTTGAGATCCGTCCTGAGCCTTAGCAAATAACGAAAGGAGCCACTTCGGAAACGTTAAAATCTCGTTTATTCCGTCGATGAAATAAGGAAACCAGCCGTTAAAATTGTCCGCCAGCCACTTTATGCCATTACCGATTGCCCGGAAGCCTTCGCCGACAACTTCCAAAGCATCTTTCAGCCGCGGGCTTTCCGACAGATAATCCTTAAAAGCCTGACTGACCTTATCCCAGTTTTGCCACAGGAGATAAGCCGCACCGGCGGCGGCCGTAATGCCTACCGTTGAAAAAGAGAAAACCGAACCGAACAAAAAGCCTGCGGTTTTTAAGGCCGGCGAAAGCAGCGTTACCGCCCCCAAAATGCCGACAATGCCGGTTTTAACCTCTGGAGAAAGAAAAGCGACACGCTCCATCCCGGCGCTGATTTTATCCAAAACCGGCGCCAGCTTTTCCAAAACCGGATAAGAAACCGCTTTTAGAGCCTGTCTGATGGTGGAAAGAGAGATTTCCATACTCCTGAGGGACTGCGTCGCTTTCTCCGTCAAAACGCCGAACTCCTGCGCTTTTTTATTGGTTTCGGCATATTCGGCGTCCGTCAGTTTCAACATCCGCATAAACGGCAGGTTATCAATGCCCAGCATATTCAGGAGTTCTTTTTGCCCATTACGTCCCGGCTCTTTACTCAAACGTGAGTATTCCCGACGTATAGCTTCTATCGCTCCCTGATAATCTTTTTTGAAGAGATTTTGGCGAATAACCGCAGAAAGTTCACGAAATGGTCCGCTAGAGTGAAAACTAAGTTGATTAGCTGCCTGTTGCAAACTGTTTACAGTATTCAAAGCATCGTCCGTACTGCCGCCCAAAAGCGAAAAAGCATTGGTAAAAGCGCTTACCTTTTCAACCGGCAAATTCCAGCTCTCGGCCAGATTTTGGATTTTTAAGGCCTCGTCATAAACATTGGTCAAACCTTTGATACCGACGCCGCCCAGAGCCAGCCCGCCCAGCTTGGCAATAAAATTGTTCTGTATCTTGTCCGCGGTTTTGGCAAAAGCCCCCTGCAACCCGTCAAGCTGTTTTTTGGCGTCCCCGGTGTTCAGCCAAAAGTTGATTACGGCATCAGAAAACATACTCATTTTATTTTTCCATTAAAAAAGCCCCCGAGCGGGGGCTTTGAACTTTATTTATACTTTTTTATGTTTTTCATTTGTTCTTTATATTTTCTTTGCAAGGAACGGCTATTTTGAACAGACGACATAATTTTTAACCACAAATCATTTGACATAACACCACATTCTGACGCTTTGCTAATATCGCCCTCAGAAAGCAATCTAATATTTTTTATATTGATATAGGAACGATGGTAAAGGGATTTAAAATGTATTGGTTCTATGTATACTACATCAGATAACTCATGACTATAAGGGCGTTTTTCATCACAAGAGTTAACCAAATACCACAAATTATATTCATGAGAAATACAGATTGCATATTTGTTTTTTACGGGGAATGAAACACTACAGTCTGGAATAAAATATAAACATCCATCTTTTAAAGACATTTTATATAACCATAAATTTTCCGTTTTCAACCAAATCGCAAATTATATCATCATGATACGGATTATCAACATCAACTAACAAGCTATAATCTAATGCACCGCTCATACTTGCCTTTATCCATGCCGTTTCTTTATGCGTAAGCTCTTTTAATTCTTCAAATGTCTTATCTTTGCAAAGATCTAAAGCTTCATTTAAGCATTCTATATCTGTTTCAGAAAATTCTTTTAATTCAGGACTACGCTTTACAGTTATTTTTTTTATTTTTCCTGATGTTGAAAATGCTTGTTCTGCTTTTTGACGGAAACCTTCCGGCAAAAAACTGCTGAAAGTGATTACATCTCTAACAAAAGAAGGAACTGGTCCATTTTCCATTTTTATATATATATCACCTAAAACAGGGCGCGCATAACGATTCAGATGTAACTTATCTGCATAAAACATCGTTTTTACGGTATGATATATATCAATACCGGGTTTCTTAGACGCTATATATACTATAGCTTCAAGAACTTTTTCCTGATTAACTGTAAAGGATATTCCCATATAAAAACCTCTTTTTTATGTATATTATACATAAAAAACAAAAAAAATCAACCAAATGTTAATAAAGTGTTAACAACCTTTCATATAAAAAATATACATATTTTTCACAAAAATCAAGAAACTTCTTCAATCTCTGGTTCTAGACCTTCGGATATATCCAAAGAGGCCAGCAAAACATCACTGTCGGTTAGCTCCCATTTTTCCAATATACCGGACAGTTTTTGTTTTTTTTCATCCGTATCACAACCAGCAAAAACAGCTCGAATAAATTGCTCTTCCGTGTGAAAAGAATCCTGTTCTCTTGCGTGAACCTCTTGAAGTTGCTTCTTTAATTTCTCGCTTATCATTCAATCAATTTCCTTTTTAAAAAGTGGAACGTATTCATTATAGTCCTCTATTAAAACAGTATAAAGATAATTATCCGCTTCCCAAGTAATAATTGACCCTATTTTTTCTTGATGATTAGATACATATTCGTTCAAAGAATGATGTAAAAGGCCATACTCTTGTTTTGAAAGATTTATCCCCTGACGGGGTATTTTTTTAATTTTACCTTTTTTGACAACTTTTGCAACTTCTTTCTTGCTCGCTTTGCCGCCCCCGGTTGATGCAAACTTGCCCTCTCCGTCACGCGGGTGGTTTTCCTCTTTCCATTCGTTGAATGTGGCAAAGCACGTGTCAATTTTGATCAGACACGCGGCCGTGTTGATGGAAATGACAATCATTTTGCTTTATCCTTTGCCCGGTTACAGGCTACAATTTCGTTTTGTGCGCGGACATAAGCGGCCAGATTGGCAAGATACAGGTCGCCTAAGTCCATCTGTTTTAACTCGGTTATTGAAACTTCCGGTTTTAAGATATTCCCTATGCAATTTGAGAATCCGAAATCGGAAAAGCCGACTTCTTTTCGAGAATGGCGAGAAACGGCCGGAAGACTTCGGATTCTTTCATAAAAACCTTTTGATGCTCCAAAATGGCAAGCCCCAATTCAATAACCGCCAACGGATTTTGGAAATAAGTGTTGACTTTTTCCAGACTCATCGTGTCAACAGCGGTTTGCCCGCTCGCATCCAAAAGCGTCGCCAACGGAAGCAGATCTGCCAAAAAAGGTTTGATTGATTTATCTTTGGAACTGACATAGCGGTCGACAAAATCAATACCGTCAAGCGCGTCAAAAAGGCGGACGGAAAACGTCAGCTTTTGCCCGTCCAAATCTTTGATAGTTATTTTTTTTATTGTTTCCATTGAAAACTCCGACAAAAAAAGCCCCGCCGACGATTGCCGGCAGAGCTTGATTGTAAAAAATATTTTGTTAACTCAGGAAGGGGGTAAAACACTTAAGCCGGCATAATCACACGATCAAAGAAGGTGAACTGATAGGTTTTGTCTTGCTGACCGTCGTCCAAATTGGCGTTGTCGCCGCCGTCCACCTCGGTGATGGTGCCGCCGGTGTAAACCGTTTTGGTTCCGGTGGTGTTGTTGGTTACCGTCATAACTACCGTATAATCAGACAAATCCTTGCCGTACTTGGGAGTTGTCAAATTGATCAGGTTGTCAAGCGCCAGCCTTGAGTTTGACGTCGGCAGCAGGGATATGGTGCAAACATACATCACCGCCTTTTGGTTAACAACGCCTTTGGCATCCGCTCCCAGACGGGCAACTGCCGGCTGCGGGCGTTCCCACTGTACACCTTCCGCACCGAACCCCTCAAGTTTGATATAAGGAACCAAAGGCAGCGCAGTTAACGTATAAGTTAAGTTCTTAAAACCGACTTTGTTGGTTGAAATATCTGTCATGTTTTTACGCTCCGTAAATTCTGTTGGTAATTACCACTTTGTTAACCACCCCGCCGCAGAGATAGCAGGCCAGAATGCGAACCCGGTGCGCGGCAATGTCTTCCGCTGTCAGTTCCTGAATCTGGTAATAATAACCGTTGTCCGCAACGGAATCTGCCGCCGCCGAATTGCCGGTTGCCGTAACAATGCTGTTGCGGTCGGTATCGCTTAAAGTTCCGTTATAGGCAATAGCCCCGTTTGTCTGCCCCTGCTCAAAAGACGGCGCAATGATCGAGGCCATGAAGTCGCGGGCATCCGTTCCCTGCAATTTAAGCTTTTCAAGACTGATAAAGCCGTTCATGATACGGGTTTGCAGGTCATTTTCAAGCCAGCTTTCATTGACCTGTACGTCCTCAGTTCCAAAATCACCCTGCATCAAACCCATGCCGTAAAGAACCTGCTCCTGGTCTCCGAACCCAACCGAATAGATATAGGAAATGCAAAGGCTGTCCAGTTCTTCGGCAAGGCTCATGTTGGTTTTGCCCTGCTGATAATCGATAACCGTTCCCAACGTTGTAATCGGCGTATAGCCGGTTGCCGGTTGGAAATTGAAGTTGATTGCCCCGTTTGCGACATTAAAATCAATCGCCGCGCAGATAGCACAGTCAAGCGCATGGACAAGCTCATTGTTAGGATCATAGCAGACAACATAACCAGTATAGGACAACGCCGAAAGCGTTGATTGCAGCGCTTTGGCCGTTTCCAGATCGGAAATATTGAAAACAAGACGGTTCAGCGTATAAATCGTCTGTTCTCCGCCCAAGACGCCCTGCAGCCACGCAACCGCAGCCGTGATGCTGTCTTCGTCCAGTTCCTCGTTGGTGGTAATGGAAAAAGCCCCGCTGTTGGCCTGCAACATACGGTCGCAGAACTCGGCGAAAGTTTCCGCGTTAGCTCCTTGCGACAACACCGCACCGGAAAGCCCCAGCATCGCGCTGACATCCGTGCCGGTTGCGCCTGCCGTTACCGTTCCGACGCTAGACTGTTGTCCGGTTGAACCGGAATTGATAATAAAGGCATTGACCGTTGTGTTGTAGTCAACAGTTGCCGCCGTATAGGCCTCGCCGCCGCCGGAATTGGCTCGAATAGCGGTCTGAATGACAGTAGCGGCATCAGAATAGCTGGTGATTGAACTGAAATCGACAACTACCTCAAACTGCTGATTATCAAGTGTAATACCGAAAGAGCCGTTGCTGACGGCTTTTAAGGTTGCCACCGGTTCGGGCTTGGAACCTTTAACAAAAGCCGCCGCCGCTTCTTTATACCAGCGGGCAACCAGAAGTTTCTGTACGCCGTAACCGGATTTTGAAAGAAAGCCGAAATACTTTTGCGCAAACTGATAATCTGCGCCCGCCGCACCCAGATCTGCCGCAAAATTGGTCAATGCCGACATGCCGGAATAGACCAGATATTTGTCGCCGCTTGAAATCAGCGGATTGGTCGTTGCCAAAAGGGCGTGTTTTTTTTCGGTCGTAAACGCCGGGGCGACAACCGAGCCGGTAATCGGCACAAATTTATAAAAAGGTAAACTCATTCTTTTATCCTCTTGTTTTAAGCGTTATTGCCGCGGTTTACGATTTTGACCGTGGCGGTTTCAATAACCGGCGAAGTCTGCTCCACCGTATCGACGATAAAGACCTCGGCGTCAAAATTATAGCGCCTGAGCCATTGTTTGTTTTCCTGCAAAAAGCTTAAGTTGCGGATGGGAGAAAGCTGTTTTAAGTCCGCCGGCCCGTGTTTCTGCGCCAGATTGACCTGAAGCGTCTGTTTGAACACGGTGGCATTGTCAAAAGCGTTTTCCCCGTAAAAGTCAATCTGTACCCGGTAAATCCGCTGCACGTCCCAGGCAACCCCGACCGTCCCCTTTTCAGCATCGTATCCCGTCTGCCGATCCTGGCTCCAGCCTCTGTCCTCAACACTTAAGATATTAAAAGTGGCGAAATCGCCTTTTTTGGGCAGCGGTACGGAATCCGTATAAGGATTGACGAACTGTAAACTTGGCATCAGGCTTTGCAGGTAATCATAAACTTGCGTTTCCGTCATTTTCTCCCTCATAATCCACCCGGTAAGCGTAAGCCTCACGCCAGCCGGCATCGTCCCATGCCTCTTTGGCAACAATTTGATAGCTATATCCTTGGCATGTAAAAGTATCAGAACCGAACTGACGGAGCCTGTCCAGCTGCGTCGGATCGCCGGTAATAAAGACTTTGAAATACTGGTATTCCTGCAAATTAAAACCGGTTTCCCGCAGCTCCTGAAGACTTGCCGGCTGAATTTTGCCGCGCACCGTCATTTTGGTTTGCGTTTTGACCGGTTCACGCGAAGACGGCAGCCACTCAACCGTGGTTTTGGTAAACACCAAATCCTGCCAGTCGTTGACGACCGTCAACGCCTCGCCGACGATGTTGTGCAGATTTAAGGACATTTTTAATTTTCTCCCAACATCTTTTCTTTACCGTCGACAATCGACGCCCGCCGAACTGACGCACGCAGCTGGCTGGTATCAATTAACGTATGCGAGCTGCCTTTTTTGGCAACCGTCGATTCGGCATTCGGCGGCGGAATGTTGTCTTCAATACTTTCAACAATCAAATCTTGCAAACCCTCAGCGACGTTCTTCATAATCGCGCCCATCGACAAACCGGCGTTAAGGCCGGACTGAACAATCTCCCCGCCCCTCTCGGCCGCTTTTTTCTGCGCGTTTCGTAAAAACGGACGCGGCGGGATAGTTGCCGTGCCAAACTCGTTAAAAAGCGCGACTTCGTCCATTGTTGCCGGGGCGGATGTTTCACCGTCGCCCGGCTTTCTCGGCTGCCCCTTCACATAACCGGCTTTGGCACCGTTTTTGCCTTTACCGAGCTCTTTTTTCAAGCCTTTCAGCATACGATTGACAGCCCGGAAATCGGTTTTTATTTTAATCATCTGAAACCTACCGAATTATAATAAGGTAAAACATTAATCGGTTTTTCGGGCAACGGTGGCTGAACCGTCGACAACAACGCCAAAAGCTCTGTCCCATAAGGCGACAGGCTCAAATATCGCCGCCACGGGTCGGAATAAAGCTGAAACGACGCTGAAACGCTGCCCTCAGACGCACTCGACAGGTTGGCCGACGCCGCCTTGTCCGGATTCATTGAAAGATAAAGCAAATGAGCCGTTGCCAGATACACGCCGCGCGTCTGGCTTTTTGCGCTCAGGCAGATAACACCGGTTTCAAGCGCTATCAGACTGCCTGAGCCCTCATAAGATGCCTGTATGCTCTCGTCAGCGGCATCTTTGAAATAAGGAAACCATTTGCGAAACGTGTCATTGTCAACGGTGATTATCATTTCTCTTTGCCTTTTCTTTTACCCTTGTTTCCTTCCGCCGCTTCAACCGGCGCGGGAACTTCTATCGGCGCGGAACCGTCTTTGTTCTCCCCACCGTTTTCTTCCGCCGCTTCCGAAGCATAGTCGCGTTTTTCGTGGATCACAAAGCAACCGGTCGGGTTTTTGTCGGAATAGGTGCGTTCTTTGATAAAATGACCATATTCTTTCATCAGCAGTTCAAAATCGCCGTCTTCCAAATCGTTTACCGCTGGAAAAACATTCAAATTTATGAACTTTCCGCCAGACAAACGAAACCCCGACGGATTGGTGCCCATTTTTACAATCGTCATCATTTTCTTTTCTCCTTAAAAGTTAAGGGAGGGGTTTGCCCTCCCTGTTTTTAAGCAGCAATAACCGTTTTGCCGATGCCGTTGTAACGGACAATCGCCCACGGATACTGGACAATACAGCCGGAAGTGGCCGCGCTGATCTTCTGCGAAACAACGCTGTCCTTCTGGAAGATCGGATAAGCTTTTGCCATCTCAACATAGGAGTTCAGCAGCGTTGCAATGCTGCCGCCCATGTTGAAGATGATATAGAAGACGTCCGAATTGCTGTCGGCATTGTTAAACTGCGGAACGGCAACAATCTTCAGTTTCTCGCCGTAGGTTTCCTTCAGCATTGCCCGTGCAGTCTTGCCATAAACGTTAGCACGGTCAAGGTTGCCGAGAGAACCGGTGGCAACAGCCAAAATGATTTCGCCGTTTTTCAGCTCATCCTGAACAATACCGTTGGACTGGACATACAACTGGTTGACACCGGCCACAATATCGTTGAAAATTTCTTCCGGAGCTTTATTAGGCCAGTAGGTCGAATTGCCTTCCGCGTTGTTGGGAACGGTTTCATAAGCCGGCAGGCTCGGTTCGTTCAAAAGCCCGTAGACCGGAACAGTCAAACCTTTGTAGGAAACGCCGGAGAAGAAGAAGTTGTTGCGGTCAATCGCCATGGTACGCATAGCGCCTTCCGCCTGATCTGCACGATAGTTTTCCGCAAAAGCGCCGGAAGCGGCTTCCTGTCTGTCGTTCGACATCCAGCCCGTAGTATAGTAATAGATACCGCGAAGCTCCGGTCTATAGTTTGTCTTCTGCTGCAAACCGTCAGAGGTCAGTCCGTCATCGGGACGGGTGGCACCTTTGTACTCTTTCAGCTTGATAGTTACCGATTCATCTCCCCACGTACCGTTTTTCTGCGGCGAGGCCAGCTCGTCAGACACACGCGGCGCGGTCAGAATCTCAATCGCCTGCGGGCGAATGTAGTTAAGCGCACCGAGGGGAGCGTTGATGTTAGGCGCGGTGATTACCGGAGCGGCGGCATTGTCAACGCCGATAATGCCTTTTTTCATCATCGCCTTTAAGAAATCCCAGTTGCTGGCGTGGTTGATGGACACGCCGTTGTTGACTTTATATTTACTCATGGTTTTCCTCATTAAATTTTATAGATTTCGCAAACCTGACCGGCAGCACCCCCGGTTTCCACAAGCCAGCCGGTATCGATAAAGCCGGATTTGATGTCGCTTGTGGTTTCCAAAGAACTTCCGGAAACGGTCGTGGTATAGGTTATGTTTTGGGTTTCGATGACGCCGGTCGACGGGTTAACGATAACGTTCTGATCGTGGACGGACGCCGTATTTGATACAACATACACATAACCTTTGCGGACTTTTGCCAGTTCGTGTCCTTCGTTAATGGTCATCCCGGTAACATTGCCGAGCGCCAGCTGAAAACCTTCCAGCACGGCAACGCCGGCAATATCGGCCGCCGTTTTGGAAGCCGTGGTTGCGCTGCAGCCGATAACCTGAGTTTCCGGATCCGTGCCTTCAAAAACAAACCCGCCGGCAACAACTGCGCTGCCCTCAGCCACAACCGGAATCTTGTCAATCGGATTAAGACGGGAAATTGTCCCCGGCTGACCTAAGGCCTGATTGATATATACTTGATTCTGCATTTCTTTTTCCTCTTAAATGTTGATTTCAATTTCGTCGGAACCAATGGCACCATAATCAAAGCCGTTATCCACTTTAGTCTGCGAGTTGCAAACCTTAAGCATGGCATACAGTTCCGGAACACTCTCTTTATCAGTTTCAATTCCCTGATGATTGAGAGCCTTGACCAGCATTTCGCGTTCGGTTAAGCCGAACGGATTAAACTCGCCGATAACCGCACTCGCGGCGTTGTAAGCGCGCTTCAAGCCTGCGTTTCTGTCTTTTTCCTTTTTTGCCCAGGCGTTTGACAGCTTGGTGTAGATTTTTTCAAAGGAATTTGCCGCTTTACAGGCTTTAAGCTCTTCGCCGTCTTCGTTTTCCATTGCCGGCTCTTCCGGTTTTTCCGGGTCTTCATTGTCGCTTTCGGATGTTTCCGATCCGTCGTAGGCCAGCTTTTCCAGCTTGCCGATAACGGTGCGCCAGAGTTCCTCGTCGACTTTTCCCTTCAAAATGCCGCCGACCTCATCAATCAGCTTTCTTTTGTCGACAGAATCGTTATCGCTTTCAGTGATTGCGCCAGTGCCCTCGTGGGCTTCTTCTCCGGCTTCCTGCTTGAAAAATTTGCCGAGGTCAATCTCCTTGCCGTCAATAACGAGTTTCATTTCGTTTTTAGACTTCATTTGTGATTTCTCCATTTTGTTATTTAACACTCTCACATCGGAGCCACACCGACCCCGTTCCACGAGGGCTATGTGATTGCCCTTAATATCGGAAGCCACAAAGTCATAATCGGAAGTATCCGATTTGCTCAATTTATTGGTATAGCTCGCCGATAGCTCTTCTTTGCCGTCTTTTAAGTCGGCAAGAATTCCGTCGCCGGTAAATTTAAGGGGGACAAAAAGCTTATCTCCCTTGATTTCCGCGCGCTCTCCCGTTGAGCCTTCCTGCCGGCCTTTGGCGTCTTCGCCGTCCATGCCAAGCCACTCATGCCCGTTGACCAGAGGCAGAAGTTTGAAACTCTCTGCCCCCTTGGCCAGCTCAATGGGAGAAATGTAAACTTTGTAAATCTTGTCCGGGTCTATCTCTTCTCCGTCAACATCCGGACTGCCGCCGTCTATCAACTCTTTGCCCAGATATTCAAGTATGCCCGACCGTAAAATCGGACTTTCGTCGACGAAGAGATACCCGTTTTCATCCATATGTCGGTGCCCGCTCTCATTGCTGAGACGGGTTGTGTAAGTCAAAAGATGTACCATTAAATTCTGCCTTTGATTATTTCATATGAGCCGTCAGAAAGTCTCTTAGCCTCATAATCGGGTGCAACAAGAATTGAACGCGCAATACAGCGGCAGTTCGGCCGTTCTGCCGGAAGACCACGGTGCCCGTAGGCGTCAATCACCGGATAATGCTCGGAATCGCCCCATTTGTAAATCTTGCCGTCAAGCTGTTTGTGCCCGCCTTTGCCGGTTGATACACGTTCGTCATGCGCGGTTGACCACATAAAGAACTTCACTCCCGCCGCAGCCTGCGCTTGCTCGTTAAACGCCGCATTCGCTTTTGCCGTCTGGTCGCGGGCAATCCTCTTTATCCGGTCTTTGGCAATGTGGATCTGAGTTTTAAGGTCTTTGGCAATCGTTTCCCAACGCTGTCCTGTTGTCATGCCGTCATAAACGATATTTTCAACGTTATTCAAGGTCTGAAGCGTCGTGTTTTGAATTAACCCAACATTGCGGCGGATAATCAGCCGGATGGTTTCTTCAACCTCTTTGCTGTCAAAATTAAGGGTAAAACTGTCGCTGTACATCTCGCGCATAACCCGCGCAAGGGAAGATTTTGCGCCTCGTTTAACAAGACGTACAAATTTTTGTACAATCTTCTCGGCATTGCGCAAAAAGCGCCCGAGATATCCCCCTTTATACCAAGCAATCAGCTTTTCCACATTGCGCACAGTCGGCTTTTTCCCCTGAGGCGCGGTATTTTCCATACGCACGGTGGTGTAGACGTCTTCCAGGCTCGCAAATAAGGCGGAGAGCATTTTTTCTGTCTCCGCCTCAATCGCTTTGCGATAGTAAAAATCGGCGTGCTTGTTTTTGGCAATGTCATCCATCACTTTGAACCCGCCCGCCGCTCGCGCTCGTGCGTTCTGCTTTTGCATTATCTACTTGCCTTTTTTCGTTTTTTGTGGTAATATAAATATATCAAAGCTAGATTGAACTGCAGAAAATTCGGCCTCGCCTGCCGGGTAGCTTACAAAGCTATTACGATGGAGGGATTCCCTTAAATGGGGTTGGCCGTCCTCCCAATCTAGCTTTTTTCCTTTATCCTTTCAGCTTTCTTTTCTAAAGTACGGCGCTGCTTGTTCTTTGCCCAATGGAAATGTACTATTTCAAAATTATCTTTATTGTCTGCTACTTCTAATAACACAACCGAATTTTTTTCTCCCGAAACTCTTGCTATAAAATTATAGTAAGGTTTTTCGGCATTTCCGGGCAAAATAGCATCCGCATCATACAATGCTTTGCCAATCATCATTTCATAATCTTCTACTTCAACATCAGGATGTTGTGAAAGATTACGATCAATAACGGTTTTCTTTAGTAAAACCGGCTTGCTCTTAACGCCAAGTTCTTCTAAATCTCCGGCATTTAGTTCAGGCAAAATATTATCTTTAGTAAAATCAATTTTTATTTTACTTATTTTTTCTTCAACATCTGCTTTTCTATCTTTCTCATTATCCCCGCCGCCTTGGCCGAACTTTCCATCTTTGCCGCGCGGGTGGTCTTCTTCCCGCCACTCGTTTGCCGCCTGAAACTCAGACATAACCTGCGGCGTGATGTCCTCATAGCCGCCGAGACCTTCCGTTTCGGTATCAAACGACAGACCGTCAAGGTTAAACTGTTTGAACTGTTTCAGCCACTCAAAGACTTCATCCTGCTTTGCGCCAAGGCTGACAAGAGCACTTGCCACTTCGGCGTAAGACTTGATGTTTTCCGCCAATTCTTTTTCCGTTGCCTCTTCCAACGGGTTAAAGGTAAAATCCGTAAATTTTACAAACTTCCCGCTGTCAATTCCGGCAACAATGCCATACATAAACAGCAGATTATTTTTTACTGATTCCTGAATGCTGCGGCATTTGTCATACCATTTGCGGCGGTCGCCCGAACCGGTGGCGTTCATACCCTCGGCGGATTTGCCCATCAATTCCGTATAAGGGATGTCTGTTTTGGCCGAAATCAGCAAATAGAACTCTTCGACGTTTTCAGCCATACCGGCAAGACTGGTTGTCAGCTGTATAACGTCTTCTGTCGTTTTAATCGGACAAACACCGAAGTTGTCCTGAACAAACGACATGAAGTTCAGCCTGTCTTTAAAACATTTTGCATTTTCGGTTGTAAAAGAACTCTCATCAGCCTTCAGGTAAGTAAACCGAAAACGGTTCATCAAGTTTGCCAGTCCCTGACTTGCCAAGTTTGAGTTTGCGACGTCCTGTTTGATGAGCTGAGTCAACGGCATACCGAAATACAACGTCAGAGGACGCATCGGCAATTCCGGGATGTTCGCTTCAAACTTAAGAAAATGGCTTCTATGAACCGCCCCCAGACCGATGACGTACCAAATTGAAGGCTGCATATAGTCTCCGGCCGCCGGATTAACCGTGTTAACCTGCACGGCAACACAGTTAATCGGGTCAATGTGGCGGAAGCCGCGAAACCGCTTAATATTCATCCGGTTTAAGTCAAGCGGTTCTTCCAGCTCACGCCCGGAAAGCCCGAAGTCCATATAAAGCAGGCAACCGCCGGTTACATAATTTGAACGAACAGCGGCGCGAAGATGCTGCCACAGGTCAAAACGGGAAGCCGCTTCTTCTACTCTGTCTTTTTCCTCTGCCGACAGATTCGACAACTCCCCGCCTTTGGCAAACGGAGTTTCGCTCAAAACGTTAAAAACCTTGGCAAACAACGGATCTTGCGCCAGTGAGTAGCACTCATAATAGTTAACCGGCTGATACAAAAACAATGATGCGTGCGCGGTGCCGTAACCGGAATTGACCGACTGCAAGGGGTTGATCCATTGATTTTGCAGCCGGGACAAGTGGGCATTATACATCCTCAGCCCTTTACCGGCTCCGGCGTCTTTCGCGCCGCCCTCAAGGCGTGCTTTTGCCAATGTCCACGGCTCGGATATGGATGCCGCCTGTTCTTCTTTTAACATATTGGCAAGAAGAGCGAAATTGTCGGCCGCTTTTTTTTCCTGTTTTCTTTTGAAAAAACGAAACATAAATCTACCCCATTATGCGCATCAGCTCGCCCCAGTCAGGAGTTTGAGCTTTGCGCCTGATTTTCAAAGCATAGATCAGAACATCGCAATAGTCGTCGTGCGCATCCTGTTTTCCCCCGGTGAACGCCTCACACTCGCTCAAGAACTCAAGCAGCCACGGTGCGGATGCCGGGATATGAAAATAGCCGCTTTCCAAATCGGCGGCCACCTCGTTAAACCTCAAATACTTATCGGCAACCTGGTCTTTCTTCAGTTCCGCATTGTGAACAGTCGGCTGCAGCTCTCTTATCGGCAGGCCTTCTTCTCGCAACTGCTGGATCAGAGATATGCCGGAACCTTTGTTTTCAATGTAAATTGCGGAAAACGGACTGCTCGCATATGTTTTGGCTTTCTCAAAAAAGCTCTTCAAATCCCGCCTTAAATCCGGGAAGATGACTTTTTTCGAGTAGCCGTCCAACATATAAAGGTCTTTGCCTCTTGTTCCGAAAAGTCCGAAAGCCGAATTGTCGGCAGATTTTTTCTCCGAAAAAGCCGTATCGGCAACGATAAACAGGCTGTCAAACTGCGCCGGACATATATCATAGCGCTGCATCTGGCTTGTCTTTATCAGATTGCCGCCTTCAATAATCGGCTCCTGCTGATATAACGCCGCAAAATTTGCTGAGCCGAGCGCTTTCTCCTGTTCCCGCAAAAAATCAATGCTGCGGAACTCCGGGAAAAGAGCGTTGCCGTTTTTATCTATCGCCGGATGTCGGCTTGATATGATTTTATCCTTAAAATAAGGATCTGTTTTAAGCATTCCGATCAGATCCTGAGTATGCCAGCGGGAATGCAGCACCAGAACCATCGTGTTGTTTTGCCGGCGGCTCATAATATCGCCGCGGAACCGGTTCTCTACCTTGGCGCGGATAGTGGGCGACAGAGCATCCTCAGCGTTTCTGTACGGATCGTCAATAATTGAGATGTGGGACGGATAACCGGTATTTCCCTCACCCATAAGCCTATAATCGATCTGTCCGCCTTTCTTAAACCAGACGGTTGAGGCATTGGCTTTCTTTATCACGTTGCCAAATACCGACTTATAACGTGCCCCCTGCAAAATGTTCAAAACCTCCGCCTGTGTCTTGTCCCGGAGGTCGTCAGAGCTGGTGTAAAAGTTAAACTTCAAATCACCGTGCCGCCCTATCAGCCAAGCAGTGAATATACGCAGCTTTGTTGACTTCCCGTGCTGCACCGGCTCTTCGGATGTCGCAATCGGGCGTTCGCCTTTTAAGAACCTGTAATATAATTCATACTGAAAGAAGTCGCACAGTTCTTCTTCCCATTTTCCGGTGCGGAAACCGTCGGCGCCGCGCAGGTCTTCATTGATGAAAAGATAAAAGCTGTAAAAGTCAGCCTGAAGTTTTTTCCTTGTCGATTCGTTCAAAACGTTTCTCCATAATAGCCAGCAGTTCGGCGCTTGAAACAATCGGCACATCCAGATCATTGCCTTCGCTGTCTGTACGCGCTTTCTTGTCAACTATCATACCGAATAACTTGGCCTTCCCCATTGAGGCGGAAACCATCGCCGAACTTTGTCCTAATTCTCTGGCAATTTTACGAGCATCTTCCAACTCTTTAACAATGTCATCAACGGTTAAATCATAACGTTGAAGTGCTCGTCTTTTTAATTCCTCTACTCTTGCCGCGACCTTGCCGTTGCTCATCAGTTCCACTGCTTTGCGATTGATCGTCTCCATTTTCATCTTTGACGCATTATAAGCCTGCCGATAAGCATCAGAGTAAGTGAGACCTTTGGCCACCCCTTGACAAAAATTTTCCTGTTTAACCGTTAAATCCATCAGATAAACTTTCATAAAATCCCGAAGAGCGGCTAAGGAAACAGAAAACCGCTCCGGGAAATAAAAAAAACCCGATGCCGTGAACAGAGGGGAGATGCCACGGCAGAGCGGGAAAGAAAAGCAGCAAAACGAAGCTGCGGTTTCGGCAATTTTCCGATTGGTACCGGATTGTTGCCATAAAAAAACGGCCGTTTCAAAAAACGACCGTCAGGATGTTCTCAATCAACAACTGAAAAGGCAAACTGTAATAACCTTTAGATTCAGTTACCGATTATGAATGAAATCATACAAAGTTTTCGAAAACTTGTCAATAGGTATTTTCAGTTATTTTCTCATTTCCTTATAATAACTTTCAATGTTATCCCAAAAACCAACAGTTGCCATCCCAACAATCTGCGGTCGGGGAACTTTGAGTTTTCCCCAGTAGTGTTCAATCAGACAATCCAATCCGCGGCAAACGGTTTCTTTCAACAATTCCAAATCATGGATATACTGGTCTTTTCGGATGTTAGGAATTTTTATCGGCGCATTTTCACAACATATCTGCCTAATAACAAAAGACTGCTTCTTATCCAGACACGACATTGCTTTGATGAATCTCGTCCGTGCATCCAAAACAGCCGGAGACAATTCATTGCGTACAGAATTATCGACCCGGGGCTTGGTGTAATCAATGATACCTTCAGCTACAAAACGGCCGTGATAATAATCTTGAGCAATCCGGCAGCCTGCTTTCATACGATCATCCTCAGAATATCTGGAATCCCCAAAAGATAACCAACCTTTGGATTTATATTTCTCAAGCACACTCTGCCGATATAACGTTCCATCCTGAAGACGGATGAACCCCAAACATTCACAATCTTGTTTGTTTATATAATCAACCATCACGCACCTACTTTCTTCGCCCCGTCGGTTTAATTTTCTCCAAAACATTTCCCAAGACTTCCCCAAGAGATTTGAAATTATCTTCTTCCGTTTTTGTCATGCCGCCTCCGTAAATCTGTATTGATAACCATTAAACTTCAGTTCGATGTTAGCTAACTCTCCACGTCGATTTTTTGCTACGATAAAAACACCTTTACCGCGTACTTTCTCCATGGTTCCAAGCCATCGGGAATACTCTGCCGACATTTTGTCATCGGGCTCTGCTTGCGCCAGATGATATTCCGGCCGGTAAACAAACGCGATCATGTCCGCATCCTGCTCAATGCTTCCGCTGTCCCGTAAATCGGCCAAAGTCGGCGCTTTCATGGTACGCGCTTCCAGGGCACGGTTCAGCTGGCTCAGGCAGACAACCGGCACGTCCAAATCTTTGGCCATCACTTTCAACTGACGGCTGATCTCGCTTACCTCTTCGTAACGGTTTTTGAAAATTCTGGACGATTTCAAAATGCTCAAATTATCGATAAAAACGGCATCCAGCCCCTCTCTGTCCTTTTTTTTGAGCGCTGCTGAATAAATTCCTTCAACCGTCATCCCGGCCTTGTCGTTAATAGTCAACGGCAACCGTTCGACATAACGGACACATTCCAACCAGCGGTTAATTTCTGCCGGAGACATCCGCGGAGAAACACGGTTGCCGGTCAATGAAATGACTATCCTTTCTATCAGTTCAGATTTTGCCATTTCCAGAGAAAAGAACAAAATCTTTTTACCCCGCTTTGCCTGATTTACCGCAATGTTTACGGCAATTGTCGTTTTTCCTGATCCCGGGCGCCCGCCGATAATTACCAGCTCGGAGTTTTGCACCCCCTCAATCCGGCTGTCGATAGACGCAAACCCGGTCGGCAGATTACGCGGATCCGCTTCCCCGCGATACAAACGATCGGCCTTAACAAATACATCCTCAACCGGATTTTCCGTTTCTGCCTTTTCCGGATTAAGCAAATTAAGCTCGGCAATGCGGCTTTGCAATTTTTGCAAATCGACATTACCGTCACTTTGCATTTCCGCCATTGAACGGCGCAATTCCGCCTGTTTGTGGTGCTCTACAACTATCCATGCGGCCGCTTCAATCTGACTCCGGGTTGTACAACGGGTAACCGTTTCTCCCTCAAGCAAAACCATCAAACGACGATCAAAGCCGTTTTTTTCCAAAGAACCCCTGCTGAATTTACCTTGCTTGAGCATTTCAGCGAAAACTTCACGGCAAAAATCATCCGCAAAATATTCCGGTTTTACGGAATCTGAAACAAGCGGCAGTAATTCCGGTTTGTTCAGCAAACGGGAAATTAACTCGCGTTCCCGGTCTGTTCTCAACTGCTCCTCAGTCATGCCCGGTTCTCCTGTGTTCCATCCAGCCACCAATCGTACATGCCGTCTGTTGAGGCCGGCAACGGGGAGCGGGAGGGGGAATTGCAACATACGGGTATTTCCGGTGAAACATAACTGTCAGTCTCCTCCGGTTCGTATTCAACCGCAAACCGATCATCATTCAGCCACGCAGCGCATCCTTTGGCAAAGCCTCTCGCCACTTCGCGGCTTTCTGCGTATTCTTTCACGCTCGCCAGCAGTTCCTGGCTTGTGGCTCGCCTCTCTTTCAAAACCCGGCAATAGGCGGCATACGCCTTCTGTTTGTTCCCGGCACGTTGCTTGGGATAAAATTTCCAGAAATTCAGAAACTCATCGGAAAAACTTTTTGTATCTCCGTTAGGAGATATTTTTATATTTTCTTTATGGGGGGTGTGGGGGGAATTTTCTTTATTTTCACTTTCCGCATCTTCTCTTATCTTATCTACTCCGACGTTTCGTATTCGTTCCGCATTCGTTTCGCTAGCGGAATTTTTAGCAATAAATTGTTTTTGCTTATAATTTTCTTTATCTTTATTTCTTTTTTTTGCAACCGAATTTATCTGATTTTCACACAACTCTTGAACGACTTCTTTATAACTTTGAATTAACTTCACCTCTTTTTTATTAAAAATTCTGTTCAATTGTGCTTCACTTGGTTCTTTTTCAAGCTGACAAAAAAGTGCCTGATACTTAATTATAACAAGTAATTCGGAATCCTTAAATTCAGAATATAAGATACTATCCGTAGGTATTTTTATCCAATCCATCTTCCCTACTCCCCTGCCAGTTGGTTTTTCAAAACGCTCAAAAATTCCTGTTTATCGTCGCCGAACCGGTGCGAGCCGGTTACCGTGTTCTCAATGCTCCACTTCCTCTCCCCCGGCTTGGTATGCTTCACAAAACGGGCAACAATCCCGCCACAGGTGTTCTCAATTTTCGGCTGTTTAGCCAGATATTTTCGGTATTCCGTCGCTTTTAAGCCCAACTTATACATCTCTTCCTGACAATTTCGGCAGTAGTGATTTTTACTTGCAAAACAGCTTTCATCTTTTGCCATGCCACATGCGCTGCACTTTTTCATAATATCTTTCTCCTGATCATTTCCGGCACAATCGATACCCGGATCAGTTCTTTTGCCTTTCGCTTATATCCGCGGCTGTAAGCGGCGATTTGCAACACGGCCACATAAAACATTTTAAGCTGTTCATCCGTCATCAGCGGGTGCTGCTTTAGGGCTTCCCTCACCCGTTTGTCGGTTTTACTTTTCCCAAATAATTTTTCCGCCTGATTCACAATTTACCCCTTTCTTCTCTGACAAAGGCAACGGCATCCTCAACCGACCGCCAGACGCGGTAATCGTGCCCCATTGCCTCCGTTTCGGTTTGAAATTTCTTTTGTTCCAAACGCTGCCGTCCGAGTTTGCCGTTTTTCATCTCAACGAGCAAAACACGCCCTTTGGGCAGCAAGACAATCAAGTCCGGCTGTCCTTTGGTGTAGCCCATTCGATTGTGCTGGTTGATAAAAAGAAAACGCCGGTTGTCGCGCGCCGGCAGATACCTGAGTGCAGACATCACATCGCCGTCGATGGTGATAAACCCGGCACCCCGGAGAATGCGGACAATTTGCGATTGCAGCGTATGTTCTGTCATTACGCATTTGACTCCCTGAAATTAAAGTTATAAAATTTTAAACAAGGAGATTCTTTATGATTAATTGGCTCAAAAGGATGCGGCAGTGGTGCCAGTCTATTGTAACTATCAACAAGCGTCTTAAAACTCTTGAAAATATACACTTTGGCGATGAGCCACATCCGGGAGATATTTGTCCTCAATGCGGCAAACATACCGTACATCATGAAATTCGCCGCTGCGATGAGAGATGTATTTCCAACAATCACTATGTTCACAAACAAACCGATTGGGAGGTTTGTACTGTATGCCCTTATGAAAAAGGTGGAGAAGCGGTTGAATGCCATACTGAATTTCCAGTTACCGAAACCCCTGGCAAAACTGATTGGGAAGCTGCAATGCATCATATGACTAGGCTTTGATTCCATCAGTCATCACCTCCACTTCATCAGCAAAACGAATAAGCTCACTGGCCAGTTTTCTAGCTTGATTTGGCGTTAAAACTTTATGAGCGATTTGTTGGGTATAAGGTATTTTAATAATCAAATTTACACCCAGCCCATTTCCAAAGTTTTCTCGCCCAAGAGCAATGAAACTGTAACTCACATCGTTTCCCTCAATTACACGGTAAAACCCATCTCGATCAAGCTCTTCTTTCTTTTCCATCCGGCACCTCTCTTAAGCTTTTTCTTCCGGATTTTCGTATTTTTGCAGATCCAAACCAAACTGCTGACATATCTCCTCAATAAACTTTATGCGCCATTCAGGGATTTTGCCCATGCGCTGCCAATATTGAATTGTACCGATAGGCACACCCGTTTTCTGGTGCATTGAAGTCAGCCCGCCAAAATCATCTATTAATTTCTGCACTAAAAAAACTTTTTCTTTTCTCATAAAAAACTCCTTTGTTGCTAAAAACATAACACACAACGAAGTTTTGTCAATGCAAAAGTTATTGTTTTAATAATTTACATTTACGAAATTGATAGTAATATAAAACAATAAGGGAGATGTTATGAGTAAATACGGTTTTTTCAAAGAAAGACTGAAAGAGCTAGGACGAAGCCAGGTAGAAATGGCTTCGTATCTCGGCATTGATCGTGTTTATCTTAATAACACAATCAGCGGTAAAAGAGAACTCCAGCAACAGGAGATTACAAAAACCGCCAGATTTTTAAATTATGACACAGAAAGCTTTCTCGGATATGTTTCGGAGGAGTTCACAGATTGGCATTTGATAAAAACACGAGAATCCGCTAATGATAAAAAGGAATTAGATATCTCACTTTTGTCCGAAATAATTGAAGCCGTGGAACAAACCAATAAAGACCTTAATAAAAACTGGTCAGCAAAAGCAAAAACATTAATTATCTCTACTGTCTTTACTGAGTTAACAAACAATACAGACGAACACAAGAAAGCCCAAATAATCCCCTTCATTAGGGTTATAGCGAGAAGCGAGGACTTGAACAAGCTGGCATAAACAAACTAAAAGGAGATTATTATGGATAAAGATAAAATCGTTAATATCTTAAAAGAGGCAGATAAATTAAGCGCAAAAGAGCAACAGAATCGAGAGTTAATACATTTCATTAATATTTCAGGAAACAAAATTTCCATAAATTCATCACCCGCCATTATTGCCCTTATTGCTCTTATTGTTTTTCTAACAGTATTAGTTTTTTTTTCCAAATAATAAAACAACATTAGATAACTATATAACAGCAGTAGACGTTGAAATTCTGCAACAAAAAGTGAAGCTTGCAGCAGACTGCCAGAAACTCCACCCCAATAAAATATGGTCTAAGCTCAAGAAAAAATATAATTTTTACAGTTATCGATACTTAGAAACCCCCAAGTATCATAAAATCCGCGAGGAATTAAATCATTCATTTATAAATTGCGATACAGGAAAACACATTATAACAACAAGATAGCAGCATTTTCATAAAAAATATGAAAATAATAATTTTATTATTGACATTTTGTTATTATAATCATAATATGTTTATAACAACAAACGAGGTCAAAAAATGAAAACAGTCGATGAAATGTACGAACAAGGCTTTACCAAATGGGACTATTCCTTCGGTGCCGATGCGGACACATTTTCCACGCCAGAAGACAACTATGCGCTGTATCTCCTTCGGTCGTCAAAAGAAGCTCTTAAAAAAAGCTTCGGCAAAAAGAATGTGGCCGCCATTCGGGCAAAAGCCAGAGAGCAGCTCACCGGCGACGCCAACACCAACGTTCGTATTTGTGGCAATTCGATATATTTTTAGGGAAGAGGAAACAATGGGAATTTTTGAAGACATGGACAAGGCAATTGCGGAATTCTTTGCCGCTGCGGATGATTTCATCAAAACAGAAAAAGACAAGGAGGACGAACTATGAGAATGCTGTTAACCGACACGCAAATGGACAGGCTGGAAGCCCGCTTCGGGGCAAATTACCAAGCCCCTGCCCGCAAGCTTAACGCCGGCGACATTGCTATCGCTTTTGCTCTCGGACTAAGCCTTGCTGCTATGTTAATTTTATAAAAAGGAAAGGAAAAGAGATGAAATACATCATTATCAAAGAAGCATGGGGCTGGCAAATAAAAGAGTTTAACGGCAAAGCCCCCGCGGGTAAATTCTTCAAAATCTTCGACAACCACGATGACGCGGAGAAATATATTGAGGCCAATAAAAATGATTGACATCATTTGAGAGGAAACATGAGTAGAGAAATTTTCGACAAATATGTCGGCGACTTAAGAACAAAGCAAAAATTCAACAAGCAGTCCGGCAAATGGGAGCTTGCCAATCCTTGGGCAGCAAAAAAATCCCCCGAGTGGTTTGAGGATTGCTGGAACAAAATCAAAGTTTCCGGTCTTACTTTTGACGGCAAACATATCACTTTAAATGAAAACGGCGTATCTTTTGATTATGTCGCCTACAAAAACAAAATGCTTCTGGCTTATCCGGAAAGCAAAATTGATGACGGCCTTGTTTACAAAGGCGATGTCTTCTCTTTTTCCAAGGAAAACGGCGTTGTTTCATACAGCCACCAGATGGCCGATCCTTTCGGCCACAAAGAAGAAGACATCATCGGTGGCTATTGTATCATTAAAAACAAACGCGGCGAGTTCATAACCACTTTATCGCGCGACGAAATCAACAAAGCACGCCGCGTGGCCAAAACGCAAACAATCTGGCAATCGTGGTTTGCCGAGATGTGCAAAAAGACGATCATCAAAAAAGCTGTCAAATTCCATTTTGATGACATCTATTCCGAAATGGAAGATGAAGATAATAAAAATTATGATCTTGACAAGAGTTTACCGCCTGCCGATGAGCTGCCGGAAGCCGTCATCAACGCCATAAACGCCGCTGAAGATATGAAAACCCTAACGGCAATATTCAACCGCGAATACAAAAACTTCAAAACCGCAGCAATGAAAGAACAATTCACAAAATGCTGCACCATACGGAAACTCGAGTTGAAAGGACAGGGCAATGCAAATTCATAATTTTGAACAACACTCCGACGAATGGCAGGCTATCCGCTGCGGAAAGTTCACCGCCAGCTTTGCTAATACAATAGCGGCCGGCGGAACAGGGCTTGAAACTCTGTGTTTTAAGATTGCCGCCGAAAAGTTGACCGGCCGCAAAGAAGAAACTTTCAAGTCAACCGCCATGGAACAGGGCAACGAGCTTGAAGCCGTTGCACGCACCCTGTTCGAGATGAAAACAGGCTACGCCGTGGAAGAAGTTGGTTTTGTTGAGGTTGATGACTTGGAGGGATCCTCACCCGATGGTCTGCTCCATATCGGCGACGAGCTGACCGGTGTTGAGTTTAAGTGTCCAAAGGACAACACCTACGCCAAGTTATTGTTCGACCGCCAAATCAAGCCGGAGTATTACGCTCAAATGCAAATGCAAATGAGCCATATCGGAGCACGCCGCTGGTTCTATTGTGTTTATAATCCGCATTTTGCCGAAGAAATGGTGATTATCGAAATTGCCTTTGATCCTGAGTTCGCCGACAAACTGCACAAGGGGCTTGATAAAGGCAAGGCACGCGTTCGCGAAATTCTTTCACAAATCGGAGCAAACCATGCCTAAGATGACAATCTTAAATACCACCGACTGGACACGCTTTGTCGAAGCAACCAACCGCAAAATAAGCCAAACGTTCAAACCTTTTGAAATCGAAACAAAAGACATTAAGGACATGGTCAGCCGCAAACAACAAAGTTATATTTTCGGTTGCGTTTATCCAAGATTAAAACAAGCTTTGCTTGCAGCCGGTTATGAAATACAAAACATCACCGACGACCAGTTCGACTACTTTATGCGCGGCATGTTTTACTTTGATATTGTCAAAACTTCCAAAGGCGAGGTCAAAATTCCCCGGCGGCTGTGTTTTGAAAAAGGCTATAAAGAAGAAGTTTGTCAATATATTGATGATCTTCTTCATTTTGCCGCAAAACTTGGCTGTTACATACCTTCACAATTTTAAAAAACAGAAAAAAGCTGTCAGACTACATAAGAGCAAACAACACTAATTGGAGAAAAAAGACAATGAACGAAGAAAACAAAAACAAACTTTTCATCAGCAACCGCGACCGGGGCTTGTCGGTGGCTATTTTCAAAAAGCAAGAGGTTAACATTAAAGACGGACAGCTGCATACCACGTATTCGGCTAATATCCAGCGTTCCTGGCAAAAGCCGGAAGATAAAGGAACAGATAAGTGGCAGCGGCAAGGTCTAAGCCTTTTCCCGGACGAGCTTTTGAAAGTGGCTGCACTCTGTGTCCGTACTTATAACCAGCTGACGGCGGGAATCCAAGAAGAGAAAGACGGAAAAAATAAAACGCACTCGGCGGTAAACTATCCGTCGCAATCTTATGACGCCCCGGAACCGCCGGCATATCTTGACGACGTTCCAATGGATTTTTGAGGGTTTTCTCCCGAGAACCGCCCGGGCATGCGGCTAAAAGGCCTTAACTTTAATATTTGAAAGGAAAT
>ERZ773130.976-NODE-976-length-30099-cov-15.988950_pt1 | contig 30099 bp, 26 predicted proteins | sample MGYA00511919_ERZ773130 | MGnify/ENA primary metagenome ERZ773130 (study PRJEB29015, sample SAMEA2737851) | human gut metagenome | biome: human gut; feature: human-associated habitat; material: faeces | place: China | collected 2012 ...
GAAGCAATGGAAGAAACCGAAGACCAAACTCAAGAACCTCATGAAGCTCGGTGTGCCGGAATACTACGCATATATGGAGACAATCCCATACTTTGTGTAAACCTCGAAAGTAGTGTATAATAGAAGCACGAGAATGGAGGTTTTCGTATGGCAAGAAGGAAACGCACCCCGGAAGAAAATGCCCGCAGGGAAAAGATTCGTGAGCTGCTGCAGCTGGCGAACATCGGCAGCATGGACGACATCCAGAGGCTGTTCAAGGAGACGATTGCCGAATTCATGGAAAACGGCCTCGATGCGGAGCTGGACGACGAACTGGGCTACAGCAGGTACGACTACAAAAACAAGAACACAGACAACAGCCGGAACGGACACAGCAGCAAGACCCTGCGCACCAGCTTCGGCGATGTGGAGGTGTCTGTCCCGCGGGACAGACAGGGGGAGTTTGAGCCGCAGCTCCTGAAGAAGAATCAGACCAGCATCAGTCAGGACATCGAGGAGAAGATCCTGTCCATGTACGCCAAAGGCATGACCACGTCGGATATTGAGACCCATATTCGGGATATCTACGGCGTAGAGGTGTCCGACACGACCGTAAGCCGTATCACAGACAAGATTCTCCCCATCGCAAAAGAATGGCAGCAGCGGCCGCTGGAAAGTATCTACGCGGTAGTTTTCATGGATGCCATCCACTATCATGTCCGCAGCGAAGGTCAAATCGTGAAGAAGGCGGTGTATATCGCCATTGGCATTGATCTGGATGGTAGGAAAGATGTTCTGGGCATGTGGGTCGGTGAAAATGAAAGCGCCAAATATTGGGCAACGGTGCTAAATAGCCTGAAAAACCGGGGAATTGAGGACATTTTCATCGCCTGCACGGACAATTTAACCGGCTTTTCCGCTGCCATTGAAGCTGTTTTTCCCAAGACGGAAATTCAGAACTGCATCATCCATCAGCTCCGCAATTCCAGCAAATATGTGTCCTACAAGGACATCAAGGCGCTCATGGCAGACCTGAAGGCAGTCTACGCCGCAGTCGATGAGTCTGCTGCTTTGGACGCTCTGGATGCTTTTGCGGAGAAATGGGACAAGAAATATCCGAAGATTGCTCAGTCCTGGCGGGAGAATTGGCCGAACCTGAGCACCTACTTCAAGTACCCACAGGAGGTGCGCCGCCTGATCTATACGACCAATGCGAGCGAGGGCTTTAACCGGCAGCTCCGGAAAGTGACCAAGGCCAAATCGGTGTTCCCTACGGATGACAGGCTGCTGAAAATGCTATATCTGACCATGACGGATATTACGAAGAAATGGACTGGCCGGCGGCAGGACTGGAGCATGATCCATGCGCAGCTGGCGGTGTTCTTCGCCGACCGTATGCCGAACTGACTGGCTACACGCCGGGATGTCAAGTGTCGAGATGAACGGAGGTTGACGTTTCAGCCCTTGACATCCCCTCGAAACGCTGTTATTTTATAAACAAGGCGGCTGCAGCTTGCGCCGCTCCCGTCTTGCATAAGTTTTGCTCTATTTGTACTATGTTTTGCAGTTTACACAGAATTCGGGATTGACCCCATATATGGCCGCCAACAGCCGCAGAGGATATTGGTTTACGGCGAACACAGGAGCCGTGACAAGAGGCATAACAAACGAAAGACTCACACGCGCGGGATTCTTTGAACTCTCTCCGGCGTATGAGTCGATTCAGACTGCTTGTATTGGACGCGCCGTGTACCGAACGGTACGCACGGTGCGGTGAGAGGACGGGGGTTAACCACCCCCTCCTACTCGATTTCTGTTTTGCTGATGATTTTGTGATTAGAAACTTGTTTTTTTGCGATGCAGGGGTTTCGCCTCTGCGGAGGCGACAAGGGGACAATGAAAACAGACGAAGTCTGCGGTCGCCCCCTTGACCCCTTCGCATTGCACACCCATGTTTCTTGAATGGTATTGCAGCTACTGTATAGTTAGTGTGCCTTTTTGCTCTTTATAAGAAACATTCAAGAACGCAAAAATATTGAAGCAGCGGTAAAAGCCCAGAAACATGGAAGTGTCCGCGCCGAAGGTTTCCAAAGGGCGATTGGAAAGCCCTTTGGTCGCGCCCACAGACGCGAAGCCCTGCATAAACACGCGGGCACAGTATGCAGAAGTCACCAACTGAATCGCGAAAAGGGTGTCGAGAGGGTCGAAGACCCTTCGCAGGTGCAGGGCAGCGCCCTGCTGGGGTCAAGGGGCAAAGCCCCTTGGGTCTCCCTCACAGCTCCTCCCCGTTCTCAATCGCCGTAATCATGTCGATGCGGCGCTGGTGACGGCCGCCCTCGAACTCGGCGGTCAGCCAGTGGGTCGCAATCATCTTCGCTAAGTCAATGCCGACGACGCGCGCACCCATCGTCAGGATGTTGCTGTTGTTGTGGCGCTTGCTCAATTCGGCACTGTACACGTCCGAACAGGTGCAGACGCGCGTGCCCTTCACCTTGCTTGCCGCAATGCCGATGCCGATGCCCGTGCCGCAAATCAGGATGCCGCGGTCGCATTCGCCAGACGCAACCGCTTTCGCCGCGCGGTAGCCATATACGGGATAATCGCAGGAGATCGCCGTGTCCGTGCCGAAATCCTTCCATTCCAGCCCCATCGAGTCCAGCAGCTTCATCATTTCCTTTTTGAGTTCAATGCCGGTGTGGTCGCAAGCCAAAGCAATCATGAGAAAATCCTCCTTTATCCTCCGAAACCGCCCATGCAGACGATTCGCTCTTCTTTATGATAATACGCGAAAAAATGCGAAACTCCTGCCGATGAAAAAAGAAAAGGGTAGAATCCGCGCGGAAAGCATGGTATACTAACATGGTGCAAGAATCGCACGAATCTCCCAAGGAGGGAAATAAAATGGCAGATAATTGCAAACTGTGCCGCATTGCGCTGGAAAATGTCTCCGTGGTGCGCGGCGGACAGACGCTTTTGCAGGATGTGTCGATGCACATCCACTGCGGTCAGCTGACGGTGCTGATCGGCCAGAACGGCGCGGGGAAAACGACGCTCATCCGCGCCCTGCTGGGGGAATACGCTCACGGCGGTACGATTCGCCATGTGGACGGCGAAGGGCGCGACGTGGCGCACATGCGCACGGGCTATGTGCCGCAGCATCTGGAATTTGACAAGGAGATGCCTGTGACGGTGGAGGATTTCCTCGCCGCCAGCCTGACGCGTCGCCCGGTGTGGACGGGGGTCGGCAAAAAGACCCGCGCGCAGGTGATGGAGGCGCTGAAAATGGTGGAGGGCGAAAAGCTGCTGCACCGCCCGCTCGGCCGCTGCTCCGGCGGTGAACTGCAGCGCGTGCTGCTCGCGCTGGCGCTGCATCCCGCACCTGACCTGCTTGTGCTGGATGAGCCCGTCTCCGGCGTTGATCAGAACGGCTTGCAGATGTTTCTGGATACCGTTGTGCGCCTGAAGGAGCATCACCATATGGCGATTCTGCTCGTCAGTCACGACCTGAACGTCGTCCGCCAGTACGCTGACCATGTGGTGCTGCTGGACAAGACGGTGCTGAAGCAGGGCAAGCCGGATGACGTGTTCGCATCGCCGGAATTCCAGAAGGTGTTCGGGCTGGGCGCAAAGACGCTCAATGCCCAGCGGCTGCATGGCGCGGAACGCTGGATGGGGCGCAAGGCGGAAACGCCCGAGGAGGAAATCGCCCGTGCCGCCGCCGTGGTGGACGACGAGACGAAAGGAGGTCAGGCGTGATGGATGCGATTCGCGCGTTCGTGCAAACGCTGCTGCCCTTTGAATTTCTGCAATTTGACTTCATGGTCAATGCGCTGCTGGCGATTCTGCTGCTGACGCCGCTGCTGGGGCTGCTCGGCACGATGGCGGTCAACCAGCAGATGGCGTTTTTCTCCGATGCGCTGGGTCACAGCGCACTGACGGGCATCGGGCTGGGCATCCTGCTTGGCGTGTCGAGTGATTTGCTGGCGATGCTGGTGTTCGGCATCGTCTGGGCGCTGCTGATTTGCCGCATCAAGCAGACCGGGGCGGCATCCACCGATACAATCATCAGCGTCTTTTCGTCCACCTCCGTGGCGGCGGGCGTGCTGGTGCTGTCCATGGGCGGTGGATTCGCGAAGTATTCGTCCCTGCTCGTCGGCGACGTGCTGGCGGTACAGGACAGCGACCTGCTCTATCTGTTGATTGCGCTTGTGGCGGGCATTGCGCTGTGGGCGGTGATGTACAATTCGCTGCTGCTGTCGGGCATCAGCCCGTCCTTGGCGCGCAGCCGAGGCATCCATAATCGGCTGGTGGAGTGCGCGTTCGTAGTGCTGGTGGCGGTCGCGGTCATGCTGGCGATTCGCTGGGTTGGCGTGATGCTGATTAACGCACTGCTGATTCTGCCCGCGGCGGCGGGGCGCAATCTGGCGCGGTCAAGCCGTCAGCACGCGGTGTACAGCGTGGTGATTGCGCTGGTGTGCGGCGTGGCAGGGCTGATTTGCGCGTATTATCTGGATACGACAGCGGGTGCGGCGATTGTGCTGTTCGCGGCGGTGTGCTACGCCATCTCGCTGGGCATTCGGGCGCTGAGAAAATAATACTATTTTCAGATTCACCTGCGCCATCTGCTTGCGTCTTGGCACATGTTCATCTAAAAATAGTATAACGGAGGAACGATATGGAGCGAATCCTGATACTGATGCAGGCGGCGAACTGGGCGGAAGCGACCGAGGCGCTGACCTCCGCGCGGGAGAACGCCCTGCACCGCAATGCGCTGTCGTACGCGCTGGTGCTGCCGGAAGCCCCGATATCCCCCGAAGAATGCAATATGGCGGCGTTCGGGGCGCTGCAATACCTTGTCAGCCCGGAAATGACTTTTGCTGCGATGGAAACGCTCTGGCACGGCGAACGCTATGCGCTGCTGGCGCATCCGGCGATGCGCTTTGAGCGCGACTGGGAGAAGAAGCTCCTGCGCGCACTGAACGACTGCCCGGTGGAAAACGCTCAGGCGGTGCTGACGGGCTATCTGCCGGCGCAGGATGACCCGATTGGCGCGGTCTGCCCGGTTGCGGCGGAGCGCATTGACCCGGACGGCACGCTGTGCTTTGCGCACGGAATGCCCCTGACGCTCGCGGCGCACCCGATGCCGGGCGCATTTCTGCATCCGGACTTCTTCTTTGCGCGCGCGGGCTTCATCCGGGCGATGGCGCAAGGGAGCGGTACAGCGTTCCTGCGTGCGATGGTGCAGGGCTGGCAGTGCTGCACGCTGAATCAGCCCGTCATCACCCTGACGCACGATTTGCCCGTGCCGCCTGTGCGGATAGAGCCGCAGGAGGATGGCTTGGCGCAGCTGAAGGAAGAATACGGCGTTGATTTCGCGGCGGGTACGCTGTCCGCAGCGGCGAAGCGAGGCTTGAAGTCAAACAGCCTCGACATGACGCTGGCGGTGACGCCGCTGATGCGCATTAAGTCGGCGGTGCAGCGGTGGCGCAGGAAGCGCACCGACCCGATGCCGCTGTGCGTGACGGTCTGCCCGGTCTCGCTGGACGAAGAGGGGATGCACTGGCTGCGCCAGCTGACGCAAATGCAGGATTTGGCGCTGCTGTGCTATGCCGAGGGGCTGAAGCTGCGCGAAGTGGCGGAGTTCCACCCGAACGTGCTGGAATACAAGCCGCGCTATGCTCTGCCGATGCCGTCGGGTAAACCGCCGCTGTTCAGCCGCGCGGCGATGCTCAGCGCGGCGCGCGACCGGGTACTCTCCAGCACGCACTATATCTGGATGGCGCCGGACTGCGTGCGCTATCCGATCTATACCGGCATGGCGCTGTCGTGGAAGCGGCTGTGCGGCGAGAAAATCGTGCTGGCAAGCGTCAGAAATCGCCTCGACCTGTCCATGGTCGTTGTGCCGGACAAGCAGATAAAGCCACTGATGAGCGCCATAGGGGAGCAATTACGGGCATTGCTGGCGGCAGGGACGATTCCGGAGACGGAGGAAGCGCTCTGGGCGGGCATTGTGAAGGAACATCCGGACTGGTTTGAGTTCCGGGCGCTGCCGGTGGAAAAACAGCTGTTCACATTCTTGCTCTGAGGAAAAATCATGCGGACGATTGCGTTTCGGCTCATCAAGGGGATTATGCTGCTTCCGGGGTCAGCGGCTGCTGCTGGAGGAGTAATCCGATTTTCAAATTCATATGCGCACTCCCCGCAGACAAGCGCATAATACGGACAAATCTGCCGTATCAAGCGGGGAAAGTTCGGAAACGCAGAAAAAACGTTTTTTCGCCCGATTTTCGCCGCCAGTGGAAGCTGTTCTGTTTACAGGGCTTGCGGCGCTTCGGGCGGTTTTCGGCTGCCCATTTCGACCAGATTCAGCATTGACAAGAGCCGCTCCTGTGGTGTATGATGGCATTCGTTCCTGCCTTGCAGACACTATATGTAGCATGGGCAGGAGAAAACATCCACAACTTATGCCGACTGAACGGCTGGTTATCAATTGGTTCTCAAATGGGAAATAATACGGATAGAATAGAGAATGATGGAGGCACCGACCATGGGCATTGATATGATTCGCAAACGCGACGGACGCGAAGTTCCTTTTGATCAGGACAAGATTGAGCAGGCCATTTTCGCGTCTTTTCAGGCGTCGGGCAGTGCGCGCGGGCATGAGACGAGCCGCAAGCTGACGGAGGAAGTCGTCCGCCTGCTGGAGAACAACGAGAACATCAGCGCCATCCCCAGCGTGGAGCAAGTGCAGGACACGGTGGAGCAGGTGCTGATGCGCAACGGCTTCACTCGCACGGCGAAGTCCTACATCCTCTACCGCGCCGAGCGCAGCCGCGTCCGCGAGATGAACTCCCGTCTGATGCGCACGTTTGGGGACATTGTGTTCAAGGACGCCAGCGAATCCGACATCAAGCGCGAGAACGCCAACATCAATGGCGATACTGCCATGGGCGCAATGCTCAAGTTCGGCAGCGAAGGCGCAAAGCAGTATTACGAGAAGTACGTCATGGATCCGCGATTTGGTCAGGCGCACATGGACGGCGATATCCACATTCATGACATGGACTTCTACACGCTGACGACGACGTGCTGTCAGATTGAACTGAAGAGCCTGTTCAAGGGCGGCTTCTCCACGGGGCACGGCTATTTGCGTGAGCCGCAGGACATCACGTCCTACGCGGCGCTGGCGTGCATTGCGATTCAGGCAAACCAGAACGATCAGCACGGCGGTCAGGCGATTGTGGACTTCGATTACGGCATGGCGCCCGGCGTGAAAAAGACGTTCATCAAGCGCTACCGCATGAATCTCTCTCGTGCGCTGGAGCTGCTGCTGAATGACGCGGAGTGTGACGCGCACGCCAATGAACTGGTGGCGCAGACGAAGGCGGAGAACCTCGAACCCACGCTGGAAGAGAACGCTGACCACCGCGCACGCATGGCGGAACTGCTGACGAAGTATGTGGCGGACGAGCAGATGATTGCTCGCATCCTCGACTTCACGCAGCGCCGCTCCGAGCAGGAGACAGACAAGGCGACCTATCAGGCAATGGAGGCGCTCATCCACAACCTGAACACTATGAACAGCCGCGCGGGCGCGCAGGTGCCGTTCTCGTCCATCAACTACGGCATGGACGTGTCGCCTGAAGGCCGTTTGGTGATGAAGAATGTGCTGCTGGCGACGGAAGCAGGTCTGGGCGGCGGCGAAACGCCGATTTTCCCGATTCAGATTTTCCGCGTCAAGGAAGGCGTCAACTTCAACCCCGGCGACCCGAACTACGACCTCTACCGCCTCGCCATCCGCACGAGCGCAAAGCGCCTGTTCCCGAACTTCTCCTTCGTGGACGCGCCGTTCAACCTCCAGTACTACAAGCCCGGCCATCCGGAGACCGAAATCGCCTACATGGGCTGCCGCACACGCGTGATGGGCAATGTCTACGACCCTGATCGCGAAATCGCCCCGCGCCGCGGCAATCTGTCCTTCACGTCCATCAACCTGCCGCGCATCGCCATTGAGGCGAACGGCAACGTCGATGTGTTCTTCAAGGTGCTGCAGGAGCGCATGGAACTGGTGATTGACCAGCTGAACGAACGCTTCCGCATCATCAGCAACAAGCGCGTGAAGAACTTCCCGTTCCTGATGGGCGAGGGCGTGTGGATTGACTCCGAAAAGCTGAGCTGGAACGACAAGGTGGGCGAAGTGCTCAAGCACGGCACGATGACCATCGGATTCATCGGCTTGGCGGAAGCGCTGGTTGCCTTGCGCGGCAAGCATCACGGCGAGGACGAGGAAAGCCAGAAGCTGGGCCTGAAAATCATCCGCACGATGCGCGAATACACCGACAAGGTGTCCGCGGAGACGGGGCTGAACTACTCTGTCATTGCTACGCCTGCGGAAGGCCTGTCCGGCCGCTTCATTCGCCTCGACAAGCAGCGCTTCGGCATCATCCCCGGCGTGACCGACCGCGAATACTACACGAACTCCTTCCATGTGCCGGTTTACTACCACTGCACGGCGTTCCATAAGCTGAGCGTGGAAGCGCCGTATCATGCGCTGACCAACGGCGGCCATATCTCCTATGTGGAGATGGACGGCGACCCGCTGAAGAACCTCGACGCGTTCGAGAAGATTGTGCGCTATATGCACGACATCGGCATCGGCTACGGTTCGATTAACCACCCGGTTGACCGTGACCCGCTGTGCGGCTATAATGGCATTATCGACGATACTTGCCCGTGCTGCCACCGTGGGGAAACCACCCGCGTGACGGAACGCATCAAGCGCATCAAGGTGGACTAATACTATTTCCAAATTCACCTGCGCCATCTGCTTGCGCCTTTTCCGCTCTGTCGTCCGGTCGTTCCATTTAGCGTAGCGCTGCTACGCTGCATTCCACTCCCGTTAGCCAGAGCGAAAAATTCGCGGCGCATCTTGGCGCATTCTCATTTGGAAATAGTATAAACGCCCCCTTTATCCAGAGCGTTTGGTAGTGCGACCAAGCCGGGCAGCCCAAAAAGGGTCAAGGGGCAATTGCCCCTTGCGGAGTCCAGAGGCAGCGCCTCTGGTAGGGTCTGGGGCAACGCCCCAGCGTCCCTCCCCATAAAACGCCTTCTCCTTCGGGGGAGGGCGTTTCCGTCATTCATTCATCCACCGCGAAAGAGGGTCAATTACCATGGAAATCCGCATCTTTGGTTTGGCAGACGACAGCATCGTCGATGGGCCGGGCGTCCGCTATACCGTGTTCGTGCAGGGGTGTCCGCACCACTGCCCCGGCTGCCATAATCCCGCGTCGCATGACTTCGCCGGCGGCACGCTGATGGACACCGACGGCATCATCCGCAAAATCGGCGAGAATCCGCTGCTGGACGGCGTGACGCTCTCCGGCGGCGAACCCATGTGCCAGCCCGAAGCCTGCTGCACGATTGCGGACGCGGCGCACGCAAAGCACCTCAATGTTTGGTGCTACACGGGCTTCACGCTTGATGCGCTGCTGAAGGAGAACGACCCGGCGCGCATGGCGCTGCTGCACGGCATCGACGTGCTGGTGGACGGGCGCTTCGTGCAGGAGCAGAAGTCGTTGTCGCTGCTCTACCGCGGCAGCAGCAATCAGCGCCTGATTGACGTGCCGAAAACGCTTGCGACGGGCGAAATCACTCTCTGGACACCGCCCGTGTGGTGATTGCTCTGCGAATTTTACAAACAATTCACAGAATCACAAGCGAAAACTGGGAAATAATAGTTGAATTTCCTGCACAAGTGTGCTATACTGATAGCAGGGAGGCGAATGCGGGTGAAAATCCTATTTGTGTGTCACGGCAATATTTGCCGCAGCCCTATGGCAGCAATGGTGTTCCGGTACTTGGCACAGCAGCGGCATGTGTCTGGCGAGTTTGAAGTGGATTCCGCCGCACTGAGCAGCGAGGAAATTGGCAACGGGATTTATCCGCCCGCGCGCCGAATTCTGGTCAAGCACGGGGTGCCCTGCACGGAGCATCGTGCGCGGCAGATTACGCCGGAGGATTTTGAAACGGCGGATCTGATTATCGGCATGGAGTGGGGGCACTTGAAGAAGCTGCGTGCTCTGTGTCCGAAGGAGCAGCAGGCAAAGCTGCATCTGCTGCTGGACTTTGCCGAGCGGCAGGGCGACATTGAAGATCCGTGGTATACGGATGACTTTGACCGGGCGTACCGTGACATTCTGCGCGGCTGCGAGGGTCTGCTGCGGAACCTGACGGAAAACAAGACGGCATAACAAAAGGATGTCAAGGAGCGAAATCATCCTGACATCCTTTTTGATTTCAGCGATTATTCTTCCGTTTTCGGCGCTTCCTCCGGCGCGCTTTCCGTCTCATCCCAGCGGCGAACCGTGCGCTGCGCCAAACTTACGAAGTCCAGCATGAACGAGCGCTCGCGGTTATCGTTGGTATAGGGGAAATCCACCGCGTTCTCGGACAGGCTCGCGCCCAGCAGCAGACATGGCGACACTGACAGCACGTTGCAGACGGAAACCAGCGTATCAATGCTGGCAATGCGCGTGCCGCGCTCGATGTGCCCCATGAAAGACGAGGAAATGCCGACCTTCTCCGCCAGCTGCTCCTGCGTTAGATGCTTCGCTTTGCGGGCATCGCGCACTCGAAGCCCCAAATCCTGATAATTTACGGTCATGTTCATATTCCTTCTTTCTTATTGCCCCAATTGTTCGGGTTTTATCTATTATAATGGATGAAGGAAAATCGAAGAAGAGACGATAAGCAATATTATGATTCTTTTGGTGCAGATTACACGAAATAATGGACACTACAAGAATCTTTTTTCGACCATGATTCCCCTTAAAAACGGGACGAAAATAATTTTCCAGAAGGTCTGTACATTTTCCGCAAACCGTGTTATAATATTCCCTGCAGCCCAACCAGGAATCCAAGGTTCTAATCTCCCTTTGGTTGTCACATGACCTGCGCCGGGAAACTGGAGCAAAACCATGGAAGCAGATGACCTCAAGGCAACGGTATGGGTGACAATTTGAAGGAGGTTTCCCAACCATGTACGAAGATGAAACGCTTGTCTGCCGCGACTGCGGCCAGGAATTCGTGTTCTCCGCGTCCGAGCAGGCTTTCTTCGCCGAGAAGGGCTTCATGAACAAGCCCTCTCGCTGCCCGAAGTGCCGCGCGGCTCGTCGCGCCCAGAACGGCAACGGTTCTTCCGCTCCCCGTCAGATGTATGACGTGGTGTGCGCGAACTGCGGCAAGGCCACCCAGGTGCCCTTCCAGCCCCGTGGCGACCGTCCCGTGCTCTGCCGTGAGTGCTTCGACGCTCAGCGCGCTTCCCGCTATTAATTGACGGCTCCTCCGGGAGCAATCAATCAGCGGTGCAATAGCACACGAAAAACCCCGTCGGCGTTTCCGAGCAATCGGAGTGCCGACGGGGCTTTTTTGCTATTTCAGAGGAAATCAAGCTGCAATTGGGCAGGTGTTTGGGAGGACGAAAGGCACCGAGGATTCCCCAAGGGCGAACGGAAAGCCTTTGGGTCGTCTCTGCAGAGGCAAAACCCTCTGTAATAGAAATATCATCCGTATAATGTGCTATGCACACTGGCTATGGCGATGCTTCCAAATAAGCAGACAAGGCAGATAAAACAAAAACCGCCCTTTCGGACGGTTTCTTGAGGTGAACCCATGAAGAGCACCCTCTGTGCTGGAGCGGGTGATGGGAATCGAACCCACGTGACCAGCTTGGAAGGCTGGAGCTCTACCATTGAGCTACACCCGCATGTGGAGCGGTAGACGAGGCTCGGACTCGCGACCTCCACCTTGGCAAGGTGGCGCTCTACCAACTGAGCTACTACCGCATAACCACGCGACTGCATGGTGCGAAGGAAATTTGTGCGGGCGAAGAGACTCGAACTCTTACGCCATAGGCACCAGATCCTAAGTCTGGCGCGTCTGCCATTCCGCCACGCCCGCACGAGAGGCGAAATCAGAAGGCAGATGGGAATGACCCATTGGAGATTCGAACTCCAGACACCTTGATTAAAAGTCAAGTGCTCTGCCAACTGAGCTAATGGGTCAAAAAGCTGGGGTGGCAGGGCTCGAACCTGCGAATGCGGGAGTCAAAGTCCCGTGCCTTACCACTTGGCTACACCCCATCGCAGCAGGCTTTCGCCGCATCCGCAGCAACCTTGAGTAGGGAAGAAAGGGAGAATAGTGGGACTCGAACCCACGACATCCAGAGCCACAATCTGGCGCTCTACCAACTGAACTATATCCTCCATATGCGCGCCTGGAGGGTCTCGAACCCCCGACCCACGGCTTAGAAGGCCGTTGCTCTATCCAACTGAGCTACAGGCGCAGAGCCGCAAAATCAGAAGCCTGATTCTTTCCTTCCAGACTGCCAGCGAAGGAAACACCCTTGCTGACAGATACAAATTATATCATCAGCAAGGGCGTTTGTCAAGCACTTTTTTGCGTTTGACGGAAATTTTTCGCTGTTTTCGGCAGAAAACTCCGGGAGGCCTGCTGCACAGGCGGATTTAGCGCATTATCAATAGAATGGATTTTGTCCGTCGCCTTGAGCGCACGACTTACAGGACAATATCCCCCGGCCGATAGCCCTTGGGCAAGGGCTCTTCCTCCAGAAACCGGAAATCTGAATCCTCCAGTGTCGGCAAAAAAGCCTCGAATGGAATCTGGTCAAACTCGCTGTGGTAGCTGCTTGCGCCGAACCAGCCGCCTTCCTTCGCCCGCAGGTTCAAATCGCGCGCGAATTTGGTGTGGTTCGAGCAGTCATGCACGACAATCCCCCAATGTTCCACGGCGCATTGGCGCATCAGCCGGAACGTTATCTCCCGGCTCCAAATCGGTGATACATAGCCGCGGCGCGTCATGTACATGGGCGTGCCGATGTAGTTCGGCAGATTGTTGGGGTTCAGGTGCAGCTCGGCGCAGTTGATAAAATCAAGACCAGTGGCCAGAATTGCATCCTTTTTCTGCTGGAAATGCTCGTAAAAATCGGGCGTCATGGGCGTTTCAACCGCGACGGTGGGGATATACTTCTTCGCCGTAGCGATGCTCTGGATGACGTTGTCGGCGCAAGACGTTGCGCCAAGGTTGAAGCGCAGTTCGTCCAGCCCGGCCTCACCCAGCGCACGCAGATTTTCCTCCGTGCAGAGCGTGCCGTTGGTGTACATGTGCTGATGAATCCCGGCGGCGCGGAACTTGCGGATGATATCGGGATACAGTTCGATTTCCATGAACGGCTCCAGATAGACGTAGCTGACGCCGGTTGGTCGGTTCGACGTGCTGAGCAGCAGGTCGATATCCTCCACGCGGAAGTACGTCCCGCCGATTTCCCACAGCCCTTCGCCGATGGTCTCTTGGCAATCCAACTCGCCGTAATTGTAGCAGAACGGGCAGCGGATGTTGCACTTGTTCGTCCTGCGGATGGCGCTCAGTCCCGTGCCGGTCAGGCAGGACGTGCATCCCTTGGAAAATTTCGCCGGGTCACCGACGAAGTACGTCCGCCCGCCGAGCGTGTGCAAATCGGGAATCTGCGCCATCAGTTCCTTGTGGCGCGCGTCCACCGCGGTTTCAATCTGGCTGATGACGGCCCAAGCCAACTCCTGCTGATGCGGCATCAGCGGCTCATCTTCCGGCAGCTCTGCGAAGAAGCGAAACCACATTAGCGCGTCTTTCTTGCTGATTTTCATGCGTTCATCATTCCTCCTGTGAATTTCGCTTCCATCATAGCACAATTTTATACCGCGCGCAACCATTCAGCGCATCGGCTTGCGCCGTGAAAGCATCATTCTGCGTCCATTTCGTGAAAAATTTTCATTTCCCTCTTGACAACCCATCCACACCGTGCTATACTATTTTGTGTTGCGGGGCATTAGCGCAGCTGGTAGCGCACAACACTGGCAGTGTTGGGGTCAGCGGTTCGAATCCGCTATGCTCCACGAGCCGAAATCCTTGGAGATGCAAGGGTTTCGGCTTTTTTAGTGCTGCTGTATACCCACACCATACCCACAAACGCTTTCTTTTCCGTACCCACGAAAAACCGCTATGCGCTTGAGTCTGCGCTTTTTACAGCGTGCCGATGAATTTCTCCATCTTGGCTGCCGCGTTTTGCGACATATGGTTGCTGACGTGTCCGTAGGTGTCGAGCGTGAAGGCGACGGTTGCATGTCCGAGTGACAAGGAAAGCGTCTTGAAGTCAATTTCGCTTTGAATAGCGAGGGTGGCGTAGGTGTGGCGAATGTCGTGGAAGCGAACCTCCGGACGGTTGAGCTTGCCAACCAGTGCCTTGAAGTGAACATACAGCGTCTTAAAACGGATGAACATGCCGTTGTCACGAGTGAAAACCATGTCGTACACATTGTCCCATGATGAACCTGCGAGCAGACGCTGCCGGTTCTGCTTCTCTTTGGCTTGCCTCAATGCGTCCATCACGGATGGCGCGGGATGAATCGTGCGCTCTTTGTGGTTTTTCAGTGAAGTGAACATCATTTTGCCCTTGTCAGGCCCGGATGCAATGCGCACAAACTGACGGTACACACGGATAGTCCCCTTCGCAAAATCAATGCAATCCCACGTCAGACCAATCAGTTCGCTCTCCCGCAGACCTGTGAAGAAATCCACATAGTACATCAGATAGAACGGATCATCCTTGGCGATTGCCAGAAAGCGCCGTAGTTCTACATCGGAGAGTGTGTGCATCTCAGCCTTGACTTATTTCTTTTTGTGATGTGCTTTGTTCCATTGTTCCATGTGACTGGAATGCGGGATGGGACGAGAACTCTCAGACGATGCGTTTGGAACAAGAAAGCGGAACAACGATGTGTTAGAGAGGAGAATTGTCTGATGTCTCCGCGGCGACAAATTGCTCTGCGCCTGCCCCGATGCTGTTCCAGTTGATTTGTTCCGGGTCGCAGTCGCGCTCCCAGCCACGCTGCTTGCCATAGCGTGTGTACCGTCTGCTTCCTTGATAGGAATGCCATCCTTTGAGTTCACCGCTGGCAATGGCGTTGTTCACAACGTCGCAGATGTTTCGTGTTTCCCATGCTTGCGGTCTTGTCAGAGTGCCGCTGTGAAGCGCTTCTGCAAAAATCAGGGTGGAGCATACTTGCTTATATGCCGTTTGCTCCATGAAACCAAGCACTTGACCATCAAGTGTGTTCTCCGGCATAAAGGTGGTTTGTTCCTGCTTCAACTGCTTGGAGGCTTCCTTAGAGAGCTGAAGCGAGTATTCGCCGGAACGATAGATGACCATGATTTCCGCCCACAGTTGATTGAAATAGGCGCGTGATGTCTGTTGGTTAGCAAGGATGTGTACCTCTGCCTTGTCCGGGTCGATGCGGATTGGCAGGAAACGACGATTTCCGCTGCGGTCGTGGGGCAGGAAATCCAGCTTGTTGGAAGTGCCGGCAAAGACACACTGCCGCGGTCTATCCGCCGGAAACTTGTCATAAGGCACTTTGTAAGTATCTTTCTGGCGGCTGAGAAAAGATTTGATTTCTTCCACGTTCTTGGCATTGCCCGTGGCCATCATCTCACTCATCTCGATAATCCAATGCCCCATTATCCGACGATAGACGTTTTCATCGTCGAGCTTTCGCAAATCATCTGAAAACCACTCGTCATTCCCTGCAAGAAAACGGAAGAAGCTGGACTTGCCAGCGCCTTGTCCACCGGTGAGACAAAGCATCATATCGAACTTGTACCCCGGCTGAAAGATGCGCGTCACAGCGCCCAACATGAATAAACGCAGCAGCTCTTCATTCAGGTCGCAGATTTCCGCACCGAGAAAGTGATGCAGCGCAAATCGAACGCGGGGCGTTCTGTCCCAATCAAGATGATTCAGATATTTCCGCACAGGATGATAGCTGTTGCTGTTGGCTACTATCCGCAAGGCAGTGAGGATTTTCTTCTCGGACGTGATGCTGTAATGATTCTCAAAAAGCAACTCGATGAAGGCTAAATCGTCGTCAGTGAAGCAGCTGCCCGCCCGATGCCACGGCATATCACCGACAATGACCATGCAGCCGGTGAACAGGTCTTTGCGGATAACACCCATCAGCACGGGATCGTTTTCCAGAATCAAGACGCAATTCTCGACGGAACAAGCGATACTGCCATCCTTGCTGTGCGCAAGACGTGCGAGGAGCACGGCGCGCTGCTGAGAAAGTGATGCCTCACTTTCCGTGCTTTTTCCAGCACGTGCGCCTGTGGTTGCTGTAAAGTTACGTTGCAAGGTTACGAACTTCCTTTATTTTTGGATGAAGAAATATCTCTCCACTATAACTGGTAAAAAGTTTGACGTTTTTTACGCGATTTGCAAAGATTCCAGAAAAATTTTTGATGAAGCGGATTGAAATCATTTCATCCTGAATCGTTGGGCGCTTGGTGGAAACATAGCAGCAAGTATGAGCATGTCATTCTTGATAGCAACCTCCTTTCCGTTCTTGCAAAGGGAAATTTATATCCTTCTTCACTCTTGAACTGTAAAGAAATGATCGTTTTGCGACACGATTTGAAGCGGATTGCAAAATTTTTTTCTGGAACTGCTGACAGCAAGGAATGGGGGAGTGCTACACCGCTAATTCATCAGCATCACCATGCGTAGAGTTGCTGCATTCACCGGCATTCTAAATTTGGACATACGAAAACCCTGCTGGCTAATTTTCTTCTCCGTTCAAGAAGAAGTGGTAGCAAGCAGGGTCATTTTGCTAAAAATGACAGTTTGCTTGTTGGGAACACATTTCCCAAACCCTATGAATGCAGCGCAGGCGCTGCGGTTATATCGTCATGAGAAGGGCAGCTGGTGTGAGAAAATCATACAGTCATCACATTGTCTGCCCACATTTCGCACTGACTCATGACAGTCTGAACAGCATCGTTCATCCCTTCCGGCGGGTATTTGTATTTCTTCAAAAGGCGCTTTACCAGCCGGCGCATTCCAGCTCGTGCGCTCTCTTTCTTTTGCCAGTCAATCGTCCGGTTCTTTCGGAGCATATCTGTCAGTTCCTTCGTAATCGCTATCAGTTCATCGTGTTGATAGAAGTCTTTGATTGCTTGAGGCTTCGTGAGTGCGTCATAAAAGGCAAGCTCGTCTGCTGTCAATCCGAGTTTTTCTCCTTCGGCAGCAGCGGCAGCAATGTCCTTCGCCAGCTTGAGCAACTCTTGAATAACTTCCTCATTTGTCAACATTCCGTTCAGGTAACGGTTCATTGCGCTCTGAATGATTTCGGAGAATCGCTCCGACTTGACAATGTTTGTTCGGCGGTAAACGGAGACTTGCTCTGCAATCAGCTTTTTCAGAAGCTCGACAGCAAGGTTTTTCTCCTTCATATTTGCTACTTCTTCAAGGAATTTGGGATCGAACAGTGAAAACGAGGTCTGAACATCAGAGAAAAGATTGATAACGCCTTCGCTCTTGATGCTATGCTTCAAAAGCTCGTTGATACGCTCATTTACTTCTGGCAGCGTAAACTTCTTTCCACTGCCGCCTGAAACCAAGCGTACGGTCATTGTTCTGACGGACTCGAAGAAAGCCGCTTCCATGCGGGTTGGATCATCTACTAAACTGCTGCATAGGGAAAGTGCCTGTTTGAGCAGCAGTGCTTCCTTGATAAATACATTCTGCGTCTTCTCATTGTCGGGCAGCTCGTATTCTGCAACACTCTTGCCGAGTATGAAGTTCACACCACCGCTGATGAGCTTTGCGCGGTCGAGGTCATTTCCAGTCATGAATTTCTCATAACTAAATCCGTGGAACAAATCTCTGCAAATAGAGAGCTTTTCAAGGAATTTCGGATATGCAGCCTTGCTTACATCTGTATCACCATAGTTTTTCTTATCTCTGGCAGTGTAGTCGTTCATGGCCTGTTTCAGTGCGGCCGCAATGCCAACGTAATCAACAACCAAACCGCCTTCTTTATCTTTGAAAACACGATTGACGCGGGCAATCGCCTGCATCAAGTTATGCCCAGCCATTGGTTTATAAACGTACATCGTAGCGAGGGAGGGAACATCAAAGCCTGTCAGCCACATATCTACGACGATAGCGATTTTCAGCGGAGAATTATTGTCTTTGAATTTCCGCGCCATGTCGTCCTTATGGGCTTTGTTCCCGATAATCTCGCGCCATTCTTCGGGGTCGTTGTTGCCCTGCGTCATGACTACTGCAATCTTTTCTGTCCACGCTGGGCGTAACGCAAGAATACGCTTATAAATCTTCATCGCGATAGGGCGCGAATAGGCAACAATCATCGCCTTGCCGGTCAGAATATTTTCGCGGTAGTTTTCGTAATGGTCAAGAATATCATTCACCAAGGAATCTATGGTTTGGTCAGCACCAAGGATTGCCTCCATCTGCCCAAGTTCCTTCTTGCTTTTTTCAATAACATACGGAGCGGCGTTGTCAGCCATGATGTCGTACTCGTTGTCAATCAGATGCAGGGTGTCCTCGTCGAGTTTTAGGTGAATAACGCGGCTTTCGTAATAGACAGGTCTTGTTGCACCGTCTTCAACCGCCTGTGTCATGTCATAGATGTCGATGTAATCACCGAAGACTTCGCGTGTGCTGCGATCTTTTGTCGAAATTGGTGTTCCGGTGAAGCCAATGTAGGTCGCGTTGGGAAGCGTATCCCTTATGATGCGGGCAGTGCCAATAACGGTTTTTGCCTCGATTTCGCCGTTGTCCTTCTGCTTGACCACAACCTTTTCATTGAGACCGTATTGCCCACGATGCGCTTCGTCAGCCATCACGATGATATTCCGGCGTTCTGAAAGCGCTTCATGGCTTTCTTCAAACTTCTGCATGGTTGTGAAGATAATGCCGTTTGCTTGTCTGTTTGCAAGCAGTTCTTTCAGATTCTTGCGGCTTTCGGCGTGCTGCGGCGTTTGCCGGAGAAAATCTTTGCAGCGGGCGAATTGCCCGTAAAGCTGGTCATCCAGATCGTTGCGGTCGGTGATGACAACGATGGTAGGGCTTTCTAACGCCTCTTGCAGATAATGCGCATAGAAGACCATAGACAGTGATTTCCCGCTACCTTGCGTATGCCAGAAAACGCCGCCCTTGCCGTCTGTCAAAGTTGCGTGTTTTGTAGACTCAACCGCCTTTTTGACTGCAAAATATTGATGATACCCAGCGAGTATCTTGAAAGTATTCTGCCCATCCACATTAAAGCAGATGAAGTTCTTCACGATGTCAAGGAATCGCGCCTTTTCAAACAGTCCGACAAAGAATGTGTCAAACGAAGCGTGCTGTGTATTTTCGTAGCTGCCGTCTGTTGTTTTCCACTCCATAAAGCGGTCTTCGCCGGAGGTGATGGTGCCAGCCTTTGAGGTGGTCAAGTCGCTCATGACGCATACCGCATTATAGATGAACATGGAGGGAATCTCATACATGTAGTTCCGAAGCTGACGATATGCGGCGGAAGCGTCGGTTTCTTCACGGGACGGCGACTTTAACTCCACAATGACAAGCGGGAGACCATTGACAAAGAGAATCACATCCGGTCGCTTTTCGGAGTTTTCAATGAAAGTCCACTGATTTGCGACGGTAAACTCATTGCTGGAAGGATGCTTGAAATCAACAAGGTAGACGAGGGTAGAACGTTCTTCGCCCTTATCGAAGTATTTTACAGGGATGCCATTTTGGAGATAGTCCATAAAGACCATGTTTTTCTGCAAGAGCGTCCCGGTTTCAAAGTTCTTGAGTTTATAGATGGCCTCCATCAGAGCGCCCATTGGCAAGCTGCGGTTGATCCGTTGCAGAGAAGGAAGCAGAACATCCTCGTAGAGCGGCGAGTGATAATCGCGCGCCACGTCCGGCCCGTAGACATAGGTATATCCCAGTTCCTCGTTGAGAAGCTGCAAAACCGCATTCTCGTAATTTGATTCGGTGAAATAGCCCGACATTTGTTCTCAGCTCCTTCTATGTAGTAAGATAAACGATAATTTAGAGCAGCAAGCGGCGGCATTGTTTTCAAGCCTCTATGAGCGCTCAAACACAGAGGTTAGATACACCGATTTGATACAGATACTCGGCGGCGGAACTCCCAAAACAGGTGAAAGCATTTATTGGAACGGTAATATTGCCTTCTTTACGCCCAAAGATGTTGGCGTGCCATATACACTTATCACAGAAAAAACTATTACCGAAGAGGGGCTTTTGCATTGCAATAGCCGACTATATCCTGTGAATACAGTTTTCGTTACTGCAAGAGGTACTGTCGGCAAGGTTGGTATGTCCGGAGTTCCGATGGCTATGAACCAATCTTGTTATGCGCTTGTCGGTAAAGAGACGCATCAACTTCTTGTATATTTCTACACTCTTAAAGCCGTTGATAGGCTCAAGCATAAAGCAAGCGGCGCCGTATTTGATGCTATCACCACCAGAGATTTTGAATCGGAGCAAATAATGAAGCTATCCGATGAAGATGCCAAGGCATTTCTCTGTGTTGCAGAGTCAATGTTTCAGAAGATACTTAACAATAGCATCGAAAACTTGCGACTTTCAACACTACGGGATTCCTTGCTGCCCAAGCTCATGTCCGGCGAGCTCGACGTCTCCGCCGTCCAACTCTAAGCCGCTAAATTATCGTTTATCTTATTGTTAAGCGCAATCTTTTCATCAAGCTCTGCAGGAAATGCCCCGATGCGTCTCTGCTCATCCAGACCCGGCACTGACAATTCAAGCTCTTCGAGGACACTTTGTTGAATTCGCTGCCTTCCAGAAGAGCCGACCATAGACTTTATTGCTACGTTGCGGAAAGTCGGGTTTATTGCTGTGTAATAAACAAATTGCGGATCGCTTATTCCTGCTTTTGCTCGCATCACAATGAACTCCGTTGAGCCAAAGCCAATTTCGCCATCATCAAGCATATCAACATAAGCGGTTTTTCCGTTTTCAAGGCATGGCGTGATTCTTGCCATAACGGTATCCCCGTTGCAAAACTTAGCGCCGCCGTTAAACTCGGCTTTTTCTGTCTCTGGAATTTTTTTCGTGAACGGCTTTAACTTATCCATTGCAACCTTTGTTGTAATAGCGCCCTTTTTGAGATTCAAGCGAGGATTAAAGTCAATAAAGTCGGCAGCGCGGATTGTCCTCCATTCAGACATCATACCCAATCGCCCCCAGTCGTTCCCTAATTTGCGCTTCCAGCTCATGCGACTTAGCGAAAAGCTCAGACAGTTCAGCGGTCAATCGCCCCATCTTCTCTTCAAACGGTTCACCGTCATCTTCCTGCTCCTCAATTCCGACATAGCGTCCCGGCGTGAGAATGTAATCCTGCTTTGCAATGTCCTGCGTAGTAACAACCGCACAGAAGCCCTTTTCGTCTTCAAGCGTTCCAGCAACGAAGGCATTGTAGGTGTCAGCGATTTTCTTGATGTCTTCATCTGTCAGCTCGCACAGTTTCCGCGTGACCATCGTGCCGAGCTTTCGTGCGTCGATAAACAGCGTCTTGCCTTTCTGCTTTTTGTTCTTTGCAAGGAACCAGAGCGACACGGGAATTTGCGTCGTGTAGAAAAGCTGTGTCGGCATTGCGACGATACAGTCCACAAGGTCAGCATTGATAATGTTCTTGCGGATTTCGCCTTCGCCGCCGGACTGCGAGGAAAGCGAACCGTTTGCAAGCACCATGCCGATACGACCATTCGGCGCAAGATGCCAAATCATGTGCTGCAACCACGCAAAGTTTGCGTTGCCAGAGGGAGGCGTACCATACTGCCAGCGGACATCATCAGCGAGTTTATCCGCACCCCAGCCCGAAAGATTGAAGGGGGGATTCGCCATAATATAATCCGCTTTGAGCTGCGGGTGACAGTCATTGAAGAACGTGTCGGCATTGAACTTGCCGAGGTCAGCCTCAATACCGCGAATGGCAAGGTTCATCTGCGCCATTTTCCATGTAGTCGGGTTGGAGTCCTGACCAAAGACGGAAATCTTGTTGATATTGCCACCGTGGTTTTCGATGAATTTTGCAGACTGGACGAACATGCCGCCGGAGCCGCAGCACGGGTCGTGAACTGAAATATTCCGTGACTTTATTGCATCTTTATTCAAAAAATGTGGACTTCATTTACCAAGAAGTTTTTGCAAAACTCATCATGTACAACTTCTGCCAAATGATTACACAATCCGTAGTCATTCGGCAAGGGAAAAAGAAACACGCTTACAAAGTTTCTTTTTCTGATGCGGTACATGTTTGTCTGCGTTTCTTCCGAGGCAAAATCAGTCCACCCGATGTTGAAGCCTTACTTATGAGGTACATCTCACCTATTCGCCCCGGCAGAATGCTTTCTCGTAAGTTCTCTCCGAAATCTTCGGTCAGCTTCGCTTATAGAGTATCATAATTTCTTGCTTTTGAATAGTCCTTTTCGCGGATTCCCTTTTCCGCTTTCTTTCCGTTACCCTTTTTTGCATAAAAATCAGCACAAACAATCTTTTTTACTGATTCTGTGTGCTGACTTTCACTGTTTACTTTTAACTAAATGACATTGCTCTCTTCCAGCGTCATCTGGTCATAGAGGTCTTTCACGCGCGCATCCACATCCTGCCGCCAGTCCTCGTAGACATCCAGCTGACCATTGCCGTTCAAGTCCTTGAACGTGAGCCCATCCACCCCCAGAATGGTGGTGACGCCATCGAAATGCCCCAATTCCTTCTGGGTATCCGTCCCGGCGATGAACGTGATGGTTTGATTCACCTGATCGTAATCCGTGAACCGTGCCTGTACGGATTCTTCTGCCATCGCACTCATGCCGAAGCTGCTGGCCAGCATCGCTGCTGCCAAAATCGCGGACAGTTTTCTTTTCATTGAAAACAGTCTCCTTTCTTTCGCGAGTTCTGCTCGCTTTTGCCTCTATCATAGCGGATTTTTCCTTTTTTCGAGCAGTTCTTTTCAGCACGGATATGCGGAAAAAACGGTACTGGGAGGGGGTGAGGGGGAAAATGAAGGAAAGGGCAAAAGCTGTAGATGATTACGCAACAACTTTTTTTGCAAACAATCTGTGTAAACAGCTGATGTATCCCCAAAAAAGACACGACGGTGCCTTAATTGTCGGAATGCAAAGCAAAGCCCCCTCCAACGCATCTGCCCGCAACCGCAGGGAGATACGCTGAAGGGGGTACTTTCAATGATCTTCATCCGGAACCACTGCCAGCGCCGTCAGCACAAACACCTCCGGCGCGCCAGCCGCTCGAAGCGCATCCGCACATATTTCGGTCGTCGAACCGGTAGTATACACGTCGTCAATCAGCAGAACTGGGGTCGAAATGCGCGCGGCAGCAGCAAACGCGCCGTGCAGGTTCTTCCGGCGCTGGGCGGCGTTCAGCCCCTGCTGGGTTGCGGTTTCGCGCGTGCGGATCAGCAAGGGCTGATAGGGCAAATTGCGCCGCTGCGCAAAGGCCTCTGCCAGCAGTCGACCGTGGTCAATGCCGCGCGCGTTAAGGTGCTTCTTCGTCATCGGGACGGAGGTGACAACCGTGTCCGGCGGCAGGGCAAAGGGACACGCGGATGCCATGCCGTCCGCCAGTACCTGCGCGCATTCGGCGATGCCGCTGTATTTGAGCATCAGCACCAGCTGCCGCGCAATGCCGTGGTAGCTCCACACAGCGGCGGCGTTCGGCAGGGACAGCGCGCCGCAGGTCAGGCAGAAAACGTGCTGCGGAAACAGCGCATCATCCGCATCGGTCAAAAGGCGGGTGAAAAACGCGCGAAGAGCGGGCAAAAGCGGCATGAAAGCACCTCACTCCTTCCCCAATTCCTCCTGATGCAAATCAATGGTGACGATCGTGCCCTCCCCAATGCGGGAGGACAGCGACACACGGCAATGGAGCATTTCGGCGGTTTGATGGACGAGATACAGCCCCAATCCGGTGGATTTCTGCCCGCCGCGCCCGTTGTAGCCGGTATAGCCCTTCTCGAACACGCGCGGCACATCCTCCGGTGCAATGCCGATGCCCGTGTCCGCCACGATAATCGCTGGGGCGCTGGTCACGCGGATGCTGACGCGGCCGCGGTCGGTGTACTTGACGGCGTTGGACAGCAGCTGGTGGAGGATGAACAGCAGCCATTTGCTGTCCGTCAAGGCGCTTTCGGCGGTCGGCTCGTACTGCAGGCGCAGCTTCTTGCGGATGAGCAGGGGCGCAAAGTCGCGAATCGCCTGCCGAATGACCGGGTCAAGCGGCACACGCGTCAGCACAAGGTCTTTCGTCGGATTGCCCAACCGCGCGTAGCTTAACGCCATCGTGACGTACTGCTCCATTTGGAACAGCTCAGCCAGCATGGCGCGGTTCTCCGGCGTGTCCTCGCTCTGCAATTGCAGGCGCATCACCGACAGCGGCGTTTTGATTTGGTGTACCCACGCGGTGAAGTAGTCCGTGCTGTCCTGTCGATAGGCAGCCAAGTCCGACTGCGCGGCGCGGATGTCGTGCAGCAGCCGCTGCATAATCGCCTGATCATCCGCTTCAGACAGTGTGCGCGGCGATGGCAGTTCATCCAGCAGAAGATGCGGCGCATTCAGCACATGCGCACGCGCCTGATGCGCCCGGCGATAACGCACAAAGCCCCAAATCAGCGCAATCAGCCCCATCACCGCGCACAGCGCCGATGCGTACGCGACCGGTTCGGTCGGCAGATGATACAGCGAGAGCACCAGCGCAAATGTGCCCGCGAACAGCGCCAGCAGCCCCGCCAGCGGCAAATGCTCCCGCAGATAGCGCCGAATCATACGCTGCCCTCCTGATTCACGGCATACCCGCTGCCTACCTTTGTGACGATGAAGCCCGGCAGTCCTGCCGCGCTAAGTTTCTTCCGCAGGCGGTTGACATTGACGGTCAGCGTGTTTTCCTCAACGTACTCGTCCATCTGCCACAGACGGGTCATCAGTGTTTCGCGGCTGACGATGCGCCCGCGCTGCTCCATAAGTGTGCGGAGGATAATCAGTTCATTGCGTGTCAAGGGGATGCTCTGCCCATGGATGGAGAGGGCAGCACTGTCCAAATCCAGCACGGCCTCCCCGCAGGCGAGGATATTGCCCGTAGCCGGCATGTCATACGCGCGGCGCAGGACGGCATTCACCTTCGCTGCCAGCACAGCTGGGTCAACGGGTTTGGCAATGAAGTCGTCGCCGCCCATGTTCATTGCCATGACGATGTTGAGGTTATCCGACGCGCTGGAAAGGTAGACAATTGGCACGCTGGTGATGCGGCGCAGCTCCTGCGTCCAGTGATGACCGTTGAAGAAGGGGAGCATCAAATCCATCAGTACGATTTGCGGCTTCCACTCGGCGAACTCCTCCGTCACATGGCGGAAATCGCGGACTTTCTGCACCTCGTGTCCCCACGCGGTCAGCACCTGCGTGATGGCATCAGCCAAGGCAGCGTCGTCTTCGACTAATAGGATGCGGTACATACGAGTCATCTCCCTGATGATGTAGTTTGGTGTTGGTGTGGTCTGTTTTCGTACCCGTCAGTCGCTTTCCTCCGCACTTTCGCCCGCCAGCGCATCGAGAATTGCCTGCAGCCGCTTCTCGCCGATGCCCTTGACATTCCGCAGCTCCTCCGGATACACGAACGCGCCGTGTTCCTCCCGGTATGCCACAATCCGCTCCGACAGCACAGTACCGATACCCGGCAGGGCGTCCAATGCGGCAGCGTCGCCGGTGTTCAGAATGGAATCCGGCGGAAGTGTCACTCTTGGCACAGCGGTTGTTTCTGCTGCTGGCACTATCGGCGGATTCGTCGATTCGTCATCCAGCGAGTCAGTGATTTTCGTTTGCAGCTCTGCTCCGATGCCCTGGACGTTCCGCAAATCTTCCGGGTACACGAATGCGCCGTGTTCCTCCCGGTATGTGATAATCCGTTCCGACAGCACAGTACCGATACCCGGCAGGGCGTCCAATGCGGCAGCGTCGCCGGTGTTCAGAATAGAATCTGCCGGAAGTGTCGGCACAGGGGCAAGCGAGAATTCGTCGCCTTTTGACGGATAGCACTTCGGAGCGGAATGGACACGGACAGGGACGAATGCATTCCATAAGAAGCAGCCAAGGCTTGTAAGAAGGGATACCGTATACAGCAGCAGAAGCAGCTTTCGCACGCCCTGCCGCCATTCGCGCACAGCATCCCCCTCCGTCCAGCTTGTCGTCAGGGACATTGTAGCATACTTGGAACGGATGGACAAGGGTGCGCGGCAGAAAAAAATAGGCGCAGCATGGGAAGGAAGATTCCATGCTGCGCTGGGGTGGCTGCTGCTTTCAAATGCAGTTTTCTTATTTCGCCTGCGGGTGTGCCCTGCGGTTATATCCCCAGCGAAAATCCGCCTTGTATGAGGTAGAACAGCGCCACGCCGTCTATTGCGACGGCATCGTGCATTGCGTCGTAGCGGATCAGCGCGACGGTGTGCACTGTGCCGTCAACATCTGTGAATGTCCACACGGTGTGGGGAGCGTCGGCAGCAGTCCAGCCGTCGGGGAGGCGGCCGGACATCGTGACCATCATCAGCTGATTGTAGGCAGCGGAAAAGGCAGTGTAATCCGAAGGTTCGCCGTTTTTTGTCAGCGCAATATCATAGACCTGATTCCCCTCGTCGTCCGTGACAAGTTCGTTGTTCTCGGCAACCTGTTCGGTGCGTGTGATGACCCATGTGTCCACGCCGTCCGCCGTTTCACGCGAAAGGGACGCAAGATTCCCCAGCGCCGTCAGCACCGGATAGCGCGTAATGGTCTCCTGCCAGTCTGCGTTCATGACGCCGCGCAGCAAGAGCGTGCTGCAGCGGTAAATCCCGCCATTGTAGAGCACATAATCCACCAAATCGCTCTCCTGCTCGCCGATGACGAGGGTGATCGTGGTTTCCGGGTAATCGGTCGCAGCGTATGAGCCAGTCGTGCCGACTGCGCCGATTGTGCCGGCGGCTTGGTGCAGGCGGATGACGAGGCGGGGCGTGTCCAGCCCGTAGCGTGCGATGCTCTCCGCAGTCGCGTCGGCAATGTATTCGCCAAGGCGGATGTTTGCTGCCGACTTGCGAAGGGTGCTCATGGCAGTGCCGTCCGCCGGGTAGGAGACCGGGGTGGTCAGCATCCAGCGGTCTTGCGCGTCCGCGTTCGTGATCGCGCCGTTCAAGCGCCATTGCTGGGTGATTTCGCCCTCCGCGTTCAGCAGCGTGATTTCATCCAGGCGGTCGGCGTGAATCGTCAGCTGCTCGACGCTGTGGAGCGAACCGCGCGTGACGTAGCATTCCTCCGCCAGACCGCGGCTGACGGACAGCAGGCGGGTATCCCCGTCCAGCTGCGCGTACTGCCAGCTGTTTTCGTACTGCGGGGAGCTGCCGATGCGCAGGGTGTGGCTGCTGCCGTCCGCAAAATCCACGGTGACGACGCTCTCCGGGTCATCCAGCCCGAACGCTGCCCACTCCTCGTCCGTGCCGTTCCAATCGTCGCTGAGTACCTCGGCGGTCACGCTCTTAAGCCCGGACAGGAGCGTGGCGGCAATGTCCGCATCCACCGTGAAGGAATTTTCGCCCTCCAGCACCAGCGCGCCAGATTCCGTCTGCAGCGCTGACCATGCGTCCTGATTGCGCACGGCAATGCGGATGCGGGTGATATCCGCCGATTCCACCGCCCAGAGGGTGATTTCCTCATCCTCATGCGCGGGCGTTTCCGGCGCGGGGGCGGGCATGCGGGCGAAAATCAGCAGACACGCCGCCGCCGCGACCAGCACCACGGCGAAAATCAGCAGGAGGATGCGGCTGTGCCTGCGCACGGCATGTTTCTTTTTCGGGACGTTTTGCATGGCTTACAGATTCCTCCGTGGAAGCAGGATGATGATCGCCGCCAGCAGCACCAGAATCGGCAGCCCGACCAGTACGACGCTGCCCAATGACAGCGCATTGACGGACAGCCCCGGACGCAGCGCCGTTTTGACCATGATGCTGGTGTCAATGCTGTCATCCCCGGTCAGGAAAGACACAGCGCGCACCAGAAATTCCTCGCCGTCGGTCATGGTGAAGAGCTGTTCTTCGGTCAGCAGGGCGGAACTGCCGATGATGAACGCGCGGCTGACGTCGCCCGTGTCGGTGAAACGCTTGGCTTGCAGCGCGAGCGCGAACGGCCCAGTCTTGTCGCTGTCGGACTGGGTGATGCTCAGGCGCGACGCGGTTGTATCAACCAGATAACTCTTGGCGGATGTTGTCAGCACCGCGTCCACCAGCAGGGAATTGTCCGATTCCGGCGAAGGGTCGAAGCCACGGCTGGCAACCATGAGCATCGCCGTCCGCCCGTTCAGCATCATCTCCAGTGTCACGTCCGTTGCCTGCATTTCCGGCAGCAGCGCCAGACGGTTGTTGTTGTAGAACGTGTCGGTTTCATCCGGCGACGCCATCACCAGCCCGCTTTCCGGCAGGAAGCCGTAGGAGCGCAGCAGGGACAGCACGTTCGGCATATTCTCAATCGGGTCGGTATAATCGCAGCTGAACAGCACTGCGCCGCCGCCCTGCACATACGCGCGGATGATGTCCATTTCCGCGTCGGTGTAGTCCTTGACGGGCGAAAGAATGCACAGCACGTCGCCGGATGCGAATGTCATGTCGCTGAGCTTCTCGAACGCGACGTCGTAGTGGTTGTTCGTCAACAGGGTGGTAAAGGCGGACAGGGAGTCTTCGCCCAGTTCGCCGTGCCCCGTCGCGATGTGCAGCGTCGGCACGGTGTCGCGCGTGACGTAGGCGATGGCGGAGGTAATCTGCTGCTCATACGCCAAGCCGGAGACGTTGTAGCTGCCCGAATCGGTATCGACAGCGAGCGTTACAAAATCCGTTGCGGTCAGCACGCGGTAGCGGTCGGTTTCCTCGCAGTAGACGATGAGGTTCTGCGCGGAGACGTTGGTGGTGCTGCTGGAAAAGCGGGTCAGCAGCAGGGGATTCAGGCTTGGCGGGGTCTGCTCCCACGTCACCATATCCGACGCGGCGCTGTAACGGTTGAGCAGCTCCAGCAGGGGCTGATCCTCCTCGCCGCGCTCGAACAGGGCGTAGATTTTCACCGGGCGCTTCAGGTCGCGCAGAATCTGCTTTGTCGTCTCGCTCTGCGTTGTGACGGCGTTGAAGGAGAAGTCGCCGCGCCAGCCGTAGCGCGTTTCGAGGTTCGTTGTCGCCAGATTGATGAGAATCAGCGCGGCAATCACCAGCGCGACAATGGCGGTAGACATGGCACCGTAGCGCAGGCGCGGGCTGATGGTGAACTTCCTGTGCGCGGATTGTTTTTTGTTTCGCATTCTTCGTCACTCCCCCCGATAGCGCCGGGCATCCAGCGTATGAATCGTCAGCAGGAGGAAAGCCGCGGCAAAGGTGACATCGTAGACGACGCTCGCCGCGCTGAGCTGCCCCATCAGGAACGGTTCAGCCCGCTGATAAAGGCTGAAGAAGGACAGCACGCTGGAGAAGAAGCTGCTGTTGACGGCATTTTCCAGCAAGTCCAGCATCCAGAGGACGAAATTCGCGCCGAACGCAAAAACCGCCGCCGTCACCTGATTTTTTGCGCAGCCGGAGATGAACAAGTCCAGCGCGAGGAATGCGCCGCCCTGCAAGATGAAGCCGAGGTACGCCACCGCCATTTCCGCCGGGTACACACGCCCATAGACCGCCACGACCGCAACGAAGCCGAGCGTCAGCACGACGGTTGCCGCCATGACGGTATACGCCGCGGCATACTTGCCCAGCACCATGCCGGACAGGGACACCGGGCTGGTGAGCAGCAGCTGATCCGTGCGGCGCTGACGCTCTTCCGCCAGCAGCCGCATCGTCAGCACCGGCGAAAGCAGCATCCACAGGTAGCTCATCTGCCCCACGAACGTCGGCAAGTCCGACGACCGTGCCTGCATAATCTGCAAATAAAACATCACAGAGGACAGAAGCAGGAACACGCCCATGAACACATAGCCCGTTGGCGTGAGGAAATACGCCTGCAATTCTCGTTTCCAGATGGCACGCATGATAACACCTTTCTCCAAGGGGAAAATGTCCCCTTGAACCCTTTGCGCGAATCGGTTAGTTTCGCTTTTCTTGCTTTTTTTCGCGTGTTGCAGAGGGTTTCGCCTCTGCGGAGGCGACCAAAGGGCTTTCCGATCGCCCT
>ERZ773130.983-NODE-983-length-29873-cov-10.408612_pt1 | contig 29873 bp, 23 predicted proteins | sample MGYA00511919_ERZ773130 | MGnify/ENA primary metagenome ERZ773130 (study PRJEB29015, sample SAMEA2737851) | human gut metagenome | biome: human gut; feature: human-associated habitat; material: faeces | place: China | collected 2012 ...
TTGAGGAAGCACGGCAGGCGCGGCACGATCTGCGCCACCAGCTATGTCAGCTCGCTGCCCTTGCAGAAGAAGGGAATCTTGAAAAGATCAAAGCCTATCTTTCCGGCGCAGTTTCCAGAATCCCGAGTCTGGAGCTGCATTTCTGTGAAAACCGGGCGGCAGACGGCGTGGTCGGGCATTACTGCGCACTTGCGAAGCGGGAGCAGATCCCATTTTCCGTGCAGCTCGATCTGCCGGAATGTCTTCCTGTAGACGAAATCAATCTGTGTCTGGTTCTCTCTAATCTGCTGGAAAATGCGCTGGAAGCCAGCCTGCGTACTGCACCTGCCAGACGCAGAATCGAGCTGACCGCCTATCTGCATGGCAACAGTCTGGCGCTGATTCAGGTTGAAAACACGTATGATGGAGTTATCCGGGAAAAAGACGGGGTATTTCTGTCCTCCAAGCGAAAAGGAGACGGTGTCGGGCTTCAGTCCGTCCGTCACATCGCAGAAAAATCCGGCGGGGTGAGTACGGTTACCTATCAGGACGGCCTGTTCTGTGTAAAGGTCATGCTCTGCGGGTAATTGGACAACAACGACTAATTCATGAGCATCAGCTCACAGAAGGAAGGATTTTATGAATACGGATATTGCAAAGAACCGGAAATGGTGCTGTACAGAACCGAAGATGATAATGTAACTGTCAGTGCCTTGATAAAAGATGAAACGATATGGCTGACACAAAAAGCCATGGCTGAATTGTTTGGTATTGACAAATCGGGCATCAGCCGTCATTTAGCAAAGATTTTTGAAACCGGTGAGCTGGATGAGAAAGTGGTTGTTGCAAAAATTGCAACAACCACTCAATGATTATGCATAAGCTATGCAATATATAAACACCTATAAAGCAAATATACAATCAAGCTAATTATAACTTTGTATTATCAGGTTGATGTCTTCTAATATATGATATACAGTTATCAAGATGTTTTTCATCCACTATAGGCTCCCATGACTTAACTCACCATAATCCTTCCTATATCTGCTCTATAAGGGCAGGATATTTTTTTTCTCAATAGCCTTGAAGATGCTCCGAATAATAGCTGCCCAACTTTAGAAGGTGCTAATATCACTTTGATAATGCATATCAACCTTTCCCGAATCTCATCGTCATAAAATAGATTTTTTCTGTATTTTGTAGAGCCTATAAATTGATAAAAATTCTTATATGCTCCATTTTCAGATAATTGCGCCCATTTTTAGGGAATATCCTCGAAAAGGATAAATAGCAAGAGGATATAGCAGGTATCTGAGATAAAAATCCCCTTGGCTTTTATAAAAACTTGACAAACTGCAAACTGGGATAATGCTGAGACTAAGGTTAATTAAGCAGCGCTTCCCTAGTAAAACCAATATCAACGAAATACTATTAGACAATGTGTCTGTTGGCGACGAAAAATATAATTCAGTTACATACATTCCCATTGTAATCAATAAGATCCCAGAGAAAAACCAAACTGATGCAGCCTCCGACTGATTCAATATATCCGCTATTCCCCCATTTAGTAATCCATATATCATAACAATTATAAAAATATATATTCCTGCTTACTCCCCTTTAATCTCCCAATGACCACTATATCCACTTCCGACATATACAATATTCGTCATTTGTTTTATTCTTCTCTTCACAGTCCTTACTCCAACACCTAACCTTGTTGCAATTTCTGATGTGGAAATTTGAGGATTTTCTTCTATCATGTCAAAGATTTGTGTCTGCAATTTGTCTTGAGTGCCACCTTGAGTGCCACCTTGAGTGCCACCCTGAGTATCATTAACATTCATCACATAATCATGTCCATAATTCAGATTATACAAAGTCAATGTAAAATCATCATTATCTGCTTCAAAAACCGGCATCTTAGTCTCATCAAATTCAACCTGTCCCTCATAGTCTGCCAATATTTTCTTAAATCCACTACCTCTACGCTCCATGTATTTCAAGCGGCTGAATATATCAGCTAGTATCGGATTTCTTCGCTTTGATGGGATTTTCAATAAATCTTTTCCCGCTAAAGATATTCCGCTTACCATTCCACCCGGTGAATATATTTCGATTCTATCATCAAACATATCTATATGAACTTCACTGCCTATCTCCATATAGTTTCTATGAATCAATGCATTTACTACACCTTCAAGCACTGCCCGAGCCGGATAATCCGGCATTTCAATTCTGCCATCCCCAACCTTACGCCATGCTTTCTTGGAATTATTTCTGACAAAATCCGTTCCTGCCTGCAATAGTGTGACAAGACTTCCCATATATTCCTTATCATCAAGTGCATCTACAATTCCAGATGCCTTAGTAAGTCCATTCCATCTTGTACAAAATAATCTGGAATGGCGAACCGGAGATTCATCTGCAATGAGCGCTCCTGCATTCGTCAGATTGCCTTTCTCATCAATCAAACCAAATGATTCATAATCTGTATCTTCAAATGCATTTCCTGTTCTTTGCTTATAAACAGATTTTAATTTTGTGAAAGACATATTGCCAAAATCATATCTTGACTTCAGACTATCATAACTTTCACCACTTCCGCGAAGTACCAACTCTCTTAACTGCGAAGGTGTTGACGGAACACTTTCATTTCCTATACGCATAAACGCAATAAGTTGTCCATCGCCTTCATAATAGTATGGTGTCTGCTGCCCTTTCATAACTTCTACGATAACAATTGTCTTGCCATTATCTTTTTCAAATGAAAGCTTAAACTCTGGTATTGGATTAAGGTGTGTTTTAATTATCTCACTAATTTTCTCTGCATCTCCTTCAGCGTCTGCAAGTCCAACCAATTCATCATCATTTGCCACACCAAATACCAGCTTACCACCATAGCAATTTGCAAATGCACTTATACTCTTGCACCAGCTTTTAGGTTTCTTTATCTCAAGTGCAACCTTTTTATCGTAATCTGTGGCTTCGCCGATTAGCTGCTTTATGTCCATAAACTCACTTCCTTTTATTTCTTCGCTCCATATGTTGCTGTGCTTTCAGCAACCATCACGGGCGCATAATTTGATTGTTCATATGAGCTTGATTTGTCTCGAAAGTTGATAACCTTTTCCTCGCTCATATCATTATTATCCGTCCAAAGTTCGCACTGTGTCATAACTGTCTGAACTGCATCCTCCATACCTTCTGGCGGATACTTATGCTTTTTCAGCAGTTTCTTTATAAGCATACGCATTTTTGCTCTTGCTGATTCTCGTCTCTGCCAGTCAATCGTTTTGTTTTTTCGTAAAGTGTCCGCAAGTTCTTTTGTAATTGCTATCAGTTCTTCATTTTCATAGAAATCCTTTATTGCCTGTGGCTTTGTTAATGCATCATAGAAAGCAAGCTCATCAGCAGTAAGTCCAAGCTGGTCGCCTTCCTTCCTAGCTGCCGCAATCTGTTTTGCAAGATTCAACATTTCCTCAATTACTTCTTCATTTGTCAACATACCATTAAGATACGCATTAAGCGAACGCTGCATGATTTCACTGAACTTCTCAGATTTAACTACATTAGTTCTTCGATATACTGAAACCTGTTCTGCAATCAACTTTTTAAGAAGTTCAACCGCAAGATTCTTCTCTTTCATATTGGCAACTTCTTCAAGGAACTTCGGGTCAAACAGTGAAAATTCCTCTTTGACATCCGAGAAAAGATTGATAACTCCATCGCTCTTGATACTCTGCTTTAGAAGCTCATTTATTCTTGCATTCATTTCTGGAAGAGAAATCTTCTTCCCAACTCCTGTATTGGTCAATCTAAGGACAAGAACACGTACCGATTCAAAGAACGCTGCTTCAAATCGACTTTCTTCATCAACAAGAGAAGAACAAAGCGACAATGCCTGATGCAGCATAAGTGCTTCTTTTACAAATGAATCCTTATCATCAACTTTCTCTCTGTCCATAATAAAATTGACTGCACCACTGATAGCTTTTGCTCTTTCAAGATCCGTTCCACTTGTAAACTTCGAGTAATCATATCCGTGGAACATATCCCTACAAACTGAAAGCTTTTCCAAAAACTTCGGATATGCAACCTTTGCAACATCAGTATCACCATAATTCTTTTTATCACGAGAAGTATAATCATTCATTGCCTGTTTCAATGCAGACGCAATTCCAACGTAATCTACAACAAGTCCGCCTTCCTTATCACGAAACACACGATTTACACGAGCGATAGCCTGCATGAGATTATGTCCGGACATTGGCTTATAGACATACATAGTTGCAAGTGAAGGAACATCAAAGCCTGTCAGCCACATATCAACAACAATTGCTATCTTCATAGGGCTGTTATTATCTTTAAATTTCTTAGCAAGTTCATCCTTATGATGTTTATTGCCAATAATCTTTCTCCATTCTTCCGGATCATTATTACCAGAAGTCATAACTACTCCAACCTTCTCAGTCCATGCAGGACGAAGTTCTAAGATACGCTTGTATATCTTCATTGCAATAGGACGAGAATATGCAACAATCATTGCCTTTCCAGTTAAAAGATTCTCTCTGTTATTCTCGTAATGGTCAAGAATATCACAAACAAGTGAATTGATAGTATTATCATTGCCAAGAACAGCTTCCATCTTACCAAGTTCACGCTTGCTTTTCTCAACTACTTCTCCATCAGCATTTTCAGCCATAATGTCATATTCACTATCAATCAACTTAAGAGTATCTTCATCAAGATTAAGCTTGATAACCCGGCTCTCATAATAAACAGGTCTTGTTGCTCCATCCTCAACAGCCTGTGTCATATCATAAATATCAATATAATCACCAAATACTTCACGAGTACTACGGTCTTTTGATGAAATAGGAGTACCTGTAAATCCTATATATGTAGCATTAGGCAAAGTATTTCTGATAATTCGTGCTGTTCCAATTTTTATCTTACCCGTTTTAGCATCAACAGTTTCTGCCAGTCCATATTGTCCCCTGTGTGCTTCATCTGCCATGACTATAATGTTGTTTCGCTCCGACAATGCCTCATGAGATTCTTCAAACTTCTGCATTGTAGTAAAGATAATACCATTTGCCTGTCTGCCGGCAAGCAAAGACTTTAAGTTTTCTCTGCTTTCGGCATGTATCGGCTCTTGTCTTAAAAACTCTTTACACTTTGCAAATTGCCCATAAAGCTGATCATCAAGGTCGTTTCTATCGGTAATAACAACTATTGTTGGACTATTCAATGCTTCTTGCAACAAATGTGCATAGAATACCATAGAAAGTGACTTACCACTTCCCTGTGTATGCCAGAACACACCACCCTTACCATCCGTAACAGTAGCATGTTTTGTGGATTCAATTGCTTTTCTAACTGCAAAATACTGGTGATATCCGGCAAGAATTTTGAATGAGTTAATACCCTCATTTGAAAAGCAAATAAAGTTCTTTATAATATCAAGAAATCGCTCTTTCTTGAACATCCCCTCAAAGAAAGTATCGAACTGTGCAAATTGTGTATTCTCATAATCTCCATCTTTGGTTTTCCATTCCATAAAGCGGTCTTCACCTGAAGTGATTGTACCTGCTTTAGATGTCAACTGGTCGCTCATAATACATATAGCGTTATAAATAAACATAGATGGGATTTCCTGCATATAATTGCGGAGCTGTCTGTATGCTTCAGAAGCGTCCGTTTCTTCACGAGAAGGAGATTTCAACTCAACTAATACAACCGGCAAACCATTTAAAAAGAGAATTACGTCAGGGCGCTTATTGCTGTTTTCAATAAAGGTCCACTGATTAGCTATAATAAAGGAATTATTGTCGGGATTTTTATAGTCAACAAGATAAACGATAGAGGAGCGTTCCTCACCATCTACAAAATATCTTACTGGAATTCCATTTTGCAAATAGTCCATAAATGCAGCATTTTTCTGAACAAGCTCTCCATTTTCAAAATTTTTAAGCTTGAATAAGGCATCCTGAATAGCATCATCAGGCAGACCTCTGTTCAAACGATACAGCGAATCGAGCAGAACATCCTCATATAGTGGATTGAAAAAATCTCTTTCTATATCCGGACCATAAACATATTCATAGCCTAAATCATTTCTAAATAGCTCTATAACTGAATTTTCATAATTAGCTTCTGTATAATTAGCCAACATTTAATCACCTCGCTATTCTTCTATGTAATGAGCATCCATTGTTTCAGTCTTTAATGTACCTGGATAGATAACTGCATTATCATATTTTCTTCTTATCCGTAACCTATTCATCTGCTCATCTTTTAATTCTTTTATGATAACATACGCATCGTAACTCTTTCGTTCACCTTTACTGTGAACTATTCTTTTATTTTTTTCATAGGTTGTACTATCATATATGTAATACCATGTATAATTCTTTTCAGCTTTCTGCATTGGAGGCTTCAAGCCTCCTTTTACACCTTCCTGCAATATTTTATCTATATTTTTACTATTGCAAAAATGTATCAATCCATTCGATTTTATCTTTTCTATCTCTAATTTATTCAGCTCTTCTTTTGGTGTGTGATAAACAATACTTTTATAAAAATCTCGAACCGAATCAAATATCTTGTTTAACATTTATCTTCCTTTCACAAAAATAAACAATAATTTATTAGAGCAAGCGAGCACGCTTTTTAACAGTGCCATTCAACAATCTACTTCAATTGTTTATGCTGAATTGGGTTCATTAGCTGAGGTGAAAGGCGGGAAACGCTTGCCTAAAGGCGTAAATTTGGTTACTACTCCAAACCAACATCCATATATCCGAGTTCGTGACCTCAATAACGCTGTATTTGCTTCACTTTCCAATGATTATGAGTATGTCGATGATGAAACACAACAAAGTATTTCTAGATATATCGTGTCAACAGGTGATTTACTAATATCTATCGTAGGAACCATTGGCTTAACCGCAATTGTTGACCATACATTGAATAAAGCAAACTTAACTGAAAACTGTGTCAAACTTACTAACCTTAAAAATGTTACACCAGAATATCTATTGCTATTTTTGCGTTCTTCTCAAGGAGTAGAAGCAATATCCAAAGGCACTGTGGGTGCAGTGCAGCTAAAGTTACCCATAAAAAATATTCAGTCAATTGCCGTGCCATTGCTATGTGACGAAGATCTTCTGCCTTTGAATGAAACACTATCGGCTATCTTTTCTCAGATTTCAGCCAATATTGTTGAAATGAAGCAGTTAGCTGATATACGAGACACCTTATTACCAAAACTTATGTCCGGTGAGCTTGATGTTTCGGACATTGACCTTTAAGCCGCTAAATTATTGTTTATCGCATTGTTCTTCTTGATTTTTTCGTCTATACTTGAAATGATACTAACCAAAGCATCTTGTGTCTTTCTCTCAATTAGAGGGATTGGCATTTTACCAAGTGTCTGAGCATTTATGTTTCCACGTGTGCTCCCCGTGTTAAATGAATTAATCCAATCTTTATACTGTTTAGACTGGCAGAAATACTTTATGTATTTAGGATTAACTTTTTTCTCATCAATACTGAACTTAATAAGAAATCCTGCATATACAAATTCTCCATCCGTTCCATCATAAAAATAGTTTCTTCCCGTGCTTGCGCCTGTTCTCGCAAATACAATATCGTTCGGTTTTAAAAGATATTCAGAAGCTTTCACATCATCAACGGATTTCAAATCTTGTAGATTTAGTGTGCCATCATCTTTTATATCTGTAATTCTCAAATAGGTGTATAAATCTTTTGAAAAAGGAACCGCACTTGCACCAATTCCATATGAGCCTTTTCCGTCTATCGTTAGTGATGCTAATGTGGTAATTTGTTCATTCATAATCGTTTCCTTTCTATCCAATATATTTTCGATGAGCAATCTTAACATTGCTTTGTTTTACCATTGCGTACTGCAAGGTTGTATCTATCTTCCTATGCCCCAAAAGCTGTTGAAGCTGCTCAATGGGCATTCCTTTATCTATTGCCATAGTTGCAAGTGTACGCCTGAACTTATGAGGGTGTACCTTGTTAATTCCTAATTGCCTTCCAAATTCTCTAAGGCGAACCTCAACACCGCCGATTTTCAACCGTTCGTGTGGCGATTTCAGTGATACAAACAATGCTGGATTATTGTCCGTCCTGCTCTCCAAATAATTCTGCAAATGTATCTTTGTGCGAGCGTCAAAATAGACCACTCGTTCCTTACTGCCTTTACCAAAAACAATACATTCTCTTTCATTGAAATCAATATCATTTTGGTTAAGCAGTACCATTTCGCCAACACGCATACCCGTTGAAGCCAACATATCAATAATTGCCAAGTCTCGAAGTTCTGTGCAATTATCCCTCATAAGCTCTAACGCTTCATCGGAGTATGTCTCCTTAATATTTGTCCCAGTTTTTACTCTGTGTATACGTCTGACCGGGCTTTTCAGTATGTAATCCTCGTCCTCCAGCCAAGAGAAGAAGCTGGAGAGAATACGGCGGATATTGTCTATCGTTACCTTGCTTGACTTCTTCTTTTCCTGATATTCTGTCAGGTATCCTCGTATATCATCTGTTATTATGTGCTTGACATCTTTTTGAAGTTCATAAAGCATAGCTTCAATAGTTGTCTTATAGTATTTAAGAGATTTCTCAGAACAGCCCTCTATTCTCTTTGCCGATAGAAATAACTCTACATAGTTCTGCTCAGAGTATTTCTCTTTGTTTTGATTTTCCGTTACCTCATAATTTGCAAGAGTGTATCGCAATACCTCTTGCAGTTTTTCATTTTGTGCATTATTCAGGTAAGGTAACATTCCCTGAATAACATCTTTGATTAAATCCTGTTTCACAGTCAATTCTCCTTTGAAATATTTTTAGAGAACGACTATGGGGCGGAAGTCCCCCGATATTAACTCCCGCCACCCACGGAAGTTATGGGATATGTTATAAACAATAATTTAGCGGCTTAAAGGTCAATGTTGGAGACATCCAATTCACCAGACATCAACTTTGGCAAAAGAGTGTCTCGAAGTACAGCAAGATGTTCGTTTTGCTTACCATTAGCAAAAATCTGGCTGAAAATTGAGTTGCAATAATTATCAAATGCTGTGATTTTATCTATTGGCGGAATTAAAATAGTTTCCGTTTCAATAAAGCCTGAAAAATCAAGGTTTTTAATACCTGTTGTGCCGTTTTCATAAGAGAAAAAGACACCTTTACCATACATGTATTGCCAATAATAGTAGATAAACAGACTGTATCCCTCTTTGGGCTTCAGAGCTTTACAGAAATTTGTGCAAACCATACCGCTATCATATCGATCAAGTAATGATTGAGTTATAGCTGTACATCTTCCGGTTGATTGAGTAGGACTACCTCCTGAAATTTCAACAACAATATCACCCGCTGTAAGTTGTTTTGCAACATAGTTTTTAGGAAGAATATACCTTGTGGGCATTTTGCCTTTATTGCCTGCTTTGACTTCGGGAATATCTGCACCTCTAATGCAATAAACCTTTTCAGTATTATTTCCTGTTGGTGCTTCTTTTCCCCAATCACCATTTAGGGTTGATTTAATAAGTTCAGAGAATGTTCCGGTTGACCATTCATTGTTTTCGGGATTATCTATAAACCATTCTTTGAATATTGCCTGAGCTTGCTGCTCTAAATTATTGTTTATCTTTTCATTTTGACAGATTTTGCTATCTATGGTGTCTAAAATGGACACTATTTTACTTTGTATAATTAAATTAGGTAGCTTAAATTCTAAATTTTCTATATCAGATGGCTTAATAGATGGATATGTTGATACACTTTGTTCTGCAATCGCCTGCAATTGCTCTGTTGTATTGTTCTGTATTAAGAGATAGTAAATGAATTCTGGTATTGCTTTATTAGTGTCAACATCAATTACTGTAAATCCTGTAGAAACTAATAAATTATCAACTGGCTCCTTTATAATTCCATAATGTAACTGATTTGGTCTTACTGTAGAATATAATATGCTATTCTTTATTACTTTTCGCCTGGCTCTACTGGGCATCTTATCCGTTTTAGTATTGATATACTGTAACTCCGTAATTTTATTTTCTGTAAGACTCCCCGTATCTAAATAATTAACAAATTTCCAATTATCTTTTGGGTAATAGCTGTTTTCATTTGTTTTACAAATATCTCCCAAACGGATTAATTTCCACCCTAACATATATCAATCCTCTCTTTCACATTTATCCAATAGTCATTTCACCAAAGTATCTATTCTAACACTATAAAATCTGATACATTGCAATCACCCATCGTTAAAGTTTCATAATGATTTGTTAATAATACATCGTCATTAAAGTCATAATAAATATCAAGCTGCCTTTCTCCTATAATTTTATACATATCTCTATCCTTACACTTTGCGTAATACATTTTTATTTCTATCTCAACCTTATATAATATCCTGTTATGTATCTTTATATCATTACAGTTAAGAATATTAACTTTTTTCACTTCGAAATCTGATATTGTATCACCATCATTCCATACAGAATCTTCCATAAGCAAATCATATAATATCTCGTTATTATGACTTAGGCAGTTTTCTATTCTCTCATTAAGTTGTGAAGAAAATGTCTTCTCTGTTTCATTTTTATTACAAAGTGTAGTAAGTCTTTTCATTAGTGCATTTTTCTGCTCTATATATATTTCATCTCTGAAATCTTCTTTAAATTCTTTTCTTAATGCATTACTTGCTAGCAAATTATCATTACAATAGAACACTATAATATCATTTATATGTTTTTCCTTATATTCTTTTATAGATTCCCAAATCAGTACATCTTTAAACCCCTTATCACTATGCTTTTCTTTTCCTTCGAATGGAGGTTCTTTTTTTATAGCCCTTGATATTATACTATTGAGCCTGTCTGAAGCAGGAAAATCCACAACTTCCACCGCAACGATGCCTTGTTTTAATTCCATTATTGCTTTTTTAAATATTGTTTCTAAATATTCTCCATAGTTAAATGCTCTATCATATTGCATATTCGGCATACTTACATTTTCAAGCCTTTTATTCAAATCATCAAACATTTCTAATTGCTGTTGATATAACTCATTAAGTACCATTCGAGGCAATAAAATTTTAATTTCTGTATAAATGTCATTTATCTCTATCTCGCCAATGATTTCTTTTAATTTTTCTACAAACAATGCTTTATCTAATTGTTCATTTCTGTTATGCAAAATATTCGTATCAATAAATACATCTATCATAGCTTATACCCAATCGCCCCCAGTTTCATGCGAATTTCTTCTTCCAACTCATGAGACTTTGCAAACATATCGGAAAGTTCTGATGTAAGGCGTGTCATCTTTTCTTCAAATGGTTCTCCATCGTCCAGGGCTTCTTCGATACCAACATATCTACCCGGTGTCAGAATAAAGTCCTGATTTTCGATTTGCTGAATGTCTGCTACAGCACAGAATCCTTTCACATCTTCCAACGTGCCATCTTGAAATGCTGTAAATGTATCAGACAACTTCTGAATATCTTCATCTGTAAAATCTCTGTGCTTGCGGTCAACCATATACCCCATCTTGCGGGCATCTATAAATAAGGTTTTACCTTTCTGCTTTTTATTCTTAGAAATAAACCAAAGTGTAACCGGAATTGTAACGCTGTAAAATAACTGTGTTGGCAGCGCAACGATACCTTCTACAAGGTCAGCCTGAATAATGTTCTTTCTGATTTCTCCCTCACCACTGGATTGAGATGATAAGGCACCATTAGCAAGCACAAGACCTATTTTTCCATTTGGTGCAAGATGATGTATCATATGCTGAATCCACGCATAGTTGGCATTTCCTGCTGGCGGAGTTCCATATTTCCACCTAACATCATCTTTTAACTTATCTTGTCCCCAGTTTGAAAGATTGAATGGTGGATTTGCCATAATAAAATCTGCTTTAAGCGTTTTATGTAAATCATTGAAAAATGTATCCGCCTGATACGAACCGAAATCAGCGTCGATACCGCGAATAGCCATATTCATTTTTGCCATCTTCCAAGTATCAGCATTAGACTCCTGACCATAAACAGCGATTTCTCCACGCTTGCCACTGTGTGCCTGAATGAACTTTGCACTCTGAACAAACATACCACCAGAACCACAGCATGGATCATATACACGACAGTTTTTGAATGGTTTCAAAATAGCAACGATTGTTTTAACAATACTTGCGGGAGTATAGAACTCGCCACCTTTAACCCCTTCGTAAGCTGCAAACTGCTGAATACAATACTCGTATGTTCTGCCCAGAAGGTCTTTGCTTTCTTCTGTATCACCCATATCCATATTGGTGAAAAGATCCACAACCTCGCCTAATACTCGCTTATCCAAATCTGGACTTGCATAATTCTTTGGAAGCACATTTTTAAGAGTTGTATTTTCCTTTTCAATAGCTCTCATTGCATCGTCGATAACAGTGCCAATTTCCAGAGTATGCGCTGCAGAAGCAATCTTGCTCCAACGCGCGTCCTCCGGTACAAAGAAAATATTATCTTCTGCATATGCGTCCTTATCATCCTCAAAACCGTCACCCTCTTCAACAAGCTGTTGATATCGTTTTTCAAATGCACTTGATATGTAACGTAGGAAAATAAGTCCTACGATAACCTTTCTGTATTCTGCTGCCGGAATGTGCCCCCAAAGAACACAAGCCGCATCCCATATTTGTTTTTCAAAGCCAATGTTAGCATTATTTTGAACTGCCATTTATAAATTCCTTCCTATCAGTAACCTGCTATATTTATTTGCACATGCTACCTCATTTTTCAGTATCACTATTCTTCTACGGCAACAACCCACACTCATCCCCAACTCCATAGAAATCCAGCGCATGCAGCGCTCTCGTCGCCCCGATATACAGAAGCTGTCTATGATAATCGGAATGGTAATGTGCCTTATCGGCGTTCACGATATGCACGCTGTCGAACTCAAGACCCTTTGCAAGGTAGTATGGCGCAACGACAACACCCGTCTTAAAGCGGTCGGTGTTCTTGTTGAGCACAGTCACCTTGAAGCTCTCCTCGTCATCCTCCGTCTCACGGATATTTTCGAGGATTTTATCCCCAACGTACTCCGCCTCCGCCTGAGTTTTGCACAGAACAGCTATGGTTTCGTACACATTTGCGGATAACTCGTCGCTTATCCTGTTTCCGATAGCGGCGTACATCTCGTTCTCAGTTACATACATGTGCTTTTCAGGCTTGTTTCCATGCCTGTCGATACCGTCGATTCCCTTTATGCCCGCAATCGCAGCTGCATAGTCTGTTATCTCCACTGTCGAACGATAGCTCTTGTTTAAGACAATGCGCTTTGAGTCCTTACCTAGAATTTCAGGCAGGAAATTGAGCACGTCCGACTTCTCTGAGTCAACAGACTGCTCCTTGTCGCCCAGAATGGTCATAGGGCATTTGAAAACCCAGCCTATGATGCAATACTGAATGTAGGAATAATCCTGCATTTCATCAACAAGAAGGTGCTTAATCTGCTGCTCATACCCTGCACCGTACAACAGATATTTAAGATAAAGCATGGCGTACACGTCCTCATAGCCTGCCTTCTTCGGCTGTCCCTCCGCAACAGCTATAGGCTCCTCGCCTATGCTTTCAAGGAACTCATTGTAGATTGTAAAAATATCTCTTGTCCTGTAAAGCGCATCAAACTTATCTTTTACGATAGCTGATTCTATATCGTCAAACTCGTGTCCTGTAAGGGTCGCGTATTCATCCACGATGTACTCACGGACAGCATCCATCCTCTTAAATAGCGGAATATCCGGCAGCTTATTATAGAATAAATCAGCAATGCTGTCTGCGTCCTTCTCAAGCTTCTTATATTTGATATCCTTAAAATTCATAAGGTCATACTCAAGTGAGAATACAAAGCCGTTTATCGCCTCGGCAAACTCCTTTGATGAATGTGCCGAGAGTTTTTCCTGACGCGCCGCGGCATACTCTGTGTCGCTGTCCTCATGCGTGAGTACATCCTCAAGGAAATCGTAATGCCTTTCGATCCGGCATGTATCCGAAAGCTCCTTCGCAGCAAAATCATCGAAGGTCATTTCACTGATATTCTCCTCACCAAGCTCCGGAAGTATGTGTGAGATATAATCCGAGAATACATCATTCGGTGACAGAATAAGTACCTGTGAAGCGGTAAGATCATTGCGGTGGCGGTAGAGCAGATATGCAATTCTGTGAAGTGCAACGGATGTCTTGCCTGAGCCTGCACCACCCTGCACAATGAGAATCTTATCCTTCTCGTTCCTTATGATTGAATTCTGCTCCTTCTGTATGGTGCTGACGATATTCTTAAGTCTTGCGTCCGCATTCATCGACAATGCCTGCTTTAGGATATCGTCATCAATCTTGATATCACTCTCAACAGCGTAGAGAAGCCTGCCCTTCTTAATCTTATACTGATACTTTTTTACAATCTCCCCCTCGACCGTTCCACCCGGAGCCTCATAGGAGGCTCTCCCGGCGTCATAGTCATAGAAAAGGCTGGAAATCGGCGCGCGCCAGTCATATATGAGAGGCATCAAGCCCTTTCCCTCAGCAAAATTTCCTATACCGATGTAACAGCGCTCCGGCTCATCATCCCCATCAAAAAGGAAATCCACCCTCGCAAAATACGGCGAATCCTGCATTCTCCTGTACATGTGAAGAGTCTTCATATTTCTGCTTCTGAAATTGGCATGATTGAACATCTGCTGTCTGTTCTCGTACTCCTCATAGCCATACTCATCGAAATCACTGTTGTTCTCCCAGTATAACTCCTGGAGCTGTGCAATATCCTTGTCATTTAACTTCATTTCATCCTTGATATTTTCTATCGCAGTCTCAAGCTTGCCCTCTATTAATTGTAAATATTCTTCCTCTTTCATCTACAGCACCCTTTCCAAAGCGTATATTTCCCCTTCATTTCAGGTCTACACTCCCTCTAAAGCTTTACATATTCTCTTATCTATCTTTAATGCTTTCCCCTGTTAAAATATGCTCTTTTATAAAAGCCGGTATTAGTATGTGTTTTCCTCTGCCTTCTCAGCCTTTACAAGCTTGACAATCCTGCTTGTTCCAAGTCTTGAAGCGCCAAGCTCAATGAATTTCTCCGCATCTGCGATTGAGCTTATGCCGCCTGCTGCCTTTACAAGAATGCCGTCGACATTGTCAGCCATGAGCTTGACATCCTCAAATGTAGCTCCCGCCTTGGAAAATCCTGTCGATGTCTTGATATAATCCGCGCCGGACTCAGAGACAACCTTGCAGAGCTTAATCTTCTCCTCATCTGTGAGAAGGCATGTCTCTATAATCACCTTCAAAAGCTTTCCGCTACATGCCGCCTTAATCTGCTTAATCTCGTCTAAAACCTTATCGTACAGACCGTCCTTAACCCAGCCTATATTTATGACCATATCTATCTCATCAGCGCCCTCTTCAACCGCAGTCCTGGTCTCATAGCACTTCACAGCCGTAGTATTATATCCATTAGGGAAGCCTATTACCGTACATACCTTAAGCTTGCCGTTAACGCTCTTAATATACTCTGCTGCCTGCTTTACATAGCTTGGCGGAATACATACCGAAGCTGTCTCATACTTCATTCCATCATCACAGAGTCCCTTAATATCAGCCCATGTGGCTGTCTGTCCTAATACTGTGTGGTCAACCTTTGCAAGAATTTCCTTGATATCCATTGTTTTTTTCTCCTCTTTTTTAATTCTATACCCACTTGGCTATATTTTTTGCCTTCCTTTTCCGGCTTTGTGGGTATTTTTGCTTATTTCTGCTCTCTATACCCACTTAGCCACTATTTCAGCCTGCTTTTTCCGGCTTTGTGGGTATTTTTTGCTTATTTCTGCTCTCTATACCCACTCAGTCACTATTTCAGCCTGCTTTTTCCGGCTTTTCGGGTATTTTTGCTTATTTCTGCTCCCTATACCCACTTGGCAAGCTCTTGTGGCTTGTTTTTTACTGCCTTGTGGGTATTCTACATAATTCCCTTGATTTTCTTCATATAACAGGAGTAGCACATCGCCTCATATCTGTCATTTCCACCGATGAGCACCTGCTCCCCGTCCGTAATTACGTTGCCATTCTCATCTATTCTGGCATTGACTGTAGCCTTGGAGCCACAGCGGCAGATTGTCTTAATCTCACTTATGGAGTCCGCAATCTCAAGAAGTCTCAGGCTGCCCGGGAATACATGCGTGAGAAAGTCGGTTCTCAATCCGAAACACAGTACAGGTATGCCCTTATTATCGACTATACTTCTAAGCTCGTCTATCTGTCCCGGTGTGAGAAATTGAGCCTCATCAACTATAACTGCGTCATACCCCGCTTCCTTCTCATACGCTGCCAATATATCGGTATCAGGTGTCACAACAAAGCACCTGCACGCAAGTCCGATACGGCTCTTTATGATATCCTGTCCATCGCGGTCATCCGTGGCAGGCTTTAACAGCCACACCTTCATGCCCCTCTCTTCATAGTTGAACTTCGTGATAAGAGCATTCGCAGTCTTAGAGCTGCCCATCGCCCCATATTTAAAATACAGCTTTGCCATACATGTCCTCCACGCTGCTGCCTTGCGGCGGCATCTGTTTAATATTCCATAATCTTGCTGGTGTATTCCCTTATGACCTTCGCAGAGTCCTTGAACCTTGCAAGCTCGCTAGGGGACATATGAATCTCAAGGACATCATACGCTCCGTGTCTGTTAAGAACTGTAGGCACACCCGCATACACATCTGTCTCGCCGTATTCACCTTCAAGATATGTTGATACCGGTATAATCTTGTTCTCATCATTCATAATTGCCTTTATAATGGCAGCTACGGCCGTAGCAATTCCGTAGTATGTTGTTCCCTTGCGCTCAAAAATCTCCCAGCCCTCTCTTGCGGTCTTATGGACAAGCTCATCAAGGTCAACATTGCCCACAAGGCTCTTGTTGTCGGCAATTACGTCATAAAAAGGCTTTCCTGCAACCGTAACAACGGACCATGGAACCATCTGTGAATCGCCATGCTCACCCATCGAATATGCATGGACGCTTCGCGGGTCAACATTTACAAGCTCTCCGATAAATGTCTTGAGACGTGCGGAATCTATGGCAGTTCCCGTTCCGATGACCTGATTCTTAGGAAGCCCGGAAAGCTTCTTGACATAATGCGTGATAATATCTACTGGATTAGACACTATAAGAAAAATTCCATCAAATCCACTCTCCATAATAGGTCCGACTATTGACTTACATATATTCGCCGTGAGTTCAAGTGTATCAAGCCTGCTCTGTCCCGGCTTAGGCGGTGCTCCCGCGGTTATAACTACAATATCTGCATCTGAGCAGTCCGAATAATCACCGTTTGTCACCTTTACATTGCGGTTGAGATACTCAATACTGTCATGTAAATCCAGCTTCTCTCCGTAGGCTCTCTCCTTGTTGATGTCAATCATGAGCACCTCATCAACTACGCCCTGTGTCACAAGACTGAATGCGGTTGTGGAACCAACCAGCCCACAGCCGACAATAGCCACCTTTGATTTGTTCATTTTCATAGTATTTTCCTCCATTCATTTTTTTATGTTTAAATAGTTGTAAAGCTCAAAACTCCTCCGGATATGCGAGAAAATAGGACAATCCGTTCCGCTCCATAACCAGCTCACTTTTTGCAAATCTTCCCGTGGTTCCGATATAATAATACAGTGCCATATCTCCCTGTGTATTACCCTCATTTGTTCTTGCCACTATCATGAATTTATCCGCTTTCTCAAGCTCCTTCTCAATACCGTATGGTGTATTTTCCGTGATTCTCATGAGCTTCTCCGGAATAATATAATCCATAAAGTTTGCCGTCATTTCCCAGTTCTCATCGCCGCACAGAACCCACGGAATATCACTATACTCTTCCAGACATTCCCTCTGGGTGTCATACGCTGCCGCATCAGCATAATAGTCTATTCCATATCCAAATGCAAGAATACCTATATCCATGGCAATACACACCACCGCTGTACCTGCATTGACAAATATTTTTCTCTTTTTACCAAGCCTTTCATCTGTCACAAATGTACAGACCAGCGCACAGATACATACAGCTACCAACAGAATCTCCACCGCGGACGCAACATAGAAATACCTGCTCGACATAAGGTATGTTGGTGTCAGATAATATACAATAGTTGAATAAAAGAACAGCATTGCACTTAGCCCGCCGACATACAATCTCATATTTCGGAAGCTTGCATTTACCCTCTCGGATACAAGAGCTATCACAACCACAATAATCGCAGCCAGACCGCCCACGATATGCCATTTCTGAAAAATAATAAGCTGTACGGACTCCAATCCCCTGAACATGCTGTTGAATATATTAACAAAATTCATTGCGTTCTCTTTTATCGCACCGGAATCACTGTTTGAAAGCATGGTTCCAATCCAGTAATGCCACAATATAGTATCCACTGCCACTGCCGCAGACATACTTACAAGATATTTAATTATACATGAATATTTTTTACGTGCAATATTATAAATCGCCCATACCACAAAAAAACCTATCGGGATAAAGCAGAAATAATACTGCGTAAGGAATCCGCCAGCCGTCGCTATTCCCAGCATGACATAACCTGACAGCTTTTCCTTATTCTCCCACAGCCGCCAAGCCGCGTATGCAAATGCAATCGTAAAGAAGGTCAGCTGCATGTACATTCGTATAAGCATGGCGTCCGACAGCGTTCCCACATTCAGCGCATATACAATAGCCGCTGCCGCTGCCATACCCGGTCTGCCGAAAATCCTATCTATAATAAGCCAGAACAAAAGCATTGTTCCGATGTACATAAGCAGATTGACCGCCAGCCCTGTCCACTCTGATATATTCAGTCCGCCAATAAGCGAGGCAATATACACAAGCCCATAATACAGTGGCGGATGAGAGTCCCCCTTCACATTCCACAACATCTGCACAACACTGTCATTTGAACTGTGACCTAGCATATCAACTGTCTGCTGTCGCGTATACCACTGTCCCTCAGCAAGTTGATACGCACCATTAGGCGCATTCACAATCATATATGTGTATATCTCATCGCAGAAGGTTATCCTCTTGTTTACTCCGGCGACAACAAAAATCACAACCCCGACTATGACCGATATTACACACCACAAATATTTCTTTTTCTCCATAACCCACCTGTCTCCTTTTTTCGACAATCAAAAATGTTAAATGCATATTTACCGGTGCACATCCGGGGCTTCCAAGCTCTAACAGCCTGTTCAACACTTATCTGATATATCCCTTAGTATAATTCAGATAAATATTTTACCACATCATCTACAGCTTGAAAAGAAAAAGAAGTCATTCCGGACATCATTTCCGGAACGACTTCTAAAAGCTTACTGTGCTATTTTCTAAAATGTTCTACAATCCGCAGTATCAGAAGCTTAAGCCTGTGTATCGGGTGGAAGCATATAACAGATATAATCACTATTGCTATAGGCGGTATAATGAATATAATTCTAAAGAATGTTAATAAGTCGACTATATTTTCTACAGCAATTGCACTGTTCTCCCAATATGGGTATTTAAGTGCCTTGAATGCCATACCCTTATCAGTCCACTTGAGAACTCTCTTCGCTGAATTTACAAAGCTGTATCTCTCTGAATTATCAATTACCCTTATATCATCCTCACTATAGCCGCAGGAGGTGAATGCCTCTTTAACCTGCTTTAAGGCAAAACCCGATACAGGATTAGGAAAAATTATCTCATAGCAGTCTGCATCCTGTCCAATGGCTTCAAGAGGGAAGAATACCGTCCCGCTCTCGGCTCCTCCGGTCTTGGTCTTATAACCATCCTGAGGCTTAACAACTCCCTGCACTATATATTCTTTTCCATTGTAGGTGAGTGTCATTCCATCCACCTCTATGGCTCCGAATATCTTCCATGCCGCTTCCTCATCAATTACAACCTGATCATTTGCAATGCTGTCCTCCATAAGATAACTGCCGCTTATAAGCTCATAATTATGAAAGCGGAAGAAATCTCCGCCTACACCATACGCAGTGCATTGCTGTGACTTAGCACGCTGCGAGAATAAGCTAACCTGCGATTTCACACTGTATGCCGCAACATACAATCTGGCATTATCTGCCGGAGCCTCCATAGCTTCCTTTATGAGAGCCTGATCAAGCGTATATTGAAGCTGCCTAACCTTCTCCTGTTTCAGTCCACTGTCCTCAGGCAGGAACACACTCACCATCGAATATCTGCCATCCGGATCCCAGTACTTTGCACAATACTGCGTTTTCTGTGTTCCTGCCACAGCACCTGATACAGCCGTCAATATACCGAACACGAGCAGCCCTACTGCAATGATGACCAGAAGCACAAGCTGTTTTTTCGTCAATTTTACATTAGGCCTTGTCATCATATCCTCCTATTATTTAGGCAGACGCACCAAATCTCCTGCCGATACCGGCTTGGTAGCCGTTGTGATTACACTCTCATAGCCCTGAATTCCACATGAAATTGCAGTGTTGGTATCATCAGAAGCGAGCTTGGTTACATCTACTCTGGTAGCTGTATATCTGTTGCCAAGAGGAGTGCTCTTAGAGGTAATGATAAGTATATAAGTACCGTTCTTATCCTCGCGGATTGCCGTATTAGGAACAATCATATCATAGTTAGCCGACTTATCGCCAACGCTCACAGTAACTGACTGACCAACATTGATATCTGACCCGGTAACTGTGAATACTACGATTCTGTTACCTGATGATGGATTCGATGTATCATTCTTGATTGCGGACACGGTAAGCACCATATCGCTGTAATACCATGAGTTGGATGCCTGACCGACATCTCCTACCTTGATTCTTGCAGCCTGTTCCTTGGTTACGGACATTTCAAGAGTATAATCCTTTCCGGAAAGCTGTATTGTTGCCATAGGCGAATCTGCTGTAACCTTCTCTCCTGCCACAACATTAACTGCCGTGATTGTACCACTTACAGGAGCTGTAACCTCTGTTCCTATAGCCTTCTTTTCAAGTGTCTCATACTTATTTTTAGCATCATCAATCTGGTCTAAGAGATCCTGAAGCTGTCTCTGGTACTTAATCTCACCTGAAACCTCGTCATAGCTGTTCTTTGCCTGTGTGTATTCATTATTGGCAAGTGCTCTCTTATATGCCAGCTCCGCTGAAATCTGTGTCGGCTGTGCCTTCTTTTCCTCAATTGTCTTATTTATTGATTCTATCTGCTTCTCATAGGACTTCACATTTGCCTCAAGAGCTGCCTTATCGCCAAGCTTATCTCTGTCACCTGCAACCGCAACTGCCTGAAGAATAAGCTCCCTGCGCTTGCCATCATCAGTCTGTGCCTGTGCCTCGGCGAGAATATTCGTAACCTTTGTATCCAGCTCATTATAGCTGTTAAGTGAATCCTTAGCTGCCTGAAGTGCCACATTGGCAGCCTCAAGCTGTTCCTCCTCAGCCTTGGTATCAACAACAGTAGCTCCGGTAACGCTTATCTGTGCATCGATATCGTCAAGTGCCTGCTTCTTCTGCTTGAGAACTGCTGTGCGCTGCTCAAGGAGTGCTGTCTTCTGAGCAAGTACATCCTCGTCACGATTCTGGGCTGCCGTAACAACATCACTGCCAATCTGGTTGTCAATAATTGCTGAATCATACTGCTCAAGCAATGCCTGGTATGCCTTCTTCGCATCTGCAACCTCTGTGCTCTCTCCCTCTTCAAGTACAAAAAGCACATCTCCCTTGCTTACAGTATCGCCCTTTCTTACATTGACACTCTCCACCTTGCGTCCCTCAGAGATTGTCACATTATACGGATCAACAGACTGAATAGTACCTGTACCGCGGATTGCCGTTGAGATACTTCCGCTAGTTATATATGAACTTGATACCTCTGCAAGCGAATAGTTCATAATCGTATTGGAAAAAAATGTCAGTAACAGCAATATTATAAGAAATACTATCAGAATGTTCTTTATCCAGTCCTTCCTGTTTCCTTCCAGCTTTTTCATCGCATTAACCCTTTCTTAATATAATAGATATAATTTATCCTTTTATTCCACCCTGATATGTGATTCCCTCAACAAGGTACTCCTCACTGTAGAGGAATATCAGAAGTCCCGGTATCATATATATCGTAGCGACAGCGAATGCAAGACCAATCTCACCCTCATTTATCTTGGATAAGAATACCGACAATGGATATTTTTCTGTGTCCGTAAAAAGAATAAGAGGCTGCTCAACCATATTCCAGTAATCTATGAACACAAGTATCGCACATGAATATATTGCACCCTTACATATAGGCATAGCAACCTTCGTAAACAGCTTCCACTCCCCGGCTCCGTCAATCTGTGCCGCCTCAAACAGAGCCTTCGGTATTCTCTTCATATACTTAGTCAGCAGATAAACCGAAAACGGCGAGAATATACCCGGCAGCCATATCGCCCAATTAGTATTCAGTATATGGAACCAGTCTGCCACCAGATAGTTCGGAACAAGTGTGACCTGATAAGGCATAAGCATCAATATTATGTATCCGAAGAATATTATGCCCTTTATCTTTCCCTCCGCTCTTGCAAAGCCATATGAAGCAAGGCAGGCAATCAATATCTGGAACACTGTTATCGGAACTACAAGTATAACCGAATTCCAAAACTTGAGCAGATATGATGGGCTCTTTAGCAGTACGGTAAAATACTGGCTGAAGCTTACCATATCGGGAATAAGCTTGATATTGACCTTCTTTGATATATATGCCTTCGCTCCCGAATCGGTCGTGGAAAATACCATACCGTAATTCGAGCTTATTTCAGACTGTGACATGAAGGAGTTTGCTATCGTCACCACCGTCGGGAACAGGAAAATTATTGCAAAGCTTGCGGCAAATATAAAACAAAGTGTTCTTACCACAAGACTCTTTCTTCTCTTATGATGGATACCATGAAGCGGTGCTTCCTGCTGCGTGAGTTTCTTTTCTTTTCCCATTATTCCTCCACATCCTTTCCGAAATGATTTTCTATAAGGAATAATGCTCCTATAAGCACAATCATGACAAGTGACATAAGTATCGCCGCTGCCGACAGCTTCTGATAGTCAAGTGACTTGAACATATTGTTCATATAATGCTGCAGCATATAAAGACTCGTAACGGGGTGATCACCTGTCAGAAGATATACCTCTCTGAATACCTTGAACGAGCTTATGATTGACATGATTGTTACAAACAAAATTGTAGGAGACAGATATCTTATCTTGATATGCCAGAATATCTGCCACGAATTAGCACTCTCAAGCTCCGCCACCTCAATGATGTCACGCGGTATATTTCCGAGCGCCGCCATAAAAAGAATCATGTTATAACCTAAGTTCTTCCACAGATACAGAGGTACTATTGCCACCATGGCATAATCCGACTTCAACCAGTCAACAGGACTTATACCGAATGTTGAGAGGAAATCATTCACTGCTCCGTTATAGTGAAACAATACCTGCCATATAAGAACAACTGAAGCAATAGGTACCATCATAGGACTTAAAAAGAAGGTTCTGAACTGGCTTCTTCCCGGAATCCTCTGATCAAGTATGATGGCTAAAAGAAGCGAAAGCACAACTGCGAGCGGAACCGCAATTGCAGTAAACACAGCTGTATTTTTCACAGCCCGCTTAAAGGAATTGTTCTTCACAAGTCTCACAAAATTGTCAAACCAGACCCATTCCTTCGTAACCGGGTTATCAACAAACGAATAGAAAATAACCACAAGAAACGGAAGAAGGAAAAACAGTGTAACTCCTATGATACTCGGCGCAAGAAATGGTGCCATATTATGTTTTCCCAGCCTGCTCCTGCGCTTTTTCTGCGCAGGAGCCCTTTTTTTCTCTTTAGGGAGCTTAAGCTCCTTTGATTTTTTCTTTATACTCATAATAACCTCCATGCCGTGAGGCTGTCCTGCCCCATAACATGCCCCATCAGAATGCCGTCTTAACGGTTCTCATCTATATAGTTCTGTGCTCTTGACTGGATAATTCCCGCTATCTCCTGTGCACTCTTCTCACCATTGAAATAGTACTCTGCCTCTTCTGTTATGATGTTCATAAGCTGTTCATCATAAGTAGCCTCTGTGGTGGCATTGTATACCATATCTCTTACTACCTGTGCATCTTCCTCTGTAAGCGGTCCGATTGTAATCTCTACATCATCATACCACCATGTACTGACCACACTATCATTATCATCCTGTTTCTTCATGGCATCTGCAATCTTCTGCTCAAAGGCAGCCTTGTTTACAGGTAAATTCCAATCCAGCTTGTTCTGGTTATCCGGAAGCAGGAAGCTGCGGATAAATGCCCATGCGCCATCCTTATTCTTTGACTTGGCAGCTACACAGAATCTGTTGTTAAAGCCTACAACCGATCCTGAACCACTGTTGGTAGGAAATCCTATGAAATTGACAGGCTCACCATAAAGAGCCGGAAACATCTGCATATCACTAAAGCTTGACATATTCACACTTGTGAGGAGCACCTTCCCGCTTCTTAACAGACTTGCCGTGCTCTCGCTCTCTCCTGAATTATAATCATATTCCTTAGGGAATGTATTACATAATTCAAGAAGCGAAATAAAGTCCTCAGAATCGAACTTGCACTCACCTGTCTCTGAATTATAAAAGCTGTCCATACTGTACATAACCATCGTACTAAGACCATCCGTCTTGGTGACGTACTGCATAAGCTGCGAATCCGGATGGGACTTAACAAGCTCAACTACATCCTTAAAGCTCCAGCTCTTACCTGTTCCCACATCCGAAGTCTTACCGACAAGTGTATTTATATAGAATGACTCTGCAACACTGTACAGCTTGCCGTCAACTGATAATATATCAAGAATATTTGATATGAAATCATCTCTGTTAAGCACTTCATCCTTATCTATTAAACCTGAAAGATCTGCAAGTGCTCCCTTTGCAATAAGGTTATCAACATTGATATTGCCATCTGCCACGAAGAAATCACCGGCAGTACCGGAAGCTACATCTGCCTGAAACTGTGTCTGTGCATCTTCCCTGTTAGAATAATCATCATTCACATAAGTCTTTATATTAATTCTGTATTCCTCATTCGTTCTGTTGAACTTGATTACATGCTCACGCGTATTGTAATTCATGTAGAGCATTGCAAGTGTCACATTCTTCTTCTGCTTAACTGAGCTGGCAGGAACCTTCTTGATAGTTGCAAGCTCGATTGTTACCTCTGTATCTTCACCTGAGTAATCGTATGTTGTGGACACTGCTACAAATGAACCATCGTCAAGAACCGCAAAGCCCGCAAGATTATTGGTATTGATATCGCATGCAATCCAGTCAAGTATCTCCTCAGAGGTCTGCGTATTCATATCATACAGGAACAGCTTGGTAGAACCTACAATGTACAGCCTGCCATCACCTGCAGGATATATATTTGAAGAACCGCCATCCATGCTTGGGAGATTCTCAAAAGGAGTTCCCAATGCCTTGGTGTTCATATCAACCGGTGCAATCTCCATGTCATACTGGTCATTATAGTACATAACAATGACCTGCCCGCCGCTTGTCACAAACATTCCATTGATCCAGTTATCAAAATCCACCTTAAACTTCTCTTTTCCTTCGCTGTCAAGGACATACATTGAATTATCAAGGGAAATATAGATATTACCCTCTGCATCGCTGGCTGAGTACTGAACATAGAAGCCGCCTCCGCTTTCCTCCACCTTCTTCTGAAGATCCGCAAGTGATACTGTTGACTGTATGTTAAAATCCGCATCAAGTATAGCTATGTCATAGGATGTTTCAGATTCATACACTCCGCTGTCTATCTCCTCCTGCGTCGGCTGTGTATAATGGTAACGTACAGCCATGTAGCCATCCTTATAGACAGCTATTGTCTGGAGCGAAATCTGTTCGCTGTCATCCTTCTTATCCCCATCCACGACCAGCTCCCTGCTCGTCTGTGCTCCCGTAGCGATATCCAGTGTGATGAGCTTCTGTGAAAGTGCATAAGTCTCACGGTCATATACCTGGCCCATAATACTAAGCCTGCCATCACCTGCCAATACATTAGTGACATACTCTACATCAGATGATATCTCCGAAAAAGAAGGTGCATACACATCTCCCGTAGGGGTCTCCCCTCCCGTTGTTTTCTTGCAGCCTGCCATGCCAAAGCACATCACTGCCGCCATGAGCATAACCGCCGCTTTCTTAAATCTCTTCATCTTTTTCATAATCAACCTCTCTTCCACGCTGCATTTTTATAACATTATACCTGCAGCAGCCATATAATGCATGCGACCAACGCATCTCCCTTACGCCGGTCATTTTATAAATAAAACACTCCCTCGCGTATTATCTGTCATAGTACGCTGACATAGTCATAATAACATAGAGCTGCTTATTCGTCAATACTTTGAAATATTACATTTTTGTAACAAACCCCAGAACCAGTACACTTCCAACTATCCCCGCCGCCATGGCAAAAAGTGCACCTGCCACCGTCCATCTCGTTCCCGTCACCTTCACTGACATATAATAAATACTTATTGTGTACATAAGCGTCTCCGTGCTTGAAAGAATAAGTGCAGCCAGAAGTCCCTCATACGAATCCACACCACAGCTTCTGAATATGTCCAACATCAGTCCGGTAGCCGCGGATGATGAAAAAATCTTAATCACGGCAACCGGTACCACCTGCGCAGGAAAGCCTATATACCGCGTTCCTCTTCCTACAATACCGCAAAATGCATCAAGTGCACCGGAAGCCCTTAGTACCCCCACTCCGACTAACAGTCCTATAAGCGTCGGCAGAAGCTCTGCCGATATTCTAAGCCCCCTGAGTGCCCCCTTTGTAAAATTCTCATATACCCTGCCTCCGGATATAAGTGCCCACAAGACAACCACGAAAATTATCATAGGTATTATTCCCTGTGCAACAGCCTCTATCATAACTATTCCTTATAAATAACAATCTCTACTACTATATTCATGTGACAACACAAAAATACACACCATTATAACGGCAGATAAGAGTCATAAACTATTCTGATACCGGACAACAAAGCTGATATGCATAAATATAATACGTTATACACAGCTATGTATATCCAGCATGCTTTGACACCCGAATCTTTATAAAAATTCCTGCATTTCCCTCTTTACTTAACCGAACGTATGTGCTATTATATTATCAAACGTACGTTCGATTGTCAAGGAGATAATATTAAAATGCTTATAAAAGAAGATTTGGATATTAAAGAAAAACTTAAGATTCTTTCCGATTCCGCTAAGTATGATGCTGCATGCACATCAAGCGGCTCCGGCAGAAGCAACAGTGGAACAGGTATCGGCAACACAGTCAGCTCCGGTATCTGCCACAGCTTTGCCGCCGATGGAAGATGTATTTCCCTCCTCAAGATACTTTTTACCAATGAGTGTATTTTTGACTGTCGCTACTGTATGAACCGCCGTTCCAATGATGTTCTGAGAACCTCCTTCACGCCGGAAGAAGTATGTACACTTACTATGGAATTTTACAGGCGGAATTATATAGAAGGACTTTTCTTAAGCTCGGGCATTATTGTGTCACCCACACATACCATGCAGCTTCTGTTAGAGACTGTTCGCATGCTCAGGCTGGTATACCATTTTAATGGTTATATTCATGTGAAGGGGATTCCCGGTGCAGACCCCTCTGTAATAGAAGAGACTGGCTGGTACGTTGACAGAATGAGTGTGAATTTAGAGCTCGCCACAGCCGAAGCGCTAAGAAGCATTGCCCCTAATAAATCACGCAGGAATATACTCACACCTATGAAGCAGATACAGCTCGGCATACAGCGAAACGAACAGCTTCTGTCCGACTATCATTCATCATACGGCTATAATACGGTGGCAGCGCGCAGACAGGGCTTTCCGGAATCCGCAGGAGATTTTTTGCAAAATTCAGGCACATTCTTAACTGATAATCCAGCAGCTTACACCTCCTCGTTTTCCATCCGGACACACAATGCCTTTTCATTACCGGCACACTCCGGAATGCACGACCCGCGAAGCGGTCCTAAAGCTTATGTCCCTGCCGGTCAGAGCACACAGATGATAATAGGTGCCGCACCGGAATCCGATTACCAGCTTGTAACCATCGCAGAAGCGCTTTATAAGAATTACGGTCTTAAAAGGGTTTTTTACTCTGCTTTTGTCAATGTTAACAATGACAGCACCTTGCCATCAACTGAGGACGGCCCTCCTCTTTTGAGGGAGCACCGTCTCTATCAGGCAGACTGGCTCCTTCGTTTTTATGGTTTCAATGCCGCCGAACTGTTATCTGAGGCTCATCCTAACTTTAATACATTTATTGACCCTAAGTGTGACTGGGCATTGCAGCATCTCGGAGATTTTCCGGTCGAGATAAACACAGCACCTAAGGCGAAGCTGCTACGCATACCCGGCGTAGGTCCGCGCTCGGTTGAACGGATTCTCAGAGCCAGAAGGCACTCCCGCCTGTCCTTCAATGACATTTCCCGCATGGGTGTGGTCATGAAAAGAGCAAGATATTTTATTACATGTGATGGAAAGACGGATGAATTGTTCTGCCAGAATGAGGATTATATCGTATCACAGCTCATTGGTGCAGAACGCAGGCACTCTCTTGAAGTATCGCAGAGAGGTCTATACAGGCAGCTCTCTCTCTTCGATGACAACAATGTGAATTATTCACCTCTTACCTGATAAGACACATTAAATAATCGGGAATTTTAGATTTATCACAAAACAGACACATTATTTGGAGGATTTAACATGATTGTATGTTGCTGTGACGGCAGCGTAGATGGCATATTCACCGCCATATACCGCGCCTGGGAGATTGGAACCTCCCGGACATCCATATCCGTAACCGAAGGTGAAGATATGGAACTATTTTCTGAGTACAGATTTTTTGAACCGGACAGCTCTCTTGCAGCTAAGGTTGCCTCAACTATCAGAAGCAGGCTTTCTCCTGAGATATTTTCACAGGTGTACCATGCTGCCATATCAGGAGCTAATGACAGGGGCAATGTAATTTACCATTTTCTTATCGATGCCTTCAAGGTCGGAAGCGGCATTGTGAACCACCTTGTAAACCCTTATGTCATGCGGCTGTTTGAGCTTGACCGCAATGTGCGCCGTGAATCGCACAACTATCTTGGCTTTCTGCGTTTTGGACAGTATCGCGATTCTCATGGAAGTTTTATGCTTGCCCGCTTCGCTCCGCACAATAATATTCTTGACCTGGTATCGCACCATTTCGCCGACCGCCTCTACAATGAGAACTGGCTCATCGCTGACACCACACGAAACTATTGCTCCATACACCACTGTGGAAGCCGCGGATATATTTTTTCGGAAATAAGCCCTGAATATCTTGAAACGCTTGTAGATGCCACCCATGAACATACCGGAAGTTCATCCATTGACAGTAACGAAGCTATTGAAGCTCTCTTTGAGACATTCCGTACCTCCGTCTCCATAGAAGCCCGCCATAATGAAAAGCTTCAGAAACAGCTTATGCCGCTCAGATACCGTTCTTATATGAACACCTATACGGATAATTCCTGATATGCCTTCCTTACCAGTCCGCATATATTTACTATAGATTCCATGTACATATGCATGGAATGCACATATGCATGGAATGCACATATGCATTTCATGCATATATACATTCCACACATATATACATTCCACACATATATACATTCCACACATATATACATTCCACACATATATA
>ERZ773130.993-NODE-993-length-29701-cov-107.360656_pt1 | contig 29701 bp, 27 predicted proteins | sample MGYA00511919_ERZ773130 | MGnify/ENA primary metagenome ERZ773130 (study PRJEB29015, sample SAMEA2737851) | human gut metagenome | biome: human gut; feature: human-associated habitat; material: faeces | place: China | collected 2012 ...
TAACAACCTTGAATTCCATAGTCTTACCTACGAATACATCGTAGTCACGGATAGGTTTCACATCAATCTGAGAACCCGGCAAGAATGCTTCAATACCGAATACGTCAACAATCATACCACCCTTAGTGCGGCACTTGATGTAACCCTTAATAATTTCTTCGTTTTCAAGAGCAGCGTTAACACGATCCCAAGAACGAGTAGCGCGAGCTTTCTTGTGAGACAAAATCAACTGACCTTTTTTGTCTTCCTGGTTTTCGATGTACACTTCTACAGTGTCACCTACTTTCAAATCCGGATTGTAACGGAATTCGCTCAATGGAATGATACCATCTGATTTGTAACCGATGTTAACAACCACTTCGCGTTTGTTCATTGCGATTACAGTACCGTCTACAACCTCACGGTCGTTTACTTTGTTCAGCGTGCTGTCATAAGCTTTTTCAAGATCTTCTTTGCTTACGCTGGTTACTGCATCACCATTTTCATACGCATCCCAGTTGAAATCTTTAATAGGAGCAATGTTCTTTAAGTTTTCCATTAAATAAAAAAAATGTTTTTAAATAACTAATTGTGTTAGACTTTATATTGTTTATATAAATCGGCTGCAAAGGTATAATAAAATCCTGAATATTAAAAGGCTTGCCTGCATTTTTTAGGAGGAAGAAAAATAGAAAAACCGGAAAAAGGCTCCATATGGGAGGTTTTTCCGGTTTTTTATGAGTTTTTTTGGATTTTCTGTTAGTTTTCAAGCGAATAGTCTATGGTGGTGACTACGCGTATCTTCTTGATATAAGGGGTATTCGGGTCGCGGTCGGTAATGCTGAACTGCCCCTGATTGGCCTGACGGATTTTGCCGAGGTTACTGCCGGAGTCTTTGGCAAACTTTTCGGCTGCTTCGCGTGCGTTTTTGGTGGCTTCTTCAATCATCTGCGGTTTTACCTTGTTTAAATCAGTATATTCATACTGTACTTTGTACTGGTATTCTCCAGAAGTGATGGCGATGCCTCTTTTTAGCAGTTCTCCCTGCTCACTGATAAGTCCCCGTATCAAATCTACCTTGTCGGAAGTAACGGTGATGACTGTAGTCACATTGTAGCGGTTGGCCGGATTCTGGTTGTTGCCATAACGTTCGGCAGCCAGGTCGATAATTTCCGGGGCATTCACGCTGATTTCCTGTTCTGTCAGTCCTTTTTCTTTCAAGAAACCGGTGATGGTCTGATTGGAACGCTTGATGTCGTCGTACAATCTTCCCAAATCATTTCCCAGGCTTTTGTACACTAGTGGCCAGGTTACTTTATTGGCTGGGACTTCTATTTCGGCCAGGCCTTTTACGGTGACACTGCGGTCTTTTTCTGCAAACTTACTGAATCCTTTTTCGATGAATACGCCTAATAGCAGTAGGCCGATGGCCAGAATAATGGCTTCGATTCTAAAGTTCTTCATGATGATTTTTATTTATAGTTAGATATTCGGAATCTGAGTGCAAGGTATTGAAATTTATTGGATTTTCCAATGAATTTTCCCTGTCTTTATTATAGATTGAAAAACTCTTTTACGTTTTAACTCAAACGCCTTTGCGTTTTAAGTGAAACACAAAGGCGTTTGAATGAGAATGTACTTGCGTTTGACAGTAAACGTCAAAGCGTTTTTTCAGGGAGGTGAAAACCCTTCAATTCTTGTATGGGAGACTGAATGAAAATGCCCGTATGAAGGTTGAATTTTAGGGCTGTTTCCTTTAGCTCATGTTGGAAGAACCATGCAATGGAACCTACAAAAGAGACCGGAACCTGGGCATGTCCCGGATAAGAAAGTATGTTGCGGCGGAAGAAATCGCTGAAGCAGTCGGTCAGGAACTGCTGGACTTCCGGCTGGTTCTTGTGCTTATATATATAAGGTGTAAGACTGGCCAAAAAACGGTTACCCTGCGGCTGTCTGTACACTTTATCTAAAATCTCTGCTACGGTCAGGTTATATTCCTTCAATAAGCCTTCCAGCAAGCCGGAAGGTAACTGCTGCTTGATGCAGTCGCCTATAAATCGTTTTCCTAAATAGGCTCCGCTTCCTTCATCTCCTAAAATATAGCCTAATGGAGGAGTGTTATGCGTGATTCGTTGACCATCGTACAAGCAGGAGTTCGCCCCTGTTCCTAATATGCAGGCAATTCCCGGCTGATGCTTGCACAATGCACGGGCAGCTCCAAGCAAATCACCTTCCACCTGGATGGTTGCGTGAGGGAATGCTTCGGCGAGTAAACCGGAGAGCTTGCCGGCTTTTTCAGGGGTACAGCCAGCCCCATAAAAGAAAATGGCTTTCACTTCTTCTTGTGGAAAAGGCAGTTGTGCAAGCAGGCTTTCCTGAAGAAGCTGTTTTATTTTCTCTTCTGTCAGATGAAAAGGGTTGATACCTTCGGTGTGAACAACCTGGCAATCGTGTAACGTGTTTCCGAAGCACCAGTCGGTTTTGGTCGCTCCGCTATCGGCTATGAGAATCATGTGAAAAGCAGAATTAGAAAGGTAGAAAAAGAAAGAAGACGGAACATGCCGTCTTCTTTTTATGATTAAGTAAAAATTAGATTATGAATGACAGTGTCCGCAACCGCCACCGCAGCAGCCGTCTTCTTCAGCTTCGTGTTCGCCGCAACCGCCTCCACAGCTGTCGCAACCACATCCGCAGCCTTCACCGCTCATCAGTTTGAGGATGCTTTCCATTTCCTTGTTGGTTGCATCGCGCATTTCCATTACGGTACCTTCAAAAATCAGGTCTTTACCAGCATGCGGGTGGTTCAGGTCGAGCACCACTTTATCTTCAGTGATTTCGCCTACATTGGCATAGAACTGATGGCCTTCTGCATCGTTCAGCATGATGATGTTGCCTTCGAAGATATTGTCGCTATCGAATTTTCCGTCCGGACCGCAGAACATAGACTTGGGCACCTGGCGTACGTTGTCTTCGTCTCTTTCGCCGTAAGCTTCCGCACAAGGGATTGTAAAGTTGAAGTTGTCACCTTTCTTCAGTGCCAAGATTTCCTTTTCGAAGCGTTCCAAAGTATAACCGATTCCTGAGATGAACTGGAACGGATGGCTTGCAGGGGCTTCTTCACGTAATTCTTTTTCTCCGTCTGTTACCGCATAAAGTTTATATGCTACTGTGATGTATTTATTTTCCATGTCAAAAAATTAAATGTGCATTAATATTAATCAGTCGCAAAGATAGGAAATCTCGGTGTAATTATCGAATAATTCGGGAAGAATGAAAATGAAGTTCTTATGTTGCAGGTATGAGATTGTATATATATGTGAACAGGTGAAAATAAACGGTAAGGTTTTGAATCACCAACAGACTGTATTGAACAAATCATGTTCCTTTGCGTATAATTTATTGATGAAATGCGTTTCCTGTTTTTGTAAAAAACTATTTACGCCTCATGCTTTGACTCTTTAAATAATAATCATGATAAAAAGAATGATGATGAAAAAAAAGTGTGCTTTATGCATTCATAGCTGCTATGCTGACAGCAGTATCTTGTACAAACGATATACCGGCAAATGTGAATGGTGATACTTCAGGAAATACATCAGAAGACACATCCGGCAGTGGCTCGGGTGACTTGTCTGGTAATTCTGGTAAAATTTCCATTGTCGCCAGTATTGCCTCTCAAACGCGTACTCCACAATTGGGAAGTGATGGAAGCGGCAGTTTTGAAAAAGGAGATAAGATGACGCTTTGTATAGCAGGAGGAACTACACATGTGGCTACAGACTATGCCTATGAGGTAGATTTTCTTAAATGGCCTGATTTTGGATTTTCAGAAGAGGTATCACAAGTCACTTTTTCAGCTTGTTATCCCACGCAGGAAGTGAAACAAGATGGTACTTTCGATTTTAATTCCTTTGAGGCTCCTTATAGTGATTTGCTGATTTCTGCTGCTCAGCCGGTAGAAGTAGGTACTTCTGAAACCGTGTCACTTACTTTCCGCCATGCATTGCATCGCCTTAATTTGGAATTCATACCAGGAAAAGGATATACGGAGGAGGATTTGGCTTTGTTGTCATATACTTTTTCGGCAAAATCTACTTGTGTGGTAGATGCTGTTAATGGAAGTGTGAAGGAGGTAAAGGATGAACAAGGAAGTCTTACCGTAACGGACACCAAAGCTTCGTTCCATCTCATACCTCAAGCAACTGATGGTATTTCTATAGCTCTTTCTTTAGGAGGTGAAACCAAGCATTTTACTCTGGATGCTTTATTTAAGCAGGCGGGTAACCCGCAGGCTGCATTGGAAAGTGGCAAATCGTGTACTCTGACCTTGAAAGTGGGACGTGACGGTATTACCGTATCCGGTGGCAGTATCGGAGCTTGGGAAGATCAGGCCACAGCCGATGGAGAGGTTGTGATTGGCTGATTGCTGTGTGCAGAACTTGAATTAGGAAGATTTTGATAAACATAAGAGGGCAGATTTCATTGATTTGATGAAGTCTGCCTTTTTTGTTGCTGCTTGTTGAGGGAAACTTACAGATATTCATCTGTAAATTTTTACCTTTGTGAGAGAGAAATTTAGGAACAAACAGGAATCGAAAGTATTATGAATAGAATTATAGTAGTGACGGGGGGAGCTGGAGGTATCGGACGTTGCATCGTCGCACATTTTGCTTCTCAGGGAGATAGTGTATATTTTATAGACCAGAATCAGCAGGCTACTCTCACACAAGTGGAAAAGATGCGTGAGAGAGGCTGGCAGGTGACCGGATTTGTCGGCGATGTGGCAGAGAAACAGGCCTTGGAGGAATTTGCAGCTTTGGTGCTTCGTGAACATCCGGAAGGCATACATTGCCTGATTAATAATGCTTGCCTGATGCGGGGAGGTATCCTTTCTGACTGTGATTATGAAGATTTTCTGTATGTGCAGCGTGTGGGAGTAGTGGCACCTTATATGCTGGCTCGGTTGTTCAAAGACCATTTTCAAGGGATAGGAGCGATTGTAAACATTTCGTCTACGCGTGCTTTTCAATCGCAGCCGGATACGGAGAGTTATACAGCCGCTAAAGGAGGAATTACATCGCTGACTCATGCTTTGGCCGTTAGTTTGTCGGGCATAGCGCGTGTCAACTCGGTAGCTCCCGGATGGATTGATACCGGTGCCTATCATGAAGAAGCGCATTATGAAGCAGTCTATAGTACGGGAGATACTGCTCAGCATCCGTCAGGCAGGGTGGGAGAGCCTGCCGATATTGCCCGTGTGGTGGATTTTCTTTGTGATGAGCGTAATTCATTTATTAATGGAGAAAATATCACGGTCGATGGAGGTATGAGCCGCTTGATGGTGTATCATAATGACTGTGGATGGACTTATGAACCTTAAGCATCGGGAGAAGGATAATTCTTTTTGTCTCTTTCTCGCTGTGTGCGGAATTTCATGGGAGAAACTCCTGTCTTTTTTACGAAGAATTTACCAAAGACAGACTGGTCTGAAAATCCTAATTTTTCAGCAATTTCCTTAATATCCAGGTCTGTACATTCCAACAACTTACGCGCGTCGGCACAGAGCAGTTCGCTGATGTGAAAACGGACTGTATGTCCGGTGATGTGTTTTACGATGCGTGAAAGGTAGGTGGTTGAGATGTGCCGACTTTCTGCATAAAATCCTATGTCATGGTGCTGGCGATAATTTTCCATCAATGTTTTTTTGAATAGCCTGAAAATATCTGTGGAGCGTCGTGCATAATCCGGAACTTCATGGCGGGTTTGGGTCAATATATCAGCTATCTGCAGAAGACAGAAACTGCATAAGTGGTTCAGAATGCTGTCGTAATAGTTGGCTGCATTTTTTCTGCATGATGAAAATAGAGCGAAGATTTTTTGCAGGTAAGTAGCTTGTTCGTTTTCCAATAAGAACACCGGTAGCTGATAGTGTCCCAAGTAGTGTGCCAGTTGTTCATATAGTGGCTGCCCGTCGGGTAAGCTATCAAAGAAAGCTGGTTTCAGATAGAGGAGCATGGACTGGAAGTGAGAACTCATAGTCTGAATCATGCATCTTGTGCTGGGAGTAAGTATAACTAAATGTGCAGGCTGAAGTTCGTAAGTCTGATATTCATCCGCCAGTTGGGCTGTTCCGTTTGTGACGAGAAGAAAGAAAAAACCTTCTTTCAATTCGGCTTTTCCGGTGGAAACCAATGAAGGGGCAAGTTCGCAGTAGCATGTGCTTTCAGTTCCATTGCCATGCGTTTGTATGATTTCAAGCAGAGTCGGATTCATCGTATTTATTTTTGTGGATAAAATTAAGAGTTGTTTCGTTTTCGACCAAAATTAGTCCTCCTTTTATGAATAAGGAATGAAAAAAATAAGGGAACTTTGCGGCACTTTTGATAAAGAGAACAAGTATGAATAAATTTATGTGCCGGCGTTACCTGCTGTTTTGCGTATCCTTGTTTGTCAATGCACTGGGAATTGTCTTCATTACCAAAGCTGCATTAGGTACTTCGCCTATTACGAGTGTGACTTACGTATTGAGTATGTTCACTCCTTTTACCATTGGTCAGTGGACCATCCTGTTGAATCTTCTTTTCGTGATACTGGAATTGTTTTTAATGACGCGTGAGGACTTGAAATCCGATTTACGCATGTATCTTCTGCAGATTCCTATCTCTTTCTGCTTTGGTATGTTCATTGACCTTTGTATGCATTATATTCTTTTCTGGCTTAACCCCGTAGAGTATGTGTATATGATTGTAGCCCTGTTGATTGGATGTGTGATTTTAGCTGTAGGAATTGCGCTTGAGGTAAAGGCTAATGCCGCGATGATGGCCGGAGAATATTTTGTAAAGGTCATTACCCGCCGGTTTCGCGGGGAGTTCGGTTATATAAAGCTCGGGTTTGACGTGACGCTGGTGGCTATTGCCTGCTTGTTGTCGCTTATCTTTATGTCGGGGATATATGGAGTGCGTGAAGGAACCGTGATTTCAGCTTTGGTGGTCGGTCCGATTGTGCATTTTGTAAGCCCGTATTACCGTTTCCTGGATAAATGGATTACAGATGCTTCTGTGCGGAACGTACCGGATTTCTTAAAGGGACGGCATGTGGTTATTACTATTGCGCGTGAATATGGCAGTGGAGGACATCTGCTGGGTGAAATGCTTTCCAAAGAATTGGGCATCAAACTTTATGATAAAGAATTCATACGTATGGCAGCCCAGCGGAGCGGGATGGATGAACAGTATATTGTGAAAAACGAGCAGTCCATTCCTTCCTTCTGGTTGAAATGCATTCTTTCAAAAAATAGTGAGCAGCCGTTGGAATCCAGCCTTTCTTCAGACGATGTATTATTTGTGTCGGAAAGTAAGATTATTCAGGAGCTGGCCGCAAAGGAATCTTGTATCATTGTGGGACGCTGTGCCGACTTTGTATTGAAAGACTATCCGAAGGTGCTGAAACTGTTCTGTTATTCCGACTTATCTCATGCCGTGACCCGTTGCGTGAGCGCATACGGTATTGCGAAAGAAAGTGCAGAAACGGAAATCAAGCGGGTGAACCGTAACCGCATTCATCACTATGAGTACTATACGGGAGAGAAATGGGGAGAACCTCATCGGTATGATTTGATGCTGAATACCGGGGCGCTTGACTTAAAAACGGCTTGTCAGCTGGTGAGAGGAGTTTATCAGGGCTTGGAGAAGGCCTGATAAACCATTTCGGAGATTTGTGCGATGATGGCTTCCGTATCCTCCATGCTTTCCTGTGAGTTTTTGACAAAAACAACGAGGGTATAACGGTGACCATTAGGGAACTGTACAAATCCGGCATCGTTAATGGCAATGAGTTGTCCCGATGCGTTGCGGTCGCCGGTACCGGTTTTATGTCCTACGGTGACCTGCTTGTCTTGTAGAGGGTGGACTATTCTGCTTGTTCCAGTCTGACAGGTAACAAGAGCTTCTTTGATAAATTCCTGATGAGGCTTGTCGAATAAAGTCCGGGTAAGCAGAGCCTCGATGACTTCTGCGGTAGCCAGCGGAGTGCTCCAGTTTTCATAGCCAAGGTTCAGGTCTCGGTGCATATCGTCTTCTGTGTATTGGATAGAAAAATCATTGATTCCCAAGCTACGGATATAACGGTCGGTCGCCGCAGGACCTCCGGTAAATTTGAACAGGATGTCGCATGCATTATTGTCGCTTAAGTGGAGGGTGTATTCCATTAATTGCTTAAGTGAAAACTTTCCTCCGTGGGGGTATCTGTCTCTTAGCGGACTGTAAGTATTGGGCTGCAGGTCAGTGCTGTCTACAGTAAGCAAGGTATTAAAGGAAATTTGATGCCTTTTACAGTAATCTCCTACAGCCAGTGCCTGATGTAATTTGAATACGCTCATTAACGGGTAGCGTCGGTTGTTCTCTATGGTGACAGTATCTTTTCCGTCTGCAATGATGGCTACTCCCACTTCAGCCTTTTGCTGTGAGATAAACTGATGGATATTGGTGTATAGTTCTTGAAAGCAATTGTCGGCCAGTACATAAGCTGGAAGTAGGATGAATAATAAGAGAATCAGACGGTTTGTTTTCATATTTGTACGGGGGAATTAAAGATGTATCTATATCTTCGTGAAGAGGGAATGGAAAACAAAAAGAGACCATCTCGTGGAGACAATCTCTTTTCAAAATTCGTTTTCAGTAGATTATGCTTCAGCGCAAGGAATTACAGAAACATAGCTTCTGTCTTCGCGACCTTTCTTGAAACATACAGTACCATCTACCAATGCGTAAAGAGTGTGGTCACTACCCATACCTACGTTTTCACCCGGGTTGTGAACTGTTCCTCTTTGACGAACAATGATGTTACCAGCTTTGCAAGCTGAACCACCGAATATCTTTACGCCTAATCTCTTACTAGCTGATTCACGGCCGTTCTTAGAACTACCTACACCTTTCTTATGTGCCATTTTCTTCTACGTTTTTAATGATTAAGCAATAACTTGTTTGATTGTCAATTCAGTAAACTGCTGGCGATGACCGTTCAGTTTCTTGTAACCTTTTCTTCTCTTTTTGTGGAATACCAATACCTTGTCACCTTTTACCAAGTGAGAAGCTACTTCGCAAACCACTTTTGCACCGTCTACAGTAGGAGCACCTACAGTTACAGTACCGTTGTTGTCAACCAACAAGACTTTGTCAAATTCAACAGTTGCACCGTTTTCAGCATTCTGAATGTGGTGAACGAACAGTTTCTTGCCTTCTTCTGCTTTGAACTGCTGACCGTTAATTTCTACGATTACGTACATTTTAAAATAAATATTAAACGGGTTTCCTCCGTAAGGTGAGCTGTTCTCTGTAGCTACTTTTTTACCTACACGGACTAAAATCGGCTGCAAAGTTACGGCTTTATATTTACATAACCAACTATTTATCTGAAAAAAAACGGATATATTTTCTATTTTTTTATCAGCGGAAGTAAATCGGGGAAAATGGCTGTGTGCGGATAGGCTGCCAGCTCTTCGTGAGTGGTCATTCCGTGAAGGATACCGGCAAAGTCAACTCCTGCATTTTGGGCGGTTTCCGCATCGACGGTGCTGTCGCCGAGGTAGAGAATCTGCTCTTTCGGGCAGTTCAGGCGGGAAGCGGCCTGCAGCAGACCTTCGGGTGAGGGTTTGGCTTCTTTCACGTCTTCTCCTCCCACGATGATGTCAATGAATCCTTCGGGGAATATTTTCCCCATCAGCTCCATGATGCGGTAGCGGTACTTGGTGGAGATGATGCCGATACGGGCTTCATTGGCTTTCAGGGTGCGTAGCACTTCTTCCGTTTCCGGGAAAAGTACGGTATTGGCCGTCATGTGCTGGTCGGCTTCCTTGACGTATTCTTTTCGGAATGTTTCCAGTGTGTCCGCATCGGTTATTCCGGTCATGATGGAAAAGGAATCAACCAGTGTCTTACCGATGGTACGTTTGATGGAGAGGTCGTCCACCTGATGGAATCCATGGCGTTCGAGTACGTTTCTGTAGCACATCACAATTCCCTTGGAAGAATCGGCCAAGGTATAGTCAAAGTCAAATAAATAGGCTTGATAAGATTTCATACGATTTTACTCTATATAATAAGGTATATGTTCTATATCTAAAAGTGACTGCTTGCGCGAGATGCCGCCGGCGTATCCGGTCAGGCTTCCATTGCTTCCTACTATGCGGTGGCAGGGAATCAGGATGCTGATGGGATTGTGTCCGATGGCATTTCCTATAGCTTGTGCCGCCATGTGAGGCCGTCCTAAACGGCGGGCGGTTTCCACGGCTATATCTTTGTAGGTACGGGTTTCTCCGTAAGGAATGGTGGATAAGATTTGCCAGACGGTCTGCTGAAAATGAGTGCCGGAAGGTTGCAGGGGAGGGCAGAAATCGGGTTGTCGGCCAGAGAAATAAATATCGAGCCATTGCCGTGTCTGAAGCAGCACCGGGGTTTCCTTTGCCATGGCTTCTTCTTTCAGTCCGTGACCGAAATATTTTTGTCCGTCGAACCAGAGGCCGCAAAGTCCGCTTTCCGTGGCAGCCAGTGTGATTCCTCCCAAAGGAGAATCATAGTGACAGGTAAAAGTCATTTTCAACAGTGTTTTTTGAGGTGAAAGAGTAGAAAAATGATACGGTTTACAGTCCCGAAAAAACGCCTTTGCGTTTAGCTAAAAACGTAAGTGCGTTTTAAGTAAAACGCAAGTACGTTTTGATTCAAACGCAAGGGCGTTTAAGATAAAACGTAAAGGCGTTTTTGAGAAGGCGTCCTTACGTTTTTTTACCCTTTTATTCCATGGGTTGATAGTTCTTGGCAAGTCCTCCTTCACTCGTTTCCTTGTACAAGGATGGAAGGTCGTGTCCGGTCTGCTTCATTACCTCTACCACCTTGTCGAATGACACCCGGTGATGCCCGTCGGTAAAGGCTGAATAGATATTTGCATCGAGTGCACGTGCGGCAGCATACGCATTACGCTCAATACAAGGAATTTGTACCAGTCCGCATACCGGGTCGCATGTCATACCCAAGTGATGTTCCAGTCCCATTTCGGCTGCATATTCTATCTGGGCCGGACTGCCTCCGAACAACTGGCTGGCCGCTGCAGATGCCATGGAACAAGCTACTCCCACTTCGGCCTGACATCCGGCTTCAGCTCCCGAAATAGAAGCATTGTGCTTGACGATGTTTCCCACCAGTCCGGCAGTCGCTAATGCCCGCAAGATACGTGCGTCGCTGAAGTCGCGGCTTTTCTGCAGGTGATACAAGACAGCTGGAACCACTCCGCAGGCTCCACAAGTGGGTGCAGTGACGATTTTTCCTCCAGAAGCATTTTCCTCACTGACAGCCAGTGCGTATGCGAACACCAGTCCGCGTGAGCGAAGAGAGTCTTTATAGCCTTTCGAACGAATGTAATAAGCCGATGCCTTGCGGCGCAGATTCAATGGGCCGGGCAATACACCTTCGGCATCCAGTCCGCGATGGATGGCGGCTTTCATGGTCTCCCATACCTCTGCCAGGAAATCCCATATCTCCGGGCCTTCGCATTGCTCCACGTATTCCCAGTAGCTGCGTCCGGTGTGTTCGCACCAGTACAAAATCTGGCTCATGGTATTCATGTTGTAAATATCGTTGGTGGCTGTGCGGTCGTGTCCTTCTTCGGCCAGTGCACCACCTCCTACACTGAATACGGTCCATTCGTCCAGCTTTTTCTTCTGTGCATCAAAAGCCTTGAAAGTCATTCCGTTCGGGTGGTAGGGAAAGAAAATATGCGGTTTCCAGAGAATTTCTACGGGAGCGTGAGGTTGCAGGGTATCCAAAATAGCTACATCGGTCATGTGACCACGTCCTGTGGCAGCCAGACTGCCATACAGAGTTACTTCGAATGAGGCAGCCTCCGGATTGCGGGCAAGAAATTGTTCGGCAGCTTTGCGGGGCCCCATGGTATGGCTGCTGGAAGGCCCCGTGCCGATGCGATATAATTCTCTGATTGATTTCATACTAAAAAATAGGTGTAAGTTTTCTGCAAAGATACGCAATAATCGCATATATGTGCAGAAATCCCGTAGGGTTTATTTTAAATCCACCACGGTGATGCCTGCGCCGCCAAACTGTACGTGTTCATCCTGGAAATGGGCTACTCCCGGCACGGTAGCCAGGTATTGCCGGATGAGGGTACGAAGAATACCTGTACCCGTACCGTGCAGGATGCGTACGCGGCTGACTCCTACCAAGATAGCGTCATCGATGAAATAGGTGACTGCCTGTATGGCTTCGTCTCCGCGCATACCTCTGACATCGATGTCCTGCTTGAAATTCAGTTTCTTTTCGTACATCCGGTCTTGGGTTTCGCTGCTGACAAAGGTCGCCTTGCTGGATAACGGGGCAGCCTTCGGTGCATCCGTCCGTTCCAGTCGTTCGGCTTTCACGTTGGTTTTCATCAGTCCGAACATGACCACGGCATTCTTTCCGCTGATTTCCATGACTTGTCCCACACTGGTCTGTCCCTTGATGCGCACATAGTCTCCCGCTTCAATGGGGCGTACCTTAGGAGCAACCGGAGTTTCAGGAGCATTGGCTTGTTTCGCTTTCTTGTCTTTTTTGCGCTCCTGCTTTTCGCGGAGTTTTTCCATCTTGCGCGCGATTTTCTCTTCCAAAGCCGCCTTTTCCAGGTTTTCTACCTGCTGCTTGAAGTCGGTCAGTTCCTGACGTGCCGTGCGGGTACGTTCCTTTTCAGCCTGCGCTTCCTTGATGGTACGAATGGTATTTTCGATTTTGGCATTCGATTCTTGCAACAACCGTTCTGCCTCTTCTTTGGCTTTCTTCAGGATTTCCTTGCGGCTGCGTTCCAGCTCCTGTATTTCCTGTTCGTAACGGGCGATGGTATCTTCCATCTGTTTTTCCCGCTTGCGTATGTTCTGACGCTTGGTTTCCCAGTAACGCTTGTCGCGTACAATATCCTGCAGGTATTTGTCGCTCTGGATGTATTCACTTCCCACAATTTCCGATGCGTCAGCAATAACCTCTTCCGGCAAACCGATTTTACGGGCAATCTCTACGGCAAACGAACTTCCCGGATTACCAATCTGCAACTGGAACAGCGCCCGCATCTCGTGGCGGTCGTACAGCATGGCTCCGTTCACCACTCCTTCGTGATCTTCGGCAAAATGCTTCAGGTTCTGGTAGTGAGTGGTAATCACGCCGAACGTACCTTTCAGGTTGAAGCGTTTCAGCACGGCTTCGGCAATGGCACCGCCAATCTGTGGCTCCGTACCTCCTCCGAACTCATCGATAAGGATGAGACTTTCGCCGTTGCATGCTTTCAGCATCATCTTCATGTTGGTCAGATGTGAAGAATAGGTACTCAGGTCGTCTTCAATACTCTGTTCGTCGCCAATATCAATAAATATGTGGCTGAAGATACCGGCGTGGCTCCGTTCATGCATGGATACTAACATACCACATTGCAGCATGTATTGCAGCAGTCCCACGGTTTTCAGGCAGACAGATTTACCACCTGCGTTTGGTCCGGAAATAAGCAGGATGCGCTTGTCGCGTGTCAGGATAATGTCCAGCGGCACTACTTTCTTGTCATGCTTGGCCAGTGACATTTGCAGAAGCGGATGCACAGCCTGAAACCAGTCTACAATCTGCTGGTTCTCAAATGAGGGTTTCAATCCTTTTATATCTATACCGAACAAAGCTTTGGCACGGATGAAATCGATTTCAGCCAAAAACTCGTACGAAGAGAGTAAGGCAGGAACTTGCGGGCGTACCGTAGCCGAGAATTCCGTCAGGATGCGGATGATTTCGCGGCGTTCTTCTCCTTCCAACTCCCGGATGCGGTTATTGGCTTCCACCACTTCTGCCGGCTCGATGAAAACCGTCTTTCCGGTGGCTGATTCATCGTGTACAATACCTCTGATTTTGCGCTTCATGCCCGGAGCAACCGGGATGACCAGACGTCCGTCGCGCATGGTGGGAGTAACATCCTTGTCTACATACCCTTCCGATTGTGCAGCACGGAGAATGCTGTTTAGACTGCGTGAAATGCTTCCCGTGGTAGCCGAGAGTTCCCGTCGGATACGCAGAAGTTCCGCAGAAGCATTGTCCTTTATCTTTCCGAACTTGTCCAAGATGCTGTCGATACGTGCGATAAGCTGGGGGAATACTAAAATATCTCCCGCCAGTTCACGCAGGGCAGGATAAGGAGAATTTTCCGTTTCCTCTTCTTCGTCGGATTGCTGAAGGAATCGTACAATGTCACGGATGGTTTCCAGTGAACGGCGAAGGTCGAACAGCTCTTGTTCGTCCATATACATACCTTCCACCCGGATGCGTTTCAGAGAAGGACGTACATCAAAGAAATATTGTGCCGGAAAATCTTCCTCTTCCTGCGTAATCCGTACAAATTCAACCACTTGCTCCAGCCGTTGGTTTATTTCATCGTAATTGTCCGAAAAGGTCATTTCGTCCACTCGCTCTTCACCTAGTGTGCTCAGGCATTTACCTTTCAGCAATTGTCGTATCTGGTCGAATCCTATTTTCTGTTCGAAATTATGAGGGTATATCATGATTAGTTTGTTTCGTTTTTTCTGCTTGCAAAGGTACGACAATGAAAAAAAATAATCAAAAAAGGCGGTAAATATTTGCAGATTTCAAAATAATGCGTACCTTTGCATCGCCTTTGAAAAACAAGGCAACTCTCACGAAGAGTTTTGGAGAGGTGGCAGAGTGGTCGATTGCGGCGGTCTTGAAAACCGTTGTACCGCGAGGTACCCGGGGTTCGAATCCCTGTCTCTCCGCAAGGAAATAGTAATTCTCGTAAAATTAAGGTTTTACGAGAATTTTTTTTGTTCTTCTCTGAAAGGTAAAAACAGAAAAGTTTGCGCTGATTTGTTTTTTAGGAGAGAAATGGTTAACTTTAAAAATGCATGAAAGAAATTCATATAAAAATGATCCATAAAATGAAATCCTTGTTATTCCTTTATTTCTGTGTGGCAATGGCCTTTTCAGCCATGGCTTCTTCGGTATCTGACACGTATGTAATTCCTAATCCTCAGCAGATGGTATGTGGGGACGGACATTTTGTGCTTCGTGCACAGGCATCTTTCTCCTGTAACCTGACAGGAACTGATAAAGACGATTTTGTATCTTATGTGAGTAATTCTCCTTTTGCGCTGACTTATAAGAAGAAAGGAAAGGCTGACATCGTTTTTAAACTTGTCAGTCCGGAAAATGCGAAGATGAAAGAAGAGGCCTATCGCTTGAAAGTGACAAAAAAAGGCATTCAGGCTGAGGCTACTTCGACTTCGGGGTTGTTTTATGCCTTTCAGTCTATTGTGCAGCTGGCGCGTGAGAGTGGAAATGGTACGTACCAGCTTCCTGAAGTGACGATAGAAGATGCTCCTCGCTTTTCGTATCGAGGCATGCACCTGGATGTATCACGTCATTTCTATACGAAAGAATTTGTCAAGAAACAGATTGATGCACTGGCACGGTATAAGCTGAACCGCTTCCATTGGCACCTGACGGATGGAGCCGGATGGAGAATTGAAATCAAGAAATATCCGGAACTGACGCGTGAAACGGCCTATCGTCCTTTCCCAGACTGGAAAAGCTGGTGGAACGGCGGACGTACGTATTGCAGACAAGATGCTCCCGGAGCTTCCGGAGGATATTATACGCAGGAAGATGTGAAAGAAATCGTAGAATATGCCCGTCAGCGTCATATCACGGTGATTCCGGAAATTGAAATGCCGGCTCACTCGGAAGAAGTTTTGGCCGCTCTTCCGCAACTGGCTTGTGGAGGTGATTTGAAACCTGGTGGAGAATTTTGTCCGGGAAAGGAACTGACTTATGAGTTCCTGACCAATGTATTGAAAGAAGTGATGGAGTTGTTCCCTTCAGAATACATTCATATTGGTGGAGATGAGGCAAGTACGAACCATTGGAAACAATGTCCAGACTGTCAGGTACTTATGAAAGCAGAGGGAATGAAGGAAGAAGGTGAATTGCAGGAATATCTTGTATCCAGAATTGAGAAGTTTTTGAAAGAGAACGGCCGCAAGATGATTGGCTGGGATGAAATTCTGACAGGCGAGCTGGACGAAACTTCTGCTGTAACGGTGTGGCGTGGAGAAGATAAAGGTGCAGAATCTGTAAAAAGAGGATTGCGTACCATCTTGTCACCGGGAGCATATTGCTATTTTGACAGCTACCAGGATGCACCGCGTACGCAGCCGGAAGCCATCGGAGGATATCTCCCACTGGAAAAGGTTTATTCATACGAACCGACGGAGGCTTTCCCCGCTGATAAACTGGATTGCGTGTGGGGCGTACAGGGAAATGTGTGGACGGAATATATACCGATACCCGAGCATGCTGAATATATGATTTATCCTCGTTTGCTGGCTTTGGCTGAAGTTGCCTGGACAAATCCGGAGCAGAAAGACTGGAAACGTTTCCATGCAGAGGCTTTGCAGGAAGTAAAGGTGTTGAAATCAATGGGTTATCATACTTTTGACTTGCAAAATGAGGTGGGCAACCGTCCGGTGGCATTGAGCGTGGATAATCATTTGGCAAAGGGTAAGAAGGTGGAATATGTACGTCCTTATTCGGACTCTTATCCGGCTGGAGGAGAATCGGCATTGACTAACGGCATACATGGCGGTTGGGTATATACCGACCAGCGCTGGCAGGGATTCCTTGGAAAAGGGGCCGATGTGATTGTGGATTTAGAAAAATCACAACCTATTCAGCAGCTTTCCATTGATTTCATGCAGTTGAGAGGTCCGGGTGTGTTCCTCCCGCAGAAAGTCAGCTTCCTGATTTCAAACGATGGAAAAGAATATACACTTTTGAAAACCATCACTACTACACTGCCCATTACGGACGAACAGTTGACCATTCAGACGTATGACTGGACAGGTAGTTGTGAGGCTCGTTACGTACGCGTGCAGGCTGATATCAATCCTGAGGCTGGTGGTTTCTTGTTTACTGATGAATTTGTCGTAAAATAATAAATGTCAGGTAGTCGGGAGTACATAGCTGAAGCGCAATAAGCCAATCAGATGGCGTGCTCCCGCTTGCTGAATGAAATGTAAGGTGGGTTGTATAAATCCGTTGCCTGAAAAGGGAATTTTCCATGTAAATTCACTGGCCCATTCGTATGAAGGAGAAAATCGGGCGTAGTCGGTGAACAGTCCGCCTTCTGTTTTTCCACATTGCCAGGTGAGACCTATGCCGGCATAACTTTTGCATCCTCTGGAGGTACCTGACTGGAATGAACCTTGCAGGAGTGCATGCAGACCGGGAGCAAGACGTTGCTCTGCATATCCCCAGATTATTTTTCTCCTTTCTTTTTTTGTCTTTTTTGGAGTTCCCTCTTCATAGTCCATATACATGCCGCTATGTAGAGCAAAGCCCACATGATAATTGCTGCCATGTTGTTGATAGTTTAGTGAAATGATACTGAGTATTCCGTCACTTTGTGGGCAGAACCGGAATACGTTTTCTTTTCCTGAAAACCGATAGTAACCTTTTCCGTTGTATACCGATGTTTGTAAGGACCATCGTGTGAATTGCAGCTCATAATGCAGTCCGACGGAAGCTACCGGATAATTGGCTATTTGGTAATCGGCGGACAAAGTGGGAAAGATGCCACATGAACTGTTGGTGAATAACGAGGTGACAGGGGAAGTGAAATAGTCTTCATTCAAGTTCCGGATACCGAAAAATAGCGAGGAATGACCGAACTGTTGCTGGACGCCCAATGTCGCGAGGGCAAGCGGATGGTTTTCTTCTTCAATGTTGGAAAAGGTCTGAAAATCATCTGCCAGTGATTCGGGGCGGGTTCTGGCTGTACTGATGGTGGCGGCTTGTAATGTCGTATGTTTGCCTAATGAATGAGTGAAATCCAGTCTCAGCAGATTAACCCAGTTATTTCCTTGTTTGAAATCACTTTGTAGTTCTGTGGTGTAGCTTACTTGAAGCTCCTGAGCCAGGCCGTAGTGACAGGACACTACGGCGAAGGACAGGAACAGTTTCATGAATCTTGTCATAACCATTTGGTAAAACGATGAATATACCAGTTCTTAATTAATTGAGTCAGTATGCAGTAGGACAACAGGATACCGATGAGCCAGGGGAAATAGCTTAATGGCAGTGCTTCCAGCCCGATAGTGCTTCCAAACTGGGTGAAAGGCAGCAGGATACCGATGGCCATAATCAGCAGGGTAAGTCCGGTTACTTGCCAGGAGGCACAGCTTTGTATGAAGGGGACTTTCCGGGTACGTATCATGTGCACAATCAGGGTCTGCGAAATATCGTACAGCAGATTTTGAATCAGCAGGTGGATGGGGAGCATGGGTAGGAAGGGAAGGAACGCACTGGCCGCCATTACGCTGAACATGTTTCCGAAGTTGGAACTGGCTGTCATCTTGATGTATTTGGTGATGTTGCCAAATGTTTTTCGTCCTTCCAGTACACCGTCTTCCAGTACCATCAGACTTTTCTCCAGCAGGATAATGTCGGCACTTTCTTTGGCAATGTCCACTGCAGAATCTACCGAGATACCGATGTCTGACTGACGCAATGCTGCGGCATCATTGATTCCGTCGCCTAAGAAGCCTACCGTGTGCTGTTGTGCTTGCAGTAGGGTGATGATTTCCGTTTTCTGTATCGGAGTAAGTTTGGAAAATACGGTCGTCTGGTTGACTGCTTTCATTTTTTCCTCTTCACTCATCGTTTCGAAAATGGGGCCTGTCAGGGCATTGTCGGTGCGGATACCCACTTGGCGGGCGATGGTGCGAACCACCGCATCATTGTCGCCAGACAGAATCTTGATTTCAATGCCGTGTTCATGCAATTGCTTGATGGCGCTGGCTGCCGATTGCTTGGGAGGATCCAGGAAAGCCAGATACCCAATCAGTACCATATCTTTCTCGTCCTCGATACGGAAATCACAAGTCTTGTCCAGGTAGCTTTTGTGGGCTACGGCAATGACACGCATACCTTGCTTGTTCATCTGTTCAATGATGTCGCGTGCCTTGTTTTTCAGTTCGATGGCCATGGGGTGCACCTCTCCATCAAACTCAGCATGCGAGCAGATGTCCAACATTTCCTCTACGGCTCCTTTTGTGATAATCTGTCGTTTCCCTTGACGGTCTTCTACCACTACCGACATTCTTCGCCGGGTAAAATCAAACGGGATTTCATCTACCTTTGTATAATTATCCTTCAGGTATTCCAAGGACAAGTCCTTTACGTGCGACAGAATGGCTTTGTCCATCAGGTTCTTTAATCCGGTCTGGAAGAAACTGTTGAAATAAGCGTGGCGCAAGATGCGTCGACTTTCGTCGTTGCTTCCATCGTCGTTGATGTACTTTTCCAATACAATCTGGTCGCAGGTGAGGGTACCGGTTTTGTCTGTACAGAGAATGTTCATCGCCCCGAAGTTCTGAATGGCATTCAGGTCTTTTACAATGGTTTTCTTCTTTGACATAGCTACGGCACCTTTGGCTAGGTTGGCAGTAACAACCATCGGGAGCATTTCAGGGGTAAGTCCTACAGCTACCGATACGGCAAATATGAATGCTTCCAGCCAGTCGCCTTTAGTCACACCGTTTACCAGGAAAACGAACGGAATCATGATGAGCATGAATCGTATCAGCAGGAAACTGACTTAGCTGATCCGCTGACTACATTAGAGCCCATGAAGCAGATGTTTTCCAGCTCAATTACACTTCCTTTGCTGTGCTTGTTTCCTTTGGCTTCCGGACGTTTCTCTATCGGGTCTGATTCTCCCGTCAGGGAAGACTGGCTTACAAACAAATCTTTTGCTTCGATGATACGCATGTCGGCAGGAATCATGTCTCCTGCAGCAATCATAACAATGTCTCCGGGAACCAGGTATGCAATGTTGATTTCTTCATCTTGGTTACCAGCTCGTCTTACGTAACAGGTATTGGTCACCATTTTCAGTAAAGCTTCACTGGAGGCATTGGCTTTCCATTCTTGCCAGAAACGCAGTATGCTGCTGGCAATAACCATAGTCAGAATAATTATGATGGCAGTCCAGTCCTGTTCTCCTGGATTGGCCAGCAGCACATCGAGTACAAAAGAAATGATGGCCAGCGCCGTGAGTACGCCAATAAAAGGATTGATAAAAGCTTTGATGAAAGTCGATACGGGATTCTTTTTCTGCTCATGTTCCACTTCGTTCTTCCCATAGAGAGACTGTCTGGCTTCCACTTCTTCTTGTGTAAGTCCGATACGGCTTGTCTGGAAATAGCTGAAAACTGTGCCTAGTGTCTGGCTTGCTGCTAAAAATACCTTTTCGCCATTGAAGGTGAATGTGGTGCTACTTTTTCTTTTCTTCCACATGATCATTAAAATTCATAGGGTGATTACTATGTTTTCTTTTCACGTGGCAAAAGTAGGCAATGCCCCCGACAGAGACTGTTAGAGAAATATTAGAGTGGTATTAGAAAACTATTAGAATTTGTGAGACTAATTTTCTAATACCACTCTAATGGAGTTTATTTTTCTTTGAATGTATGCGTTAAAAGATTAAATGTGAGGAAGTTCGATGATGAAGGTCGTTCCTTCTCCTTGCTTTGAATGTACGGCTATACTGCCCTGATGCAGTGCGATGATTTTCTGTGCAAGCGCCATCCCGATACCGTGTCCTTCCGTATGCTGTTCCTGCTCTCCGCGGTAGAACAAGGTGAAAATCTTTTCTTTTTCTGCATCCGACATACCAATTCCGTCATCCGACAGGCGGATAATGGTCCATTTATCCCAATAGGAAATCTGAATGAAAGAAGATTTGTCGTCTGAATACTTGCAGTTATTTTCAATCAAGTTAGCAAAGGCAATGTTCAGCAGGTAGTCATTACCCATGACGGTAATCATCCGGTCGTCTTCCGCATCTTCCTGTTCAAAAATCAGTTCGATGTGGTATTCCGGATGGGCACGAAGAATGATTTCCCGTGTATCGAGCAACAATTCGTCTAACCGGATTTCATGCATCTTGATCTGTTCTTTCTGGTAATCTGCTTTAGCCAGATTGAGCAGCCCGTCAATCAGTTTTGTCATTCGTCGTGCATCCTGTAGCACGTTCTGCATGGCTTGACGATATTGTGTTTCAGTACGATCCTTCTGCAGACACAAATCCAGTTCCGCAATGAGGGCAGCCAGTGGGGTTCTCATTTCGTGAGATACGTTGCTGACAAACATTTTCTGGGAGTTGAATGAAATTTCGAGTCGTTCCAATAGTTCATTGAAGGCCTGACTTAATTCTCCTAATTCGTCTTTCTCGTTTCTTACAGGCAGACGCTGGTCAATACGCGAAGCGGTAATCGTTTCTGCTTCTTTTACGATTTCCCGGATAGGTTTTAAAGATGCCCGAACCAGGAAATAGCAGGTAATAAATAAAAGTAAGAGACCGATAAAAAACAGGATGACCAGTGTTTTCTGAAGCTCCAGCAGGTTGGTGTGTCCGTAACCGTCGTAAGCTGCGGCCGTCACAATATAAGTCTGTCCGTTGAATGGATAAACCATCCCGACGGCCTGGTATTTTCCGATATAAAATTCAATTTCCTTTTGTTGAAGAATCTGGGCAATCATTTCCGGATTCTCTTTGACAATATCATTGTCGATGGCATCGTGGTAGAGCATGCGAAAGTCTGTGGTATATACAGCCACTTCCACCTCATTAATAAACTCCTTATTATTCAGGTAGATGGATTGCATGATGTCGGCATCTACCTGGTTTTGCAGGAACAGATGTACTTTGGTAACAGCTTCACTCTTCAGGTTATGGAAGAAGGTATTGCTTCGGATATGCTCGCTGACCAGATAGATTAAGGTCATGCAAAGCAGAAATGCCACAGCTATGACTCCGGTATTTTTGAGCGTAAGTGCGGTTTTTATTTTCATGGCTTCTCGTCAGTAAGAATAAATCCAATTCCAGGTTTGGTGTGAATCAGTTTAGTTTCAAAGTCTTTGTCTATTTTTTTGCGCAGGTAATTGATGTATACATCGATAAAGTTGGTACCGGTATCAAAGTGGGTATTCCAGACTTTTTCGGCAATTTCTATCCGGCTGATGACCCGTTCTGCATTCTGCACCATGTAGGTAAGCAGATTGTATTCTTTTGGAGATAAGCGGATGGGGTTTCCTTGGCGCATTACCTCTCTGCGGTTGGTATCAATTTGAAGGTCTTTGTAGGTAAGTTTCTCGGGAGCAACAACAGATACAGTTGCTTCTGCTTTTCTTTTTAGAAGCACTTTAATGCGTGCGTTCAGTTCCCGGAAGTCGAAAGGTTTTACCATGTAGTCATCTGCACCCGCATCAAATCCGTCGAGTTTGTCATCGGTTGCTCCCAAGGCTGTCAGCATAAGTACAGGGATATGCGGATTTGCTTTGCGTATTTCTTTGCAGAGTTCAAAGCCATCCAATTTGGGAAGAATAATATCTGAAATAACCAGCTGGAAAGAGTGAGATTGGAACAGACGAAGCCCCATGGCTCCATCGTATGCCACCATGGTGTGATAGCCATTTTCTTCCAGTCCGGTTTTTAGCAAATCGGCTACTCGTTTATCGTCTTCTATGATTAAAATACTGTACATAATAATAAATTGAATAAGTCAGACAGGGTCTGTTTTTATATTTAATCAGGGAAAAGTCAAGTGGAGTAGAAAAGAAAAAGTGGAGCATACAGGACTCGAACCTGCCACCTTTTGACTGCCAGTCAAACGCTCTAGCCAGATGAGCTAATGCCCCATTTGTTTTTGAAGTTGTCACAAAGGTACAACATTATTTCAAAAAAACAAGAAACCTGCTCTATAAAACAGAAGAAAACCATTAGTTTTGCGTCGGTTTATCAAAATAGAAAGGACTTATGAATTTACAGATACGCAAGGCTACATTGGATGATTTGGACCGTTTGATGGAGATATTTGAAGAAGCCCGTCGTTTCATGTGTCGTACGGGAAACCCTAATCAGTGGATTAATGGTTATCCCCAGCGGGAACTGATACAGGAGGAAATAGAGGCTTCTCACTGTTATGTGTGTGTAACGAAAGACGGAAGAGCAGTGGCTACCTTCTGTTTCATTCAGGGACCCGATCCGACGTATGCACGCATTGAAAACGGAGAATGGCGAGACGACTCTCCTTATTATGTGATTCATCGGCTGGCATCCGACGGTTCCTGCAAGGGGATAGGAAAACTATGTGTAGACTGGTGTTTCCGTCAGTGGCCGTGCCTGCGTGCCGATACCCATGCAGACAACAAGGTGATGCAACATCTGCTGCTTTCTACAGGCTTTGCGTATTGTGGAATTATCTATGTGCGTAATGGAACTCCGCGACTGGCTTATCAGAAATTAGCTTAGAAAGAGACGCTTTCCCTTAATAATGCTTAATTGGTAAATATTTTCCATTGGAAATTTATTCTTTATGTAATTATTTATTTTCTTTGCAAAAAGTTTCCATTAGAAAATAATAACAAAGAAAATAAATAGATATGAAGTATGTAATTGTTGGTGGGGTCGCAGGTGGAGCCACTGCGGCTGCCCGTATTCGGAGAAACACGGAAAAGGCTGAAATCATTCTGTTTGAGCGTGGAGAATATATCTCTTATGCCAATTGTGGTTTACCTTATTATATAGGTGGGGTAATTCAGGATCGCGACCGCTTGTTTGTACAGACTCCGGAAGCATTCTCCACTCGTTTTCGCATCGATGTGCGGGTACGTTCGGAAGTTATGGCAATTGATACTGACCGTAAGGAAGTAAAGGTACGTACTTCGGACGGAAAAGAATATACTGAAACATACGATAAATTGCTGCTTTCACCGGGAGCATCGCCTGTGCGTCCTCCTTTGCCGGGAATTGATAATGAAGGAATCTTTACCCTGAGAAATGTGGCAGATACAGACCGCATCAAGGCTTATATGCAGAGTCATGAGATAAAGAAAGCAGTGATTGTCGGAGGTGGTTTTATTGGGTTGGAAATGGCCGAGAACCTTCACCATGCCGGTATTGAGGTGGCTGTAGTAGAGATGGCAGATCAGGTGATGGGACCGATTGATTTCTCTATGGCAGCGCTGGTGCATGGCCATCTGCAACAGAAGGGTGTCAAACTGTATTTGCAACAGGCAGTGGAAGCCTTTGAAAAGACCGATTCCGGACTGAGAGTTAAATTCCAGTCGGGATTGCAGGCAGAAGCTCAGCTGGTTATCCTTTCCATTGGTGTACGGGCTGAAACTCGTCTGGCCGTAGAAGCCGGACTGAAGTTAGGAGAAATGAAGGGTATTTATGTAAATGAATATCTACAGACTTCCGATGAGTCGGTGTATGCCGTAGGTGATGCCATTGAATATCCGCATCCGATTACCGGTAAGCCGTGGTTGAACTTCCTGGCTGGACCGGCTAACCGTCAGGCACGTATCGTAGCCGATAACATGACATTTGGCAACCGGGTGAAATATGAAGGTTCTATCGGGACAGCCATAGCGAAAGTGTTTGATTTGACGGTGGCTTCTACGGGACTTCCCGCCAAGCGTCTGAAAGCTTTTGGTATACCTTATCTGTCGGCAACCATTCACTCAGGTTCGCATGCCGGTTACTATCCCGATTCTTTGCAGATGGACATCAAAATTACTTTCTCTCCTGAAGGCGGTCGTTTGTATGGGGCACAGATTGTGGGATACAATGGAGTGGATAAGCGAATTGATGAATATGCATTGGTTATTAAGCAGAAAGGAACCGTATATGATTTGATGCAACTGGAACATGCCTACGCACCTCCTTTCTCTTCAGCTAAAGATCCGGTAGCGGTGTCGGGTTATGTGGCTGGAAATATCTTGAACGGCAAGATGACTCCTCTTTATTGGAGAGAGTTGCAGCAGGCCGATTTGACTAAAGTGACCTTGGTGGATGTACGGACAAAAGACGAGTATGAACTGGGGCACATCACTGGAGCGGTAAACGTACCTTTGGATGAGATGCGTTCACGGATGAAGGAGATTCCATCGGACAAACCAGTCTTCTTGTACTGCGGAGTCGGCTTGCGCGGTTATCTGGCCTCTAACATTCTGAAAGAAAACGGTTATAAGGATGTGCGTAACCTGATAGGTGGTATCAAGACCTACAATGCAGCGGTTACTCCGGTTTGCCAGCCGGAAGAAGCATGTGCCGTAGCCTGCTCGTGTGAAACGGCTGAAGGAAATTCGGATTGCAAAAAGGTACATGTGGTAGATGCCTGTGGCATACAGTGTCCTGGCCCTATCTTGCGTTTGAAAAAAGGGATGGAGGAACTGAAAGCCGGTGAGCAGATGGAAATTCATGCTACGGATGCCGGATTCCCGAGAGATGCAGAGGCATGGTGTCGTACTACCGGAAACCGCTTCCTTTCTTCAAAGTCGGAAGGGGGAATCTATAAGGTAGTGGTAGAGAAAGCGACTCCTTGTGCCATAGAGGCTTCCCGTCAGGACGTGGGAGAGAAGGGAAAAACTTTCATCCTTTTCAGTGATGACCTTGACAAAACTTTGGCTACCTTTGTGCTGGCTAACGGTGCGGCGGCTACGGGTAAGAAAGTGACCATCTTCTTTACCTTCTGGGGACTGAATGCCATCAAGAAGGAACGGAAACCCTTGGTGCAGAAAGACATTTTTGGAAAAATGTTCGGCATGATGTTGCCTTCCAGCTCTCGGAAACTCAAGCTTTCAAAGATGAATATGGGAGGTGTGGGTACGAAGATGATGCGTTACATCATGAACCGTAAGGGAATCGATTCATTGGAATCACTTCGTCAGCAGGCCATTGATAATGGAGTAGAATTCATTGCTTGCCAGATGTCGATGGATGTGATGGGAGTGAAAAAGGAGGAACTGCTGGACAACGTCACCATCGGTGGGGTAGCGACCTATATGGACCGTGCCGAGGAAGCCAATGTAAATCTGTTTATTTAAGTATGGAAAAAATAAAATGTATTTGTGTGATGAGAGAGCTCTTTCGGGCTCTCTCTGAACTTGAATCCCGTTTGATGCAGTCGCATGGAGTGTCGCTGAACGAAGCCATGGTGTTATGTGCTATTGGCAAGGAGCGGGTAGCAGCCAGTACGATTGTAGAGCGTACGGGGCTGACTCCCTCGCATGCCTCCAAGGTGATTCGTGCGGTGGAGGAGCGGAATCTGTTAGTGCGTGCTTTGGGCGAGAAAGACAAGCGGCAAATGTATTTCTCTCTGACAAAAGAAGCGCATAACTGCCTGAAGGGAATACGCGAGCAGGGGATAGATATACCGGAACTGTTGCAACCCTTGTTTGCTTCTTATGCGGAGGGAGTGTCTGATTCGTGTGAATAAAGGTGAGTGAAAGGATGAAAAAGAAGAAATTTGAATTGGAAGTACCCGGTGGAGCCGACAAAGTCCTGTTGCACACCTGTTGCGCACCGTGTTCATCGGCTATTATCGAATGCCTGTTGAATCATGGCATACGTCCTACTATTTATTATTGTAATCCGAATATCTACCCGTTGGAGGAATACAATATCCGTAAGGACGAGTGTACCCGCTATGCCCAGTCGTTGGGCTTGGATATTGTGGATGCAGATTATGACCATGCATCCTGGCGTTGCACGGTGGCCGGACTTGAAAATGAACCGGAGCGCGGAGGGCGTTGCCTGAAATGTTTCAAAATGCGTCTGGCCGATACGGCCCGTTATGCACATGAGCACGGTTTTTCAGTCATCACGACTACGTTAGCTTCCTCTCGCTGGAAAAGTCTGGAGCAGATTAATGAAGCAGGGCATTGGGCTGTAGCTGCTTATCCCGATGTAACCTGGTGGGAACAGAACTGGCGCAAGGGTGGCTTGAGTGAACGCCGTATAGCTATTATCAAGGAATATAATTTCTATAACCAGCAGTATTGCGGCTGTGAGTTTAGTATGCGGAAGCATGACGAAGAGCCTACTCCTTCTTCTCTTCCTCCTTCTTCGCCTCAATAGGCATGGTGTTTTCCTTATAGGCAGAGAAACCTTTTACTTTTACGCGTTCTTTTTTCTCTTCCTCGTTGATAGCTGCCTGGCCTAACTGGTTTATGTTGTCCTTTATCACATTGTGCATGTCAAAGAAATAGTCCAGCAGCATTTTCATGTGTTCTTCCAGTTCTCCTTCTCTGGGAGAGAAGAACGTGTGGCAACGGGAGTGTAGTCCGATGGTCTTCTCATCCTCGTCCACCATATAGACGGTAGTGACCAGTGAGTTTACATTGGCTAAATTGATAATCTCTTTCAGATAGGGAAGCGCTTCGTTATCGGCATTGATGGAGCCCCACCACGGATTCCAGATCATGATAAATCGGTTCTCTTCTTCTGCCGCAATATAGAAATCGTCGCCCTGATATTTAAAGGTGATGTGATTTTCTTCATTCACCTTAGGCTGGCAGCCTATTTTCTTCAGTACGCTGATGACGAGGTCTTTCGTCGTGACTTCGTCCTGTTCGTCTTTTGTCATTCTTTCAATGTATTCTAACCGTTTCTGACGCTCGCGCAAGAAACGCAAGGCAAACAATACGACCGGCCAGAGGGCCAGTGCAATGACGGCAATCAATAAGGTTATTTCGCTGATGTGTGTCATGGTACGGTTTTTTTAAGGTAATGAATAGATTTTTTTCTTTATATATTCTAAAGATAACAATTTTATTTGAAAACGAGGAAATACATTATACTTTTTTTAACAGGAATTATGCAGCAAAACGCTGAATCTGTTGTTTATAGTATGTAATCAATTAAAGACATAGATGTATGAAAAAAATGGTATCAATTCTGATATGCGCTCTGGCCTTGATGGTCGGACATATTCAGGCTCAAGAAGTTGAGTTGACCAAAGAAGAAAAGAAAGCTCTTCAAGAGAAAATAGACAGTATTCATCATGCAGAAGCCATGGAAGCTGTTAATGCAAGGAAATTTACCCTTGAAGCAGACCAGGTGGTGTTTAAGTACGGGCAGACGGCCTACGTGACATCGAATACTAATTTCGTTTCTGTAGACGGAGAAAATGCGGTGGTGCAGGTAGCTTTTAATATTCCGGCTGCAGGCCCAAACGGATTGGGAGGTGTGACGGTAGACGGAAAGGTTTCTTCTTACGAAGTAAAGACTGACAAGAAAGGTACGCTTTATTTATCTATGAATGTGATGGGCACTGGTATTTCGGCTCGTTTGGATATTAGTATGCCGAAGGGAACGAATAATGCCACGGTTACCATTACCCCGAATTTTAATTCTAATCGTCTGACCCTGAACGGGGTGATACTTCCGTCTTTCAAGAGCTCAGTATTTAAAGGGCGTTCAATTTAATAAAACAAGATGAATTATGAGAAAAATGTTGTTTTTTGCGTGTCTGTTGTTGGGGTTGTCGGCATGTGAGAAAGACCCTGACATGAATCAGCTGGACGCGGATCTGGTAGTCTATACCGATTATGATAAGGATGCCGACTTTGGTAGCTATAAAACCTATTTCTTGCCTGACAGTATTTTGGAGGTTGGCGGGTATCGTGCTACTTACTGGAAGGATGAGAATGCAAAGGCTATTATTAATAAGGTAGCCGCTGAAATGGATGCACGCGGATACACCCGTATCCTTGATCCGGAAAAGAAGGAAGAAGCCAATGTGGGCTTGCAGCTTTCCTACGTAGCTCAGACAACTCAGGTCATTACCGGTGGATACTGGGGCGGCTGGTGGGACTATGGCTTCTGGGGTCCCTGGTCTGGATGGTATTATCCGTATCCTGTGTCCTATTCCTATAATACCAATACCTTGGTGATGGAGATGGTCGACCTGACTGCCGATGAAGGCGGTGCACAGAAAAACCTTCCGGTAGTATGGTATGCCAGTGCGTCTGGATTCCAGTACAGCGGGCAGTTTAATCAGATGATGTTGCAGAACTCGGTGGTACAGGCTTTTGAACAGTCACCTTATATTAAATCGGTTAATTAATTAGAGGAGGAATTTGAAATGAAGATAAATGTATTGAAAAAGATGGCGCTGCTGGCCTTTATGTGTCTGGGAGTGGCTGTAAGAGGATTTTCGCAATTCGATATCAGCAAGACTACTTTGAAGGTGGACTGGCAGATGAATGCGCCTTTTTCTACTGATTTTGCAGATAAGTTGAGCGGATGGGGAATGAACTATGAGTTGGGCTATCAGTTTACGCCTCGTTGGGAAGCTGGAGTCTTTGCTTCTTTCCATACCAATCATAAGTATGTGGGGCGTCAGACCTTGTCATTGTCGCCTACAGAGTCACTGACTACCGACCAGCAGCGTTCGGCATTTCAAGTACCGTTTGGCGTGATGGGAGCATATAATCTTTCTACCAACCGTTATATAAAGCCTTATATCGGAGTGAAGGCGGGTGCTATGTTTGCCCGTAATACTACTTATTTGGGTAGCGGAGGTGTGTACGACAAATCGTGGGGATTTTATGTTTCTCCGGAAATCGGTCTGAAGATCTATCCGACAGGAAAGAAATGGGGATTCCATGTAGCCGGCTACTACAGTTATGCTACCAACAAGACGCAGACATTGACTTGCGACATTGAGGGGCAGAATCATGCCGGTTTCCGTCTGGGAGTAATCTTCTGATAGAATCAGATATACTATACAAGAAAGAGGGTGTGTCAAAATGCATACCCTCTTTTTTTTATGACAAAGCCCCGACTT
>ERZ773130.1009-NODE-1009-length-29342-cov-18.463892_pt1 | contig 29342 bp, 27 predicted proteins | sample MGYA00511919_ERZ773130 | MGnify/ENA primary metagenome ERZ773130 (study PRJEB29015, sample SAMEA2737851) | human gut metagenome | biome: human gut; feature: human-associated habitat; material: faeces | place: China | collected 2012 ...
CTCAGTCGGTAGAGCATGCGGCTGTTAACCGCAGGGTCGTTGGTTCGAGTCCAACTTGGGGAGTGCTAGTCCGTAAACATTTCGTTTGCGGACTTTTTTTATGGAGAATTTTATGTATCTTGAAAGGTCCTGATCTTTTATGAAGAAGAATAAGGTGTTTGCAGCTGTTTTCTGTATGCTGCTGATGATCTTTACGGGCGCTTCCGACGCGCTGCGCGGCGTTTTCCTGCCGCTTTTCCGCGACCATTTCGCCCTCAGCCAGTCGCAGGCTTCTCGCATAATCATGATGAGCTACGTCGGCAACCTAATTTTCCTGCTAGTCGGCGGATACCTTGCTGACCGTCTGCCGCGCAAACGCTTCATCGCCGGCGTCATGCTGCTCTGGATGGGCGCGCTCGCGACCTACGTTTTCACCGATAATTACATTGTTCTGATCTTCGCGATAATGTTCTCGCTCGGCGCTTCGACAATGCTTTCGACTACCGTGAACCTTATAACCCCAGCGCTTTTTGCCGCCCCCGCCTTCTTTGTCAATATCTTCAACTTCATTCAGGGCATAGGCATTACCGGTTCGCAGAATATCGGAGGCAGATTTTCCTCGAAAATGTCCTCGTGGCACGCCGCAAACGCGATAATTCTCGTCTGCGCTGCGGTCTGCTTGATACTGCTCTTCACCCTCAAGCTGCCCGACCCCGAACCGCAGAGCCGCGGCGTTATTGAGAGCTACAAAATGGTGCTCAAAAACCCCGCCTGCAAATACCTCGTGCTGATCTGCGGCTGTTATTTCATCGCCGAGCACGGCCTGCAAAACTGGCTCACCTCCTACGGCAGTCAGTACCTAGGTTTCACAGTTTCCCGCTCAGCGATGTTCCTTTCGATCTTCTTTGGCGCTATGACGGTCGGCAGACTTATCCTCGCCCAGCCCGTCGAGAAAATGGGCGTTTTGCGCAGCCTTATCGTCTGCGGCGTGGTCGCTTCCGTGCTGTATACGGTCGGCATGGCGATGGAGCGCAAGGGTATCTACCTTATCTGCGCAGCTGGCTTCGCGTTCTCGATACTTTACCCCACGATTGTTCTGCTTATCTGCGAGTTCTACGATTCGTCGCTCGCAGGCGCGGCTACGGGCTTCATGATCGCCGTTTCCACCCTTTTCGACATCGGGTTCAACGCCTTCTTCGGCTCGTTCGTGAGCGCCGTAGGCTACCGTATAGCGATGTTCGTCCTCCCCATCGCGACAATCGTTATGACCGCGATGCTGATAACTTTGCACATCAAATTCAGAGCGAAAAAAGCATAAATAACAAAGACCTCGATCAAAAGTCGGGGTCTTATTTTTGTGCATTCGCAGCATATCATACAGGGCATATAAAAAGGGCTTCCCATTTCGGAAAGCCCTTTGATGTTTTATTTAATAGGCAATTAGTAGCTGATACCCTGCCACATCATTGCGTCAGCAACCTTCAGGAAGCCTGCGATGTTAGCACCTGTAACCAGATCACCTTCCTTGCCGTATTCCTTAGCAGCATTGTAAGAGTTGTGGAAGATGTTCTCCATGATGCCCTTCAGCTTGCCGTCAACTTCTTCAAATGTCCAGCTAAGTCTTTCGCTGTTCTGGCTCATTTCAAGAGCGGAGGTAGCTACGCCGCCTGCGTTTGCAGCCTTAGCAGGTCCAAAGAGGATTCCGGCAGCCTGCAGCTTTTCGATAGCCTCAGGAGTAGAAGGCATGTTAGCACCCTCTGCAACTGCCATAACGCCGTTAGCGATAAGAGCGTCAGCAGATTCGCCGTCCAGCTCGTTCTGAGTAGCGCAGGGAAGAGCGATGTCGCACTTGATGGTCCAAATTCCGTGGCAGCCCTCAGTGTAAGTAGCGGTAGGAACAGCGTCAACGTATTCCTTGATTCTGCCGCGTCTAACTTCCTTGATCTCCTTAACTACGTCGAGCTTGATTCCGTCGGGATCGTAAACATAGCCGTTAGAGTCGGAAAGTGCAACTACCTTAGCGCCAAGCTGAGTAGCCTTTTCGGTAGCGTAGATAGCAACGTTGCCCGAACCGGAGATAACTACGGTCTTGCCCTCGAAGCTGTCGTTCTTCATGCACTTGAGCATCTCAGCGGTGTAGTAGCAAAGACCATAACCGGTAGCCTCAGTTCTTGCGAGCGAACCGCCGTAAGAAAGACCCTTACCGGTAAGTACGCCAACGAACTCGTTGCGAAGTCTCTTATACTGACCAAACATATAGCCGATCTCTCTTGCACCGGTACCGATGTCGCCTGCGGGAACGTCGGTGTCAGCGCCGATGTGCTTGGAAAGCTCAGTCATGAAGCTCTGGCAGAAGCGCATTACTTCTCCGTCAGACTTGCCCTTAGGGTCGAAGTCAGAACCGCCCTTGCCGCCTCCGATAGGAAGACCGGTAAGGCTGTTCTTGAAGATCTGCTCAAAGCCCAGGAACTTGATTACGGAAGCGCAAACAGAGGGGTGAAGTCTGATACCGCCCTTGTAAGGTCCGATAGCAGAGTTAAACTGTACTCTGAAACCGCGGTTTACCTGTACTTTGCCGTTGTCGTCTACCCAAGGCACGCGGAAAATGATCTGGCGCTCAGGCTCTACTATTCTGTCGATAACTCCTGCCTCTACGAGGTCAGGTCTGCGCTCTACAACGGGCTCGAGGGTCTCGAGGACCTCTTTTACAGCCTGAAGAAACTCGGATTCGCCGGGATTTCTCTTCTCGACCTTAGCGTACACGCCGGCAAGATATTTGTTCTTGAATTCCATTTTAAAATTCCTCCAACTTATAGATTATAGTAATTTTCGGGGCTGTTTCCTAAGCTTCAGCCCGACTCACTGCAATTATTATAGCACATTCAAAAAAATTTGTCAACGCTTTTTGAAAATTTTTTTTATAAAAATGCAAAAAAGCCGTCAAAAGGGGCAAAAAGACGGCTCTTTCTGCAAGTTATACAGATTGAGCCGTCATTTTTTCTGGGGGCAATACCGCGCAACTACCGCCTAGCGGCTTTGTGTACGCCTTGCTTGCGTTTTTGCGAAGCCAAAACAATTTTCCGTCATATCACCCAAAACCTCCTTGCTTAACGCGAGTTAAGCGTCGTCGGCTTTAGGTAATCTGACAAAAAATCTGACGGTTCAATTATAAATTGAACCACGCAATCTCGCACACAATAGTTGTGCGGTATTGCCCCTAGTTTCTATAAAAAGTAATTTTACTTGTCAGCGGTTTCCTCAGTGCAGACCGAAAGATATAGAAAGCGCGGAATCTATTTTCGACATCGCACCCTCGTCCAGCTCGCCCATGCGCTCTTTCAGGCGGCGCTTATCCAGCGTGCGTATCTGCTCCAGCAATACTATCGAGTCTTTCGCCAAGCCGCACTCTCCGCCGCCTACGGCTATGTGCGTCGGCAGCTTTGCCTTATCGTGGCGGCTGGTTATCGCGGCGGCTATCACCGTCGGCGAGTGGCGGTTGCCCACGTCGTTTTGAACTATAAGTACGGGGCGTATGCCGCCCTGCTCCGAGCCGACTACGGGGCTTAGGTCGGCGTAATATATCTCTCCTCTGTGTACGCTCATTTTTCGGCACTCCTTTTTTCGATCTACTGTTCGGGTGTAAAGTCCAAGCTTCTTTACCTATATTTTTCCCGCCGCTTTGCCATCTATGCAGTAGGCGCGGGTAAAATTTCTGCTTTGATACATTATATGAAAAGCATGAAAAATGTGTCGAAAAAGGCGCAAAAAAACAGGCGGCGCATTTTTGGTCTGCACCGTCTGAAAAAAATATCTTGTTTATTTGTTTATTCGATGGCCTGCTTCTGCTCTTCTCCGTTCTCGCTGACCTCTACCGTGCCGTATACCAGCTCTTTGAAAAGCTGTGCGTTCGCGTTAAAGTCTACTGAGAGCACGTCCATGCCGCTTATTACCTGATTTGTGAAGGTGTTGTCGGCGGGCACGCGCATTTCCTGAAGCTCGTAGTTGCGGTAATCGAGCATATCTAAAAGCAGCTGAGCAAGCTCGGTCTTTGTGACATTCGTTTTTATCTGCGGGAATATCTTGTTCGCGAGCTTATCCATCTCTACCAGCGAGAGGCTGCGTGATTTCTTTATCATCTGCTTGATCACCTTGCGCTGGCGCTCGGTGCGCTCGTAATCGGCGTTTCCAATGTGGCGCAGGCGCGCGTATGCAAGAGCCTGATTTCCGTTGAGGTGCAGCTTTCCGCCCTTTTTGATATAGTCAGTGCCCTTTTTGTTGCCGAGGAATTTGTTCTGCTCGTCGAGGGGGTTCTGCATACCTCTCGTGTTGTCGCCGTTCGGGTCAGCGTCGGGGTAGCCGTTCGCTTCCTCGTCGGTAACTTTAAGGTCAAGACCGCCCAGCGTGTCAACTATGTCGATAAATACCTTGAAGTTTACAAGAACGTATCTGTCGATCTGTATGCCCAAGTAATCCTCGATGGTCTTTTGCGTAAGCTCTACGCCGCCGTGCCAGTACGCCGCGTTGATACGGGTCGAGTACCACCAGCCGTTTGCGTCCTGAAAGTTTACATAGCAGTCGCGCATTATAGATGTCATGGTGATGGTCTTGTCCTTAGTGTTTACGGAAATTATCATCATTACGTCGGTGTTGCCCGCCGTTTCATTCTGAGTGTCGCGCAGGTCTTCGCCGATGAGCAGTATGTTCATTACTTCTGAGTTCGAGATCTTCTCGCCTTTTTCCGAGAGCTGCTTGCGCATCTTCTCGTCCTCAGCTTCTTTGTCGATGGTGTCCGCGCGGGAGAGGTCTACGTCTGAGTAGGTCATTGGTTTTGAATTGTTCACCTTAACTGCGTCGGTGTCCAGCAGGCTGTAATAGTGGTTGAAAAGCAGCACTACTATCAGCACTATGACGAGCAGCAGGGAAGCGATAAGCCCTATTACAGTAGCCACCTGCTTTTTGGTGAACTTGCCCTTTGCGGCGGGCTTGTCCGCCTTGCCGCTCTTGTCAGGTTTGTCAGATTTGTCCGACTTAGCCGCTTCGGTTTTGGCAGCGGGCTTGCTTTTAGACTTGTCCGCTTCGTGCCTATCGCTATTCGGCGGCTTGGCAGGCGGCTTTTTGGCTTCCTGTTTTGGCTTTGCCGCAGGTTTCTGCTCCGCATTAGGCTCATCGGGCTTATCTGTCGGCGGAATTTTCGTGGGGGGAGGCGCTTGCTTCTTTGGCGCTTCCGCAGGCTTTTTCTCAGCCTGAGTATTTTTATCTTTATCTTTATTTTCGCTCTTGGCATTGCTTTGAGCGCTCTTTGTGTTCTGAGTGTCTTGATCTTTGCTGTTCTGAATGTCTTGCTGTTCCTTAGGCTTGGCAGTTTCGGCGGGCTTTTCCTCCGCAGATTTTCGCTTGCCGAAATCAATATCGGGCATACCCGAATTATCGGTCTTGCGCTTCATTTTGTCCATAGCTTTTGAGAGGTTCGGCGCTACTATCGTCTTTTCCTCCTCCGGCTCGGGCGGCTTTTCTGCGGCGTTTTTCTCTATGTTTCTTTTTGCCGAAGATATTAGGTCTGAAAGAGGCGGCTCTTTTCGGTACGGCTTATCAGCGCCGCTTTCGTTCGCGGCTGTGCCCTCTGCCTTTTCGCTGAATTTGTTTTCCGACATTCTTTAATACTCACCTCGCGTCTTTACAAAAAATTCGTTTCATCAAAACGCGCCCCGAAGTTTCAGTGGTTTACCCCGTGAAAGCAAATAAGGGCTGCATTTAGGCAATACTAATATTATATAACAAAAATAATAAAAATACAACTTGCATTTTTGACAAAATTCTTACGCGGCTGATACATCTTTTTAGAAATATAATAAATTTAATTTAAATTTGCTTTAAAAAACGCTTTTTCCAAAAAAAATTTGCCGAAATTTTCTCAAACCCCTTGCCTTTTGTAAAAAAATTTGTTATGATATATAATGAATGATTTTATTTTGAATAATATTTCGGAGGTCAAAAAAATTATGCCTACAAAGTATGTATTTGTTACCGGCGGCGTTGTTTCCGGACTTGGAAAAGGTATCACCGCTGCTTCTCTGGGCCGCCTGCTAAAGTGCCGCGGTTACAGCGTTACCATCCAGAAATTTGATCCTTATATCAATGTAGACCCGGGCACTATGTCGCCCTACCAGCACGGCGAAGTTTTCGTTACCGACGACGGCGCAGAGACCGACCTCGACCTTGGTCACTACGAGCGTTTTATAGACGAGAACCTTTCCATCGACTCTAACGTCACTACCGGTAAGATATACTGGAACGTGCTTAATAAGGAAAGACGCGGAGATTACCTCGGCTCTACCGTTCAGATAATCCCCCACATCACCAACGAGATAAAAGATAAGCTTTACCGCGTCGGTAAGCAGAGCAATACCGACGTAGTTATCACCGAGATCGGCGGCACTGTCGGCGATATTGAGTCTACTCCTTTCCTCGAGGCTATAAGACAGGCTTCTAAGGAAATGGGCAGGGGCAACAGCGTGTTTATCCACGTTTGCTTAGTGCCCTACATCTCCGGCTCTAAAGAGCTGAAATCAAAGCCCACCCAGCATTCGGTAAAAGAGCTGCTCTCTATGGGCATACAGCCGAATATCCTCGTTCTGCGCTCGGAAATGCCTATCCCCGAAGATATGACCGAAAAGATAGCCCTTTTCTGCAACGTGCATAAAGAGGACGTTATACAGAACCTCACCGCTCCCTCGCTTTACGAAGTGCCGATATGGCTGGAAAAAGAGGGTCTGGCGGACGTGGTCTGCGAGCACCTCGGTCTTGAAAAGCGCAAGCCCGACCTTACCAACTGGCTCGAGATGATCGACCGCGTAAACGGCTGCACTAAAGACGTTACCATAGGTCTGGTAGGCAAGTACGTTGAGCTTGAGGACGCTTACCTTTCCGTAGCCGAAGCTCTGCGTCACGGCGGCTTTGAGAACAGCGCAAACGTTCATATAAACTGGATACAGTCTGAGGACATAACCGCAGATAACGTGGCTGTAAAGCTCGTTGGCTGCGACGGAATAATCGTACCCGGCGGCTTTGGCGACAGAGGTATCGAGGGCATGATCGAGGCTATACGCTACGCGCGTGAGAACAAGATACCTATGTTCGGCATTTGCCTTGGTATGCAGATGTCTGTTATCGAGTACGCACGCCATGCGGCAGGCCTTGCGGGCGCTAACTCCACCGAGTTCGGCGAAACGCCTTACCCCGTTATCGACATCATGGACGATCAGAAGGACGTTACGGAAAAGGGCGGCACTATGCGCCTTGGTCTGTACCCCTGCAAGCTTACTCCCGGCAGCATTTCCGCTGAGGTCTACGGCGAGCCGCTTATCTACGAGCGCCACCGTCACCGCTGGGAATTCAACAACGCTTTCCGCAAGCAGCTTACTGAGAGCGGTCTGGTGCTGGCAGGTCTTTCGCCCGATGAAAAGCTGGTAGAGATAGTAGAGCTTCCGCGCGAGGTTCACCCTTGGTTCGTGGGCGTACAGTTCCATCCCGAGTTCAAGTCGCGTCCGAATAAGGCTCACAAGCTCTTTAAGGACTTCATCCGCGCTTCTGTTGCAAGCAAAGAGGACAAGGAAAAGTAATCAAAATAATTCAAGGCGGGGAGAGTTCGCGAGGACTTTCCCGCTTTTTTTAAGAAAGGTGGAGTTTGTATGCTGGGTGCGCTTGTCGGCGACGTTGCAGGCTCGTATTTTGCCGAGCACAAAACTTTCAGCCGCCGCGTAGAGCTTATACACGATGAAGCCGCTTTTACGCAAAATACTCTGCTCGCCGCTGCGCTCTGCGAGCTTTATTACTATACCGATAAGCCCGCGCAGACGCGTATAGAGCGCTTTTTTCGCGCGCGGGAGGTGGCGGGCGAGTACAAAAAATACGCCCTGCGCTTTACCGAAAAGCTGGGCGGCGTTGAGCTGGCATGGGCGAAACAGGCGGGCATGACGCGTGAGGTGAACATCACCACTGCGGCGGCTGTTGCGGCTCTGCCCTGCGCCTACGCCTTTGACGAGCCGGACGTTATCTTCGCGCAGGCGCAGCTTGCCTGCAAGTATCTTTTTAATTCCGACACCGCGCGCGATTGCGCTAAGGCGGCAGCGGCGGGCGTTTATCTGCTTAGGCACGGCTGCGAGAAAGAAGACCTCGCTGCGGCGGCTTCCGAGCTGAGCGGCTTTGCGCTTGAGGGCGACCTCGGCGAACTGGCGGACAAAATGACGACCGAATGCACCCCGCAGGACGTTATAAGCGCGGGCTTTGCGGCTTTCGCTTCGGCGGATAGTTTTGAGCTTGCGGTAAAGCGCGCCTGCACTCTCGGCACATATCCGCACATCAGCGCGGCGCTGGCGGGGGCTTTTGGCGAGATATATTACGGCGGCGTGCCCGAAAAGCTTTTGCATTTCGCTCGCGAAAAGACCGACCCTACTGTCCTTCGCCCGATAGAGCGCTTTTCGGAAAAATATGCGGCGCGGCGCATCGCGGAATGATTTTTACATCACTACAAATAATAAAAGCCTGCGGCTCATCGAGTACCGCAGGCTTTGTTGCTTTATGCGAAATTATTTGGTTTTAACGCTCTTTGCCGCGCTGAATGTTCCCTTGTAGCTTCTGCCCGCCTTGTCGGTAACGTAAGCTCTTACCTTTACCTTGTAGGTGGTCTTGGACTTCAGTCCCGTGATCTTGAAGCTTGTGTCGGAAGCGGAGGCTGTACCCGCGAGGGTGTATTTGCCGTTTTTGAGGATATATACTTCGTAGCCGTCGCACTTTGTGCTCTTCCATATGGGTCTGATCGAGGTCTTGCTCGCGGAAACGCTCTTTATGCTGACCTTAGCGGGCTTTGTAGCCGCGTAGATCTTTACAGCGCCGCTCCAGTAGGTCTTGCCGTCGCTCTTGGCGAAAGCTTTTACCTTGTAAGCGTACTTTTCGCCCGCTTTCAGCTTGCTGTCAACGTAGTCTGAAACAGTGCCGCTGCGCAGGGTAGCCGCAGTCTTCCACTTCTTGGTCTTGCTGTTATATCTGTAAACCTTGTAGCCGTCAGCGCCCGGTACTGCTTCCCAGTAAATGTGGGTCTTAGCGGTGGTGGCGCTTACCTTGTTTACAGCCGCAGGGGTCTTTAGCGTGATGTTGAAATTCGCGCTGATCTGACCCTTGTAGTTGCCCTTGAACTTAACGGTAGCTGTTGCCGTGCCGACTTTGTTGTTGGCGGTGTAGGTGAGGTCGTAATTTGAAGAGCCGATGACCTTAGCGCCCTGCTTTACAGTCACCTTAGGCTGTACAGCCGAGCCGCCGTATACCTGATCTGCAATAGGCTGGATAACGGCGTTTGTGAGCTGCTGCGCGTTTACCTTGATGGTAACTTCCATAGTCGCGCTCTTGTAAGCAGCGTTTTCGCTTGCGGTAACGGTTATCTTAGCCGTGCCCGCGCCCTTTACGGTAACGTTGCCCTTGCCGTCTACGGTGACCACTTTCTCGTTAGAGGACTTGTAGCTTAGCGCGCCGCCGCCCGAAACGGTCTTTGCGTTTAGCGCGAAAGCTTTGTCGCCGTAGGTCTTGGTGTAGGTCTTTGTGCCGCTGATGGTCTGAGTTTTCTTCTCTACTACGTCATCGTCGGCGGGTATGGAAACGTTTGTAACGCCCATAGCGTTCATTATAGCCTGAATAACGTTCGGGTCGCCCCACTTGCAGTTCTTGCGGTTTAAATGCCAGTGATTCTCGCTCTTCAGCGAGCCGTTCTTTGCGTTATTGTCCCAAAGCACGCAGGGTATGGTATACTTCTTGGAAAGTCCGTAGTAGTACGAAGCCCACTGCTCGCGCGCCTCGTTGTTGTTCTTGTAAGAAATGCCCATCTCGCCGATGACTACGCCTATGCCCTTAGACATATACTTGTTGTTCAGCGTGCTGAAAATATTATCAAGCTCTTTCTTGCCGCTGTCGTCAAACTGGGTGTAGGTCGGGCTGGTGATGTTGCTGTTGTCGCCCAAACAGAGGTTGTAAGGATTGTAAGCGTGCACCGAAACGAGCAGCTTGTTGTCAGCCGTATCGTCAGGCAGCTTGTAGCCCGCAGCGACAGCGCCGTTGAGCGAAGCCGAGTAGCCGGGGCACATAATGTAGCGCTGCGAGTTGTTTCCGCCCGAAGCGCGGATAGTGTCAACTATCTCCTGATTGAAAGTATTGATAGTAGCTATCGAGTCGGCGGCCGCAGCGTTTGGATTATTAGGGTCGATCCACCATTCGTCGTTTGTGCCGACAAGGCGCGGCTCATTGAGCGTTTCAAAAATAAGGTGGTCGTTGTAGTCCTTGAATTCTTCCGAGATCTGCGACCATACTGATGTTAAGAATTTCAGCGAAGCTTCCTTGTGCTTGCTGTCGGGGTAATAATAAATGGTCTTGTCTTTCGCGTTTGAGTTATCGTGGTGGATATTGAGGATAACGTACATACCGTCATCGTAGGCGTAGTTTACTACTTCCTTTACGCGCGCCATCCACGCTGAGTCGATGGTGTACTCGCTGCCAGAAGTATGCTTGCCCCACGAAACGGGTATTCTTATAGTGTTAAAGCCCGCGTCGTGCACCGCGTCGATCATTTCCTTAGTGGTCTTGGGGTTGCCCCAGCTTGTTTCAGAGCCTAAGCCCGTGCCGGTAGCGTCGAGCGAGTTGCCGAGAATCCAGCCTGCACCCATGTTTTGGAGAAAAGTTTTGGTATCTCCGCTTACATCAGCCGAAGCGGTAACGGGCAGCGCCGCCGATACGCTTGCGGTAACAGCCGCCGCCAGCAGAGCGCTCGCGCCGCGCTTTACGAAATTGCTTTTCATTTTGATTTGAACATTCCTTTCATAACTGATATTTTGAACTTTTGCGGATAATGATTATCCCATGTGATTATTTGAACATCTTTATTATATCACAATGTGATCGTTTTTGCAATAGCCCGAAAGCTGACTAAAACGTTTTCGCACTGAAAAAATTTTGTTAAGATTTGAAAAAGTGTGAGTATATTTTCGTTAGCCGAGCGCTACGTCAAGTATCATCATTATCAAAAAGCCCGCCATAGCGCCGAAAGTTCCCGCATGCGAGCCTTTCAGCTTCGCTTCGGGGATAAGCTCTTCCACCACCACATACAGCATAGCGCCCGCCGCGAAGCTCAGCAGCCAGGGCAAAAGCTGCACCGTAGCGCCCGCCATGAATACCGTGATAATGCCGAATATCGGCTCTACCAAGCCCGAGAGCGCGCCGCAGAGGAATGCCTTTTTGCGGCTCATGCCCGACTGCGCCAGCGGCAGCGAGATCGCCGCGCCTTCGGGAAAATTCTGTATGCCCATGCCTATGGCTAAGGCAACTGCGGCGGCGAGCAGCACGCGGGAATTATTCTGCGCCGCAAGCGCGAAAGCCACGCCCTCAGCCATGCCCTCAGGGATATTGTGCAGCGTTATCGCAAAGACGAGCATGGCGGAGTGCCCTAAGCTTTTGCGAACGCCGCGCGGGCGGTCTTCGCCGGGATGAAAGGCGGGCAGCAGCTTATCAAGCGCCATGAGAAATGCCACGCCGAGCGAAAAGCCGCAGGCGGCGGGCACCCACCCTATCTTTCCCAGCTCCTCTGCCTTATCTATCGCGGGGATAAGCAAGCTCCAGACCGAAGCGGCTATCATCACGCCCGCCGCAAAGCCGAGAAAGCAGCGGTTCAAGCGCGCCGAAATGCCCCGCTTTCCGAATAGAAAAACCGTAGCCGCACCAAGCGCCGTCATCGAAAATGTGAAAGCCGTGCCCAGCGCCGCGTATAAAAGTCCGTTCATGTAAAAAAGCTCCTTGTCAAAAAACGTTTTTTAAAAAGTTTTATTAGCAGTATATGGCGCGGAAATATTTTTTGTGAAAAAGCCGAATAAGCCGCGCCTTGCGTGTGCATAATAACCGTACAGACGGCGGGAAGCGCCGCAGACTTTTTTGAAAGGAATGGTAGAAGTATGCTGGATAGGATAGCGCTGCTGCTTACGATAATCGGCGGTATAAACTGGGGGCTGATAGGCATTTTTCAGTTTGACCTGGTAGCTTTTATTTTCGGCGGACAGGCGGCTGTTGTGAGCAGGATAATATATGTGCTGGTAGGTATCAGCGCGATATGGTGCATCTCCCTATTTTTCCGCGAGCAGGAGCTTATAGAAACCAACAGCTGACGCGCGAAAGACTGCGGGCGGCTGAGTGAGAGTCTGTAAATAAAAGAGCGCATCACCGCGATACTCGTTTTATCGGGCGTTGCAAATGCGGTGAAAAATTCTTTTATTTTCTCAGACTTTCTCTCAGCCGCCCGATATTTTTTCGGCGGCAAAATCGTTTGACATTTCATGTGCTGTGTGTTATAATGTGCATGGGAGGTTTTGCGATATGAACTTAGATATGCTTAAAGAAGTTGGAGATATACTTGACGGACAGGTGAAAAAAGGCGAGGTAGTAGGCGGAGCGGTAGCCGTATTCAAAGACGGCGAGCAGATCTACCGCCACAACAGCGGTTTTGCCGACCGCGAGCGCGGAATACCTGTGCGCGACGACACTATTTACAGGATATATTCCATGACAAAGCCGATAACTGCGGCGGCTGTCATGATACTTTACGATAGGGGTCTTTTCAAGCTTGAGGACAAGCTGAGCGACTACATACCCGAATTTGCTCACCCTACGGTGCTTATGTCCGACGGCAGGGAAGTGCCCGCCGAGAGCGAGATAACGATTCGCCAAACGCTTGATATGACTTCTGGACTTTGCTACCCCGACCAGAGCTATCCTGCGGGCAGGAAGATGGACGAAGTTTACAGCGAGATAGCGCGCGAATCTGACGCGGGCAAGAGAGTAGGCACGCTGGAGCTTATTCGCCGCGCCGCGAAAAGCCCTCTGGCGTATCAGCCGGGCGAAAAGTGGATGTACGGCATAGGCGCGGACGTTGCGGGTGCGCTGGTAGAAGTGCTGACGGGTATGAGTTACCGCGAATATCTGAAAAAAGAGATATTTGAGCCGCTCGGCATGGTGGACACTGATTTCTATGTGCCGCAGGAGAAGATGGACAGATTTTCCGAGATGTACATTTATAATGAGGAGAGCAAGCAGCTTGAAACTATCCCTTGGCAGCATTTGGGTCTGCGCGGATTTTTCAAGGAGCTGCCCGCATTTGAGTCAGGCGGAGCGGGCTTGGTATCCACCATCGACGACTACAAGAAGTTTGCGGACATGATGATGAACAGGGGCGTTTACGGCGGAAAGCGCATACTCAGCGAAGAAGCGGCAGACCTCATCACGCACAATAACCTCACCCCCTCGCAGGCGGAAACTTTCAACTGGGATCAGTGCAGGGGCTGCGGATACAGCATACTCAACCGCTGCGTTATCGACCTCGAAGCGGCGGGCGCGGGCAACTTGGGCGACTACGGCTGGGACGGCTGGCTGGGAAGCTACTATTCGAACGACCCGACCGACAAGGTAACGCTCATCTACATGATACAGCGCGCGGGCGGTTTCGGCTCGTGGCCATGCCTCAAGATGAAAGAGTTGATCTACAAGGCTATAAAATAAAAACAAGGGAGGCTGCGGAAAATGCAGTCTCCCTTTTCGTATCATATTAGTAAAGTATATTTGCCTGCGGTGTTTAGACCTCGGCGATCTCTTCCTCTTCGCTGTTAGCTTTATCGGTCTGCACGTCGTTCGATATAACAGCGCCTGTCAAGTCAACCGCGAAATTTCCGGTGTCTCCGAAACGTATTAAAATGTCGTTGAGAGCTGAACGGGTGATCTGCGCACCTGTTAAGTCGATCGCTATATTTGCGGCATCGTCGTCTTTGCAGTTGATCTCTGCTTTTACCTCATCAAAAGTCATATCCTCAAGATCTGCATAAGCTGAAAGCTCTTTAGGCGCATAAAGCGTTGCAGCAGCGTGCATAGCGATGAACACAAATCTGAAATCCTCGCAGCCGAAAGTGCTGAAAGGTATCTCGTACAGCCTAAGCATACCGTCATCGGTCTTTTTGCTGATAACGGGCTTATATCTGCTCTGCGCCAGATCATAAGCGTATCTGTTTTCGTAAGCTTCTTCGGTAAGTCTGCCATCGGGCATCGGCACTATCTCAAAGCGGGAAGTTTCATTGCCTGTATCGCAGTATCCGCCGACTATCACGAATCTGAACACATAGTCGGTATTTTTTTCAAGTTTTTTTTCGCAGCATATCTGCGTCCAATCCCAGTTCCAATTTCCTATGGAGTAGGCGATGGCGTTTTTGCCTTCGCTGTCTGTCACGAAAAATTTAGCTGTTACATTATTTTCGCAGGACTTATCTGCCTTAAAATCTCTTGCGTCAAAATTGATTACTTTACTCATATTTATAACCTCCGTAATATCTGCGGCGGGCTTATGAGTAGCGGTTATTCTGATTTCACAGTCGCTGACATACTCTGCCCGACCGTTTTTCACGAGTCCCCGCGCCCTTTTCGGGTAGGTGACTCCAACTCTTTTGCCATTCAGGTCTGTAACAATAACGTTTTTTTCTATGGGTATCTCCCCCTTGCACAGAATATTTAGTTCCAAGCGGCGCTGTTATTTTCTATGGGTGCCGTCCCCAGCCTGCTTAAAACAAGTGTAACACACACCCGCGAGTTTGTCAACACCGAGAGGAAAGTTTTGTTATTCTCACAGTTTCGGCGGGGAGTTCTTAGCGCATTTGCACAAGGCGCGGGTATAGCAAAATATGTGATAATTTATATATGCCATATATATTTGTGAATAAACAATATTTTTTTGAAAAAACGCTTGACAGAACGAATATTAAGTGATATAATATTAAAGTCGGTTGAGGACATACCCAAAGCGACAGAAACTGAATAAATGCGGCAGTGCTGGAATAGGCAGACAGGCACGTTTGAGGGGCGTGTGTCTTCGACGTACGGGTTCAAGTCCCGTTTGCCGCACCATATTGGTGAGACTAAATGGATGCTCACCTCAAAAAGCCCGTATTTACGGGCTTTTTTCATGTTTTTCAGTCGAAAAATTTTAGTGTAAAACCATGGATGCTTTTTCATGATTTTCACCGACTGGAAGGATTTGAACCCTCGACAAATGAATATTGTCAAATAAATCGGCAAGCTTTGAGCAGATTTCGCTCTGAGCTTGCCGATTTTTTATAAAAAAACATTCACAAAGTTTAGAAGGCTGTTTTGTCAAATATCACGAAATGTGATAAACGACAAAGCGGCCTTTTTTTATTTCTCAAGAAAGGACGTGATACCCATGTGGCAGATGTACTATATAAAAAGGAAACAAAACGAACGGAGGAAAAGTCAATGAATGAAAAATTGATAATCAACACCAATCTGCTTCGCAAGGAGTTAGAATTTAAGACAAAGTCCTGTGCGGTGGAGAAAGCGATAGCAGTTTCTCATGCTGAGTTTGATAATCTGAAAAGGCATCCCTTGCAGGACAATGACCTGATTGCTGAGAACGCAGATTTGATGTACTGTGACAGCAATGATATTTATCATTGTCTGCTGATCTACGATGAGGATCAGGGTGACGGTCTGCTGATCGAAGCTGAAGGCTCATCCTACGCTAGATACGCTCAGTATATTCCAAACGCAAAGCTGTTGTACGAAAATCATATTCAGACGCATTTGCAGGAAATGAAATTTTACTGTCCCCTTGAAATCAATAGAGTACCTGAATGTTGGTCTGATGAGGAATACGAAAAAATCTCCTCCTATGAAGCTTCTGCTTACAAATCGGAGATAAACCGATTTATTGAAGATTTTACAATGCCCGAGGAGAAAGAACGGGGTCTCATGAACTGGTATGACAAGGGCAATTCAGTCGACCAAAAGGTGTTTTCTGCATTTATGTCGGTCGAAGAACATGACGGAGAACTTGTAGGAGTGGTCACAGCAAACGTTCACGGTCAGCTTACGGAAGATGAACTTGAGGATTTCCGTGAATATTGTACCGGGCAGCTAAGCGACGGCGCAGGAGAGAGTCTGGAGCAAAGACCGATAAAAACTCCCGACGGAGAAATTTGTGTCAGCTTCTGGAGTTCCGACGAATGGTTTTTGCAGACGGAGGAAGAAATGAACAGTAGTCAGACCGATGACATGACCGAAGAACCCGATATGGGAATGACGATGTGAGGTGTAATATGATTTACAACGAAAAGAAGGTAGAAATGCTCAGGCAGAGATATCCCGAAGGAACTCGGATATGCCTTGACAGTATGGATAACGATCCCCGTCCGATTCCACCAGGTACTAAAGGCATAGTTCAATTTGTGGACGATGCAGGAACTCTGCATTGTAAATTTGACAACGGAAGAACGCTTGGGGTTATCCCCGATGTGGATCAGTTCCATAAAATCGATCAGGAACAAGCTCGACAGACGAGCAAGCAGAAGAAAATGCTCTGAATGACGAAATTACAGAAACAGAGGAAATTGAAGAATCCGAAGAAATGGAAATGTCAATGTAACGGTTAAGTTTTGAAAAAGACTTAGCCGTTTTTTTATTACACAAACAAGAAAGGATCGGTGATAAATGATAAAATATTTCGATATCTTTGCAGGCATCGGCGGATTCCGCTCAGGACTTGAAAAAGCAGGAGGCTTTGAGTGCGTCGGGTACTGCGAGATTGACCGATATGCTAAAAAAGCATACGAAACAATGTACGATACGGAAGGCGAGGTGTATTACGATGACGCAAGAAAAATTGACCCAAACGAGTTACCCGATTTCGACCTTATATGCGGAGGCTTCCCTTGCCAAAGCTTTTCAATCGCTGGAAAAAGGGGCGGATTTGACGACGCAAGAGGAACTCTGTTCTTTGAAATTGCCAGAATCGCTGCCGTTAAAAAACCTAAATATCTGCTGCTTGAGAACGTACCCGGATTGTTATCGCATGACTCAGGCAGGACGTTTGCGACCATCCTTGGTTCGCTGGACGAATTGGGGTACGATGTCGCATGGCAGGTGCTTAACAGCGCAAATTTTAGAGTCGCCCAATCCCGAAAAAGAGTGTTCATTATCGGATTTCTTAGAGAAAAATGCGCCGGAAAAGTATTGTCTTTCACGGACGCAAATCCAAAAACTCTTGTACAACGCATACCCGGACGAGAGGGCTGCAGAGTGTACTCAGCCGACGGACTGAGCATAACGCTTACGGGAACGGCAGGAGGCTTCGGAGGAAAGACAGGACTTTACGAGATCATAGGACTTCCGATCAAGGTCAAAACCAAGTCGGGCTATCAGTTAGCATTGCCCGGCGACAGTATTGATCTCGCCTACCCTAACATTAATTCAAGACGAGGACGTGTAGGTCACGATGTAGCACACACGCTGACAACAAGCTGTAATCAGGGATATTACGCTATGTGTATCGATATGAATCCCGAACCGAAAGTTACAGAGCTTGCGAGGTGCATAACGTCAAGGCAGGACAGCGGTATAGGTCACCATAAAGGAGAAAAGTCGGGGGTGATCGTGATTAGCGATCCGATTGCGGTGCTTACTCCCGAAAAGGAGAAAGTTCGTCAGCAAGGGCGAAGATTTAAACTTCCAAACGAGCCGATGTTTACGATAACTGTCACCGATAAACACGGGGTGATCTACTGCGGATATATCCGCAGGCTCATGCCTTTGGAATGCTGGCGTTTGCAGGGGTTTACAGACGAGCAGTTCAACAAGGTGGCGGCAACGGGAATGTCAGACGCACAGCTTTACAAGCAGGCAGGAAATGCCGTGACTACGAATGTTATCGAGGCTCTTGCAAGGTTTATTTTAGAAATTGACAAGGAGAATGCAAATGAATAATATGATAAAGATATTTGAAAGTAAAGAATTTGGAAAAGTGAGAACTGTGGTACGAAACGGAGAAACTTGGTGGATATTAAAAGATATCTGCCGAGTGCTTGAAATGAAAGCAAACAGTGCCGGAGAGGTCGTCAAAAGACTTGATAAAGATGAGTACGATTCAATCGGACTCACCGATTCGCTCGGAAGAAAACAGAAAGCATATGTCGTAAGCGAATCAGGTTTGTATTCAATTCTTGTAAGGTCTGATAAACCTAAAGCAAAGCCTTTTCGTAAATGGATCACGACCGAAGTACTCCCAACTATCCGTCGCACAGGCGGTTACGTCGGCAACGAAGAAATGTTCATAGAAAACTATCTCCCGTTCCTTGACGAACCGTATCAGAATCTTTTCCGCTTGCAGATGATGGCGATAAATCAGCTGAACGAACGAATCCGCCACGATCAGCCGCTGGTGGAGTTTGCGGAACAGGTTGCAGGCACAGAAAATCTGATTGATATGAACGCTATGGCAAAGCTTGCAAGAGCCGAAAATATCCCTGTCGGCAGGAACAAGCTTTACGGCTGGCTCAAAGGAAAAGACGTTCTTATGGCGAATAATCTGCCGTATCAGGCGTTTATCGACCGAGGATATTTTGCGGTCAAGGAGTCGGTGTTTGAGGTGGACGGTCTGAAAAAGACATACCAGCAGACGTTTGTTACAGGCAGGGGGCAGCAGTTCGTCATAAATTTGCTCAAAAAATATTATGGAAAAGAGGTTTTGCAATAATGGAGATAGTAAGCGTTACTTTACACGATCTGAGAAAAATGAATAACAGCGAGGCTCTTATCCTGCAAGGCTGCGGCGGTGACCTTAAAGAATGGGTTGACGGCATAAACGATATGCTGACCGAAATCGGAATATTGCAGAATGAAAGTCGATTTGAAAAGGCGTATAGCTTTCATAATGAGGATCTTACCTGTTTGCTGTTTCCGTTTGATGACGTTCAGCTTGATATCGGTAAGCTTGCAATGTGGAGATTGCATACACACGAGCAGTTCGGAGGTACATGGCTTTCCGATTATGTTCCGAACAGACTTGGCGGTTTTGTTTCGGAAAAAGAACAAAAACAGAATGAAGATTGCAGTCCTATGGAAGAAACCGAAGATTTAGGAATGGAGATGATGTAATGGTGTATTTATTCACAGGAATGATAATCGGAGGGATTATCGGACTGACGGTCGGCAGCCTTGCTGCGGCTTTTAAGGCAGCTGAAAAAGAGATCGCACGTCTGGACAAGGAGGTAAGTGATGCACACAAACAGAATTAAAGCTAAAGTTGACTTCAAGTTCTGCCTCGGCAGTATTCCAGCAATGCTGAGAGCCACAAAGCCCGTACTTTCGGAAAGGCAGTACAAGGAGCTGTGTAACGAGGTCAATAAAGCCAACGGCTACCTTGAACAGAAACGCATCATATTCAGCTATGTTGACCCGATAATCAAGGGTTGAAAACAGCGTAAAATCAAATATTTAAGCGTAAAATCTAATATTTAATTAAGTCGTTTTGCCAATGACAGAAAACTTCTGTAATTAGCAAAGCGACTTTCTTTCTGTCATTGGCATACGGCAGAAAGGAAAAAAATGAACAGTTTTATGTCATGGGTAGGCGGAAAGAAAGCGTTGCGTGACGCCGTGCTTGCTCGCTTTCCTCCATATTATGAACGGTATATCGAGGTTTTCGGGGGCGCAGGCTGGGTGCTTTTTCGCAAACCGCCCGGTATGGATTTTGAGGTGTACAACGATTTTAACGGAAACCTTGCAAACCTGTACCGCTGTGTAAGAGATAAACCGAATAAGCTGAAATACAAGCTTCGTTATGTCCTCGATTCTCGTGAAGATTTCGACTGGATTGCTAGTCTTCACAAGCGAGGTCTGTTCAGCAGATTTCGTGATGTTGACAGGGCGGCGAAGTTTTATCAGCTTATTAGATACAGCTACGCAAGTGGACTTGACAGCTTTGCAAGTCAGCCGCATTCTATTTGGTCGGATTTCCCGATGATAGACTTGGCGGCAAGAAGATTGCAGAAGGTAGTAGTTGAAAACAAGGATTTTGAAAAGCTGATAAGGCAGTACGATCGCCCCGTCAGCTTTTTTTACTGCGATCCGCCGTATTTTGCAACCGAAAACTACTACAAGGACGTGGGTTTTAAAACCAAGGATCATATTAGGCTCAGAGATTCGCTAATGGATATCAAGGGTAAATTCCTTGTTTCCTACAATGACTGTCCCGAAATCCGTGAGCTGTGGGACAAACCGAATATTCACATCGAGGAAATTTCAAGAATAAACAACCTTGCACAAAGATACGATGGAGGTTCGCAGTATGCGGAGCTTTTAATTTCAAATTACGATACAAGCGAGAGATTACGGGCGGTTCGCCAACTTTCGCTGTTTGACGATGAAACAGACAATTTTGGAGGTATAATTTTATGAAAAAAATAATTTTTGCACAAGTAATGGCAGACAACGGAAAAAGCGTATTTTCGGGGCTTTTTGATGAAAACGGCGATCCCGTAAGCGTAGAAACGGAGTGCGATGATAGCGGAGTGACGCTTACGATATGGCGAAATGCTCCCGAAAGAGAACGCCGTGACTGCGGTATCTCAGAGGAAGAGATTGAGAGGACTTGCGCTATGCATGATGACTGCAGTGATTGTCCGCTGTGGGATTATTGCAATGAAGATGAGGAGGTTGTATCATGAGTTATCTTTATAGACATTCTTTTGAAAACGCTGAACAAAGCGGAGAGATCGAGGCATACCGTGAAAGTCAGAAAGAAAATATCCGATGTAAAAATGCGATAGAAAAAGCTATTGCGGATAATTTTGACGGCTATTATTTAAGCGATACAGCGGTCAGGACAGCGCTTGCCGATTTCGGTTATGACCGCACAATGTGGGTGCTGGCGGTAAGTATTCTGAATAAGAATGATGACGGACGTTTCTCACATGAAAATAAGGAGTGGGCAAGGTCTGTTATCCCCCCATATATTTCCCAAAAAGAAATGCGGGAATATTGCGTTGATTCTCATCCTGCCGTGCTTAACGGCTTTATCGATGAGGTCAGAAAGGAATATAGCAAGCTCGGACTTGTGGGAGAAAAGCAGTGCGTTCACTCCGATAAGCCGCAGGACTACGAAAGAAAGCTGTTGATCCTTAAGCCGGAAATTCTTAATGAGCAGTTCAAGAGCCCCATAAATCAGTATTTCTACGCAACGGGAGGTTTTGGCTGCGATCCCGAAAAATCGGGCAGAAAGGTGTTCGGGCAGTTTCTTGCGGACGGCGAGAAGGCGCATTTTTACCGTGAGGATTTCTGCGGAGTTGCGGACTATGATCAGATTCCAAAATGGGCAGTTGAACGGCTTGCGCAGATAGAAGCTCCGCAGATGAAAATACGCATATTTCAGATCGATCACGACAAGGACAGTAACAAGCTTGCTTTTATGAATTATGATTACGCACAGGCACACGGCGGCGTGGATTCGTCCATATACCGTCAGATCTACGGCGGTACGGTAAACTGCAAAAGCCTTGAAAGCGTTTTTGCCCTCTGCAATTCGGACAAAACACCTCCCGGATATTACGGCGAGTCGATGTCCGTTTCTAATGTTATAGAGGTCTGTGAGGGCAAAAATAAAGGTTTTTACTTCTGCAACAGCGTTGGATTTAAGCCTATTGACTTTGATATTACTCGGACAGACCATAATGATATGATGAAAATTCTTGTAGTGGAGAACGGCAAAACACCATATAAAGCGGAAATTCGGCACGATATCCATGCTATGCAGTCTGTGGTCGAAGGCTGTATCGAGCCGATATATTTCGAACCAAAGCAGGACGCTCTTGTCTGGTGCAACGACGAGTTTCTGCTGAATAATTCCGAACCAAACAGAATGGTTGGAGATTGTCTCGTTCACGGTACTTTTTATGTGTCGGGAAACTGCAAAAACGAATACGGCGAATGGGACAGCTGTTCGCTTACCGACGAGCAGATCGAGAAATATTCTGAAATATTTGAAACTCCCGTTATTGTATTTGAGCAAGCGGAAGAACTGACCGAGGATTTTGAGGAAGCGGAAGAACCCAAATTTACAATGTCATAAACGAAAGGATCAGGTGATGCAGATGAAAATTTCAGCGACTATCAACAGACTTGTGGACAAACAGGATTCATCGGTAAAAGCGTATGCCAGCGTTACAATGGACGGAATGTTTGCCGTTCACGGACTGAAAGTAATGGAAACCGAGAAAGGCAGATTTGTAAATATGCCCTCAACTTCATATACCGACCGTGACGGCAACAAGCAGTATCCAGACATTTTTCACGCAGTCACAAAATCGGCGAGAAATGCTCTTAATCAGGCTGTTCTGAATGCTTACGATGTCAAACTTCAGCAGATACAGGCAACAGAGATTGAGGTTGAAAAAACTCCCGACGAGGAAATGGCGGATGAACCTGAGCCTGAGATGTCAATGTGATACAAACTCAGTCTTTGTATTCATTGAATAGGTAGAAAATCACCGAGATTACTGGATTTTGCGGCGGTTATATGCTATAGTTAAAAAAACAAATTCATCGGGGTGATACAATGAAAAAAGCGATAACGATCTTAGCTGTATGCAGTCTGCTTCTCACGGCTTGCGGACAGATAGACGACACAGAATCCAAAGCGGAAACTACTGCGATAACGGTTTCTGAAAGTACAACCGATACGGAAACTTCATCGGCAAAAGAAGAAAAGAATACAAGCGAAGCCACAACTACTACGAAAAAGAGTTCGCAGACGGTATCCTCATCTTCAAAGCCGACGGGTATTACTGTAACTACCACAAAGAAATCAGGTTCGTCAGGTGCTTCGGGAAACTCAATTCAGGGACAAAACAATGCTGTTCAGAATAACAACGGTCAGGAAAATTATCAGCCTGCTCAGAATAGTCAGCAGGCCGATAATTCGCCGCCCGATAACAATCAGAGCAATAACGGTGCGCAACAGAATAACCAATCGTCTGACAATAAGCCTCAGAATAACAACCCTTCTCCTCCGGTTACAACGGCAAAACCTGCGGTGACAAATCCGCCGACTACTACACCAAAACCGCAGACTGAACCGCCGGAAGATATAATTGAAGATACAACAAGCCTGCAAAGCGTTTTGAATTATGTAAATTCGCTCGGAAGAACAACCGATGAATATTACAATATAGGTGCAGGATTGGGGCACAACGGCTCTGATTATGGAAAAGCCGAAGCTGTTTACAATTGGATCAGAGGGAACGTCAGCGGAAATTGTCAAGTATTCTCAGCAGCAACAATGTACGCTTGTAAAGGTGTGGGACTTGAATGTCGGTATGCGTTTTTCTCACCGGATGCCTGGTACGGTCATATGGCAAACTTAGTATGTGTGGAAGGAACATGGTATGTGTTCGATACACAGGGCGGCAGATTTTTAAAATCAGATAAATACGGTGAAATAACCCGAATATTTGATGAAAATGATAATACAATTGAAATTTCGATAAGCGAATCGGCTTATTGATAATATGTAACAAATATGCAAGTGAGAGAGCCGAAGAAATTTCGGCTCTTTTTCTTTGCGTGAAATCAAAGGAGAAATGTACTTTATGTTTAAAACAAAATCAAAAATATTGAGAAAGCTTGGCGCAGGGTTCATGGCAGGACTCTGCGCTTTTTCTATGCTCGGTTCATCTGTGAGCGGAGTTATTACAGCAAATGCAGCAGGCAACTCGACTCAAAACTCTGCGTTTCCGTCGGCAGATATGGTGATCGCAAAGGCGGCAACGCTTCTCGGTTCTCCGTATACTTTCGGAAATAAGGGATATTGGTACGCATACAATCAGGGTCAGTATACTCCGCTGTCGGTACAGACGATAAACAATCTCGGTATCGACTGTTCGGGACTTGTGTACTATACGCTGACGCAGCTTGGATACAAGACTTCGGGATTTTCTTGGAACAACCCCGTTCCCGTTGATACCGATCACTGGCTGTCGGTAAACGACAACTGCACAATCACTTATGACGGTGTGACTTCAAAAGTCGATGTTGAAAAGCAGAATATTAAGACAACAGACCGTCCTTATTGGGAGTGTTCCGACGGTTCGACGATTACTCCCGGTTCTGTAGTGGTGGCTCAGAATCCATATGGCGAAGATCATGCGTGGATATATATGGGCGAATTTAACAGCCGTTCAGATGTAGTATCTTACCTGAAATCTATCGGCGTTTCGGACAGCCTTATCAATTCCAAAACAGTCGGCGACGGAAAAGGCGCAGGCGGCAGGCATTGGAGAATAGAGTCCAACGGTTCGGAGGGTGTTGTGATCAACAACAAGACCGACGGTAAAACTGCAACTGCTATGAATATGTCGGCGTTCAGGATCACAAAGACCGACGTGACTTTTGAGATAGATAAGTATAATACAAATGGTGATCTTGTGGGAAAATCAAGCGTTGACAATTCTACAGCGGTATATGGAATCTACAGCGATAAATCCTGCAAAAACAAGGTTGCCGAAATCAAAATAGGAAGCAATGGAAAAGGCTCTGTAAAGCTGCCAAGCAAGACTTATTACGCAAAAGAATTGAAGGCTCCAACAGGTTATTCAGTTGATCCGACCGTATATACAATCAAAGCAGGAAAAAACAAGGTGAAAGAGGACTATGAAACAGGAACAATCAAAATTAACAAAACTGCCGAGGATGGCATAATCAGCGGCAGGGAGTTCAATATATCCTATACCTATAACGGAAAATCCCTTACCGAAACTGCTAAAACCAATGCAAAAGGCATTGCGACCTTAGATGATCTGAAAGTTTATGATATGTCCACAGGCAAGGCTATCACTTACACTGTTTCCGAAATCAACGTAGATACGAGATATGAAACTCCCAAGGCGAAGAATGTCAAGCTTACAGACGGCGACGTTGATCTGACTGTCAATGTAAAGTTCAACAATGAACTCAAAACAGGCTCTATTAAGATCAACAAGCAGTCTGAGGATAATCAGAACGGCGGCAGAGAATTTACTGTAACAGGTAACGGCAAGACTTACAGCATAAAAACAGGTTCTGACGGTGTTGCAATTCTTTCCGATATCCCCGTATACGACAGTAACAATCAGAAAATTGTTTACACGATTTCTGAAAAAAACGTTCCCGTAAAGTATGTTGTTCCTGCCAGTCAGACGGTTACTTTGACAGCTGACGCAACCACAACCAAGACCTTTAAGAACGTTCTCAAAAAGTTTACCGCCCAAGTAACAAAGCAGGATTCCGAAACAGCTTCCGCTCAGGGCGACGGTACTCTTTCAGGTGCAGTTTACGGCATTTACCGTAACGGCGAGCTGGTGGACACCTACACAACCGATGAAAACGGATATTTCAAGACAAAGGAGTATGTCTGCGGAAACTACACTGTTCAGGAAATTTCACCAAGCGAGGGATATCTGCTTGATGAAACTGTGTACCCGGTTGGTGCAGAAACTGAGAATTATTCCATTGAGCATAACCCCATTTCTATGACAGTGACCGAGGACGTTCTCAAGGGAAAAATCAGCATAATCAAGCATTCCGATGACGGCTCAACGCAGATCGAAACTCCCGAAGTCGGTGCAGAGTTTGAGGTTTATCTCAAGTCATCAGGCTCTTATGAAGCTGCAAATGACAGCGAAAAAGACTACCTCGTATGCGATGAAAACGGCTATGCACAGACTAAAATGCTCCCTTACGGAATCTATGTCGTTCATCAAATTAAGGGTTTGGAAAATACCGAACAGATGGAGGACTTTGAAGTCAATATCAGCGAAAACGAAAAAGAATATTTCTATCTTATCAATGACGCAGTGAAAAAATCCTTTGTAAAAATCGTAAAGAAGGACGCAGAAACAGGCAATATAATTCCCGTTTCGGGCATAGGCTTCAAGGTTTGGGACTGTGCAAATTCCGAATATGTTTCGCAGAAAATTAACTATCCGTCTGAGATGATCCTTGACACATTCTACACAGACGAAAGCGGCTCGCTTATGCTCCCGAACGAGCTTGCTTACGGCGATTACGAGCTTCACGAAGTGCAGTCGGCAGAGGGATATGTGCTTGATAAAAAGCCTGTTCCATTTACAATTGACGGTTCAGTAGAAACCGTAGTTGTGGAGAAAACAAATACCGCACAGAAGGGCAAAATTTCGGTTCAGAAAACAGGTGATGTTTTTGCAAGCGTAACTGCTCTTGGCAGCGCAATATATATCGATGAAAACGGCGAGGTTCACAAAAGTGGGCAGACCACCTATACTCCCGTTTTTGCAAAAGGAAATCTCAGTGGTGCAGTATTTCAGGTGATTGCAAGCGAGGATATTATTACTCTTGACGGCACGATCAGAGCCAACGCAGGCGATGTTGTGGCTGAGATCACGACCGATGAAAACGGGTATGCGGAAACTGATCTTCTTTATCTCGGAAAATACGAAATAGTGGAAGCTTCCGCACCATACGGATATGTAAAAAATTCCGAAATACAGGCAGTTGAACTGACCTATGCAGGACAGGAAATTGCTGTTCGTGATACCGTAAATACGTCATTTGTCAACGATTATCAGGGTGTAGAAATTTCACTTTCTAAGGTCATGGAAAAGGACGAGCTATTTAACATCGGTAACTCCGATGAATATACACGAGTTCGTTTCAGACTGTTTGCGGCAGAGGAAATTATTGCCGCTGACGGCTCGGTAATTCCTGCCGACGGTCTCATTTCGGAAGTCTCACTCGATGAAAATATGACTGCAAAGTTTGATACTGCTCTGCCTTTTGGCAAGTACTATGTGAAGGAAATTGCAACCGACGAGCATTATGTTCTCAACGGCGAAAAGTATCTTGTAAACTTCGAGTATATGGGACAGGATATTCAGACTGTTTCAATCGACTGTGGTCAGTTTACCAACGATCTGAAGCGTGGAAAAATCGAGGGCATAAAAGTCAGCGAGAGCGATGAACCTCTTGAAAACGCATTGTTCGGACTGTTTTATACTGACTGTACAGAATTTACAGAGGAGAATGCAATTATGACCGCAAAGTCCGATAAACAGGGAAAATTTGAATTTACAGAAATCCCCTACGGAGAATATATTGTCTGTGAGATCGAAGCACCCACAGGCTACATTTTAAGCGATGAAAGCTACCCCGTGACTATTTCTGAGGACGGAGAAATTATCGAAATTATAGCAGTAAATAAGCCTATAACTGTTGAGATAAGTAAACAAGATGTGTATGGAAACGAGCTTGCAGGTGCAGAAATGCAGCTTGAAAATTCTGATGGCGAAGTCGTTGATAAATGGACTTCCGATGGAACAAACCATGTTGTTACCGAACTTCCTGCGGGAGGTTACACACTTAAGGAAATTGCTGCTCCCGACGGTTATGTTATCGCAACCGACATCAGATTTACAGTTGATGTTTATGGCAAGATTACTGTAGAAAATGTGGACGCAACCGCTGTTTCTGAGAACGGCAATCCGCTGATTGTTATGGTAGACGAGGCTGAGAAAATATCTGATGTTCCTGATACCCCGTATACAGGCGATAACCACAGCAATTTTGCGGCTTACGCAATGCTTGGAGCTGCAAGCTTGATTATTGCTGTCCTTATCATCACAAAGAAAGGGAAAAAGCATGAATAAGAAAGCGATTAGAATTGCGGCTGCCGTCAGTGCAGCCGCTCTCCTTTGCGGAGGAATTTATCTTCTTGTGAAAAACGATTTGGCACAGAAAATTAAGTGGCGTGATATTATGATATACGCTCCTACCCCGATAGCGCAGGAAACGCTTGATATGGCGGTAGATAACCGTTCTGAAAAGCCGTCCGCAGACAGAGTTCCCGAGGATACAAAAGACGAACTGACCGCACAGGTCCGGCAGCTTTCCGAAGATCATAGCGATTCTGTCGCATGGCTGTATATTCCCGACACGAATATCGATTACCCGATCATGCAGTCGGGCGATAACGAATATTACTCTCACAGAGCGGTGGACGGCTCATATTTGTACGCAGGCTCGCTTTTTATGGACTACAGAAATTCCTCGGATTTCACCGATTTCAATAGTGTTATCTACGGTCACAATATGGGAAACGCAACGTGTTTTGCGGACATTCCGAATTACGAAAACGAAGAATATTTTATGAACCACAGCTACGGCTGGCTGACTACCGATGACGATGTTCGGCTGATAGATTTCTTTGCGGTGGCAAGGACTTCTGATACAAGCGGACTTTATCTTGCCGACCCAACCTTTGAAGAGTGGGATTCACAGCTTAGAAACTGTGCGAGCATTTACAAGGAGATCGGTATTTCTCCCGATGATAACCTGATAACGCTGTCCACCTGCACTTCTGCGGAGGGTAACAGTCGTACAATTTTGGTAGGAAAAATTATAGAGGAGTGATGTGAAATGAAGTTAAAAAAGACGAAAAAGAAGATACTTGCAGCGGTCGCAAGCGCATTGTGCTTTGCAGCGATGATGTCGACCTCAGCCTACGCATCGGGAGATGTTGCGGGAGCTGTGCAAAGCACTTGGAGTACCGCAAGATCGCAGGTGGTTTCGGTTGTAAACAACGTTGTGTTTCCTGTGATTGACGTAATATTGGCGGTTTTGTTGTTTGTCAAGATAGGTATGCTTTACATGGATTACCGCAAGCACGGTCAGATAGAATGGACTCCGGCGGCTATTCTGTTCGGCTGTTTGATCTTTACTCTGACGGCTCCGTTGTATATCTGGTCAATCGTTTAAAAAGGAGAATTTGTGTATGAAAAAAATATATTCAGCTATGTTTTCAGCGGCAATTGCAATGATAATGACCGCCTGCGGAACGATTTCTCCGCCAACAGCACAAACGACAACGGCAGTTACAACAGCCGAAACCAATGTGCAAAGCTTGACGGACTTATCTTCATCTTCGGACTCTGACAGCAAAGTTGATTCAGAAAAAATACAATCCGATACCTTTATCGCAGAGTTTTTCGATTCAAATATCAGCTTTGAAGATACAAGCGAATTGGTTACTGAGTCGATGAAAGGCTGTTCCTTTGAATCGGAAAAAGATGAGTCAAACGGAATACAGAAAATTATGCTTAAAGGCAAAAACGGCGGAGGAATAGTTAATGTTCTATGCATTGATTTAAGTCAAAGTAATCTTGATTACGACATGGAATATATCCTTGAAAACTTCGGGGATTACTATTTCGGACAGACCTCCGCACAGATGAGCGGTATCACTGAGGATGATTTTGTGTCAAATTATCGTATGACAACAAATGTATATTCAAAAGGAAAATATCAGCAGTACGGCTCTGTTCAGAAGTCTGACGGTATGGTGACGCAGTTTGGGTACACGGAAACCTATGCTGTGCTTAGTGAAAACAAGCTGACAGTAGTATCAGGAGCATATCTTGGTACGGATATGATGGAAAGGC
>ERZ773130.1023-NODE-1023-length-29116-cov-17.951034_pt1 | contig 29116 bp, 24 predicted proteins | sample MGYA00511919_ERZ773130 | MGnify/ENA primary metagenome ERZ773130 (study PRJEB29015, sample SAMEA2737851) | human gut metagenome | biome: human gut; feature: human-associated habitat; material: faeces | place: China | collected 2012 ...
CCTTGTCCGCCGAGATGCCCGGGATGAGGGTGAGCTGGGCGGGGTCGTTGGCGATAACTTCCAGCGCCGCCGCGCCGAATTTGTCAATGATCTTATCCGCCGTCCGAGCCCCGATGTAGGGCAGCGACCGGCTGGCGAGGAAGGCGTAGACGGCCTCGAGGTCTTTGGGCATATCCGTCTCGCACTCCTGGGCGTGGAACTGTCGGCCATAGGTAGCGTGGTTCTCGTACCTGCCCCGGCAGACGACGCTCTCACCGGCGTGGAGCTCTCCCACCACGCCGCACACAACGGTGACGACACCGCCGCCCGACACCTCGAACACGGTGTAGCCGTTGTCCTCGTTCAGGTAGATGATGTCCTCTACCGTGCCTTCCAGCCGTTCCAGCTCCTGCTCCATCGTCCCGCCTCCTCGTTTTGACACAACTATATATAGTATAGCGGTTTTGGGGGGATTTGTAAATACAACAAAAGCTCCCCCGAAGGGGAGCTGTAGGCGAGGGTTAATCCCCCACCCCATATGCATTTTCTTTCATCAGCCGATTGCGCACTGCAAAGTACGCCGGGATGAGGAAGAAGCAGGCAAAGAACCATGCCACAGGGTTGGCGATGCAGGCCGCAAAGTAGCCCCAGAGCGGCACGAACCAGAAGCCCACCATGGCACGGGCGACCATCTCGGCCACGCCCGCGAACATGGCAAGGCCGGAATAGCCCAGGCCCTGGATGGTGTAGCGGTAGATGATGAGGACGGCCAGCGGGATGTAGAACACGCTGTTCCAGAAGATGAAGCTGCGGGCATTCGCCATGATCTCCACCTCGCTGCTCTCGAGGAAGAGGCTGATGAGCGGCACATCCAGCACACGCAGGATGAGGAAGGATGCCACACTGTAGACGCAGCCAATGCCCAGCGCGGTATTGACGCCCCGGTCCACACGCTTGAGGTCGTGAGCGCCCATGTTCTGGCTGGCGTAGGTGGTCATGGCGGTGCCGATGCTCTCCAGCGGCACCGAGAGGAACTGGGCGGCCTTGCTGCCTGCGGTCTGCGCGGCCACGATGCTGCTGCCCAGACCGTTCACCGCGCCCTGCAGCACGACGCTGCCGATGGCGGTGATGCTGCACTGCAGGCCCATAGGGATGCCCATGTTGCAGAGCTTGAGGCAGTGGCTGGCGCTCAGACGGCCCTCTTCCCTGCTCCATTTCAGCTCCGGGTAGTGGTGGCCGATGTAGATGAGACTGCCGATGCCCGCCACCGCCTGACTGAACACGGTGGCGAAGGCCGCACCGAACGCCCCCATCCGGAAGATGAGGATACAGAGCAGGTCGAGGCCGATGTTCAGCACGCTGGCCACCAGCAGGAAATAGAGAGGCCGCTTGCTGTCGCCCAGCGCGCGCATGAGGGCGCTGGTGACGTTGTACAGCAGGGTGAAGGGGATGCCCCAGAAGATGGTGCGGATGTAGATGTCCGCGATGTCGATGATGTTGTCGGGGGTGTTGGTCCAGACCAGCACCGCCCGGGTCAGGGCCACCGTCACCACCGTGAGCACGACGGCGAAAAAGAGGCTCAGCCAGACGGTATTGGCGGTGTAGCGCCGCATCTCTCTGTAGTCCTTCGCGCCGAAGGTCCACGAGATGGGGATGGAGAAGCCGCAGGCGATGCCGTTGACGAAGCCCAGCACCAGATAGTTCAGGCCGCCCACGCTGCCCACCGCCGCCAGCGCATCCACGCCCACGAAGCGGCCCACGATGATGGTATCCGCCAGATTGTAGAACTGCTGGAACAGACTGCCCAGCATCAGCGGCACCGCAAAGGCAAGGATGAGCTTGAGCGGGCTGCCCTGTGTCATGTCTTTTGTCATACAAAGCCCCTCCCCGGGCGGTCACTTAACATTTCTTTGCCGGATCTTTACCGACAAAAACGCCCTGCCGGACGAGGGGCAGGACGTTTTGCGTTTTATGAGTGGTATTATACTCAGCTCATCGTGATTTTGCAAGGGGTTTGGAGCAGATTTCTTCGTACAACATTGCTATTTTCTATCGGTGGTTTTTGGTGATTGTGCGCAGGGGGCGGCAGGGCTGCCCCTGCGCAGGGCCCTCCTGCTGCACTCCCTCTCAGCCCACGCTCTCAACCTTCATAATCGAAATCCCATGCAGAGTCATAATATGCGGAGTCATAAAAGGGATCCCACCCCACAAATTATCGTCGCTGCTCCCTATCCATTTTCTTGTCTCCCAATTTCCTCTCAAATCCGGCGGCTGACTGTCCCTTATCCATTTTCTTGTCTCCCAATCTCCTCTCAAATCCGGCGGCTGACTGTCATCCTTGCCCGGCTTCCACACCCAGTCACCCTGACTGTCCGTTACCCATCCGCCTGTTTCCGGCTGCTGGGCCGTGGTGAGGCTGTCCGGCGAGAGAGTCGTGAGGCCGCTGAGGTCACCGACGGAGGGGGCCGGGTCGTCCTTCTTGCTGTCCTGCTTCCCGCCCACGAGCTTCACGATGTTACTGGTAAATGTCTTCCACACCGTCGGGTTGGAGGCGGGCTGCTCGGACGGACGGACCGTGATGGAGCCCATGTCGAGGATGGTGGGATCCTTCGGGTTTGCGCTGGAGCCGGTCACGCCGCCGACGGTACCCGTTCCCGGCTGAGTCAGCTCGGGCAGTCCGCTCAGGGAGCCGCCTTCCAGACCGGAGAGGACCGTTCCCCATTGCTCTTTCTCCTGCTTGCGGCGGGCGATCGCCTCCTCCACCCGGGCAGTCTCCTGCGCTTTCTGCTCCTCATCGCCAACGCGGTACACGAGGATCAGTTCCTTGCCGCTTTGGCGCAGGACGGTCTCATCCGAGAATGTTTTTCTATCATATCCCGTCTGCCCGACAACATGGAATTGATAACGCCCCTCATGGGACAGCTCGAGTTCGAATGCGCCATTCACGCCGACCAGATCTTTGATCCGGGCCAGCGGAATGACCGCCTCCATCTCCCGCCCTTCCCCATCAAGGAACCGGATGCGAAGCTCATGGACCTCCTTTGCAAGCTCCCGCAGCGAGTCGCCTGTCATCCGAAAGAGTGTGCTGTGGGCATCGAAGCTCAGGACCTTGTTGACCGGGTCATACTCCGCCGTGGCCACATTACCAAGCTCCTGTGTGCCATCCAGATGGGTGATCACGCCGACGGTCTCGTACATCTGCTTCACACGGCCCGGCACCTCGCCGGCCTGCACGCTTGGAGCGTCGTCCTCGTCGTCGTCCTCGTCGTTCTCGGTATCATCGGGCTGTTCCGGCTTGTCCGGCTGTTCCGGCTTGTCCGGCTGTTCCGGCTTGTCTGGCTACTCCGGCTGGGAGGGCATCCGCTGGTCGTAGCTGTAGTCCTCCATCTTCTTCCCGTCGGGGTCGTAGCGGGTCAGACTGCCGCCCGTCACCTTGTGGTCGTCGTCGGAGAGGGCGTCATTGGGGATCTCGCCGACTATGCCGCCGCCGATGGCCGCAGTTTCGCCGCCGGTGCTTGCGCCCGCCTTGGCCTCCACCTCAGCGTCGCCGGAGATGATGATGTGATTGGGATTGCTGGGCGGCGCATCCGGGGCTATCTCAGACCACGCACCCGCGCCGTCGCCAATGCCTGCCGCGCCGGGGCGGGGGTCTTCTTCAGGGCCGCTGTAGCTGCCGCCCGTGGCCGACACCTTGCCGCCGGAAATCTCGATGTCGCGGCCCGGGCCGTACACACCGCCGCCGATACCGGCAGCACCCTCGCCGCCCACGGCTTCTACCGTGCCGCCGGTGATCTCGATGTTTCCGGCACCGCTTTCGTAGCCGCCGCCTATGCCTGCGCCGCCGCCTTCGCCGCCCTTGGCGGTGAGGGAGCCTTTGGTGTCGTTGTCGTCCTTGATGGTCAGCTTGCCGGAGGACTCATGGCCATTCTTCTCGAGGCCCGCATTGTGGCTGCCGCTCTTCAGCTCGTTGGCGCCGTCCAGCTCGATGGCGGCATCGTGGTCACCCTGCACGGTGACGGCGGCTTTGCCCGCATCGACTGGGCTGTCACCGCTGACGTCCCCCTCGGTCTTGCCGCTGCCATCCACCTCGGTCTTGCCGCTGACGTCAATTTTCAGGTCGTCGAAGGTGACGTCCACGTTGCCCTCGGAGGTGTCGATGGTGACGGTGTTCTTATCCGACTCGCCGGTGATGACGGTCTCCCCCTCATCCTTCTCGAAATCCTTTTCACCCTGCTTGACATTGTTATAGTTTCCGCTTTCATCGCTCGCACCTTTGACCGTAATGTCGCCGTCGGCGATGTCCCATGTTTTCGCATAGGCCGGGATGCCGGAACTCACCACGATGCCCGCGATGACGGCGGCGGCCACGCCCCGCCGGAGTGCGCTTTTCAGTCTCATAGTACGTCTCCTTTCGTTTTGTGTGTCATGCAATGCCGTCGATGCGGCTCAGGCTCTCCTTTGAGGGGCTTATGAGATGCTCCAAGTCCTCCGGCAGCCAGATCTTTATCTCACCCTGGGTATCCGGCAGGTCGTCCCAGTCGTCACCACGGTCGGTATAGCTCCGCAGGTCACTCTCCAACAGATTGGTATACTTTTTGCGCTCCGTGCCGGAGGGTTCGACCAGAACGAGCAGTGGCTTCTTATCCTCCTCGGGAGCGATGGCCTCAAATCGGGAAGCCAGCTGTTTCAGGGACTCCTCAAGCCCGATTCTCGGCGTTTCCGTTCTCGCAGGCTCGAGCCACCAATCCAAACTCGGGCGGTCGTCCCTTTTTTTCGCGAGTTGGAAGTCCATCATATCCAGCTCTTGTTTCAGGGACTCGTCATGCCCGATTCCCGGCGTTTCCTCTCTCGCAGGCTCGAGCCACCAATCCAAACTCGGGCGGTCGTCCCTTTTTTTCGCGAGTTGGAAGTCCATCATATCCAGCTCTTGTTTCAGTAATTCGTCGCGTTCACGTCTGAGCTCTTCACTCGTTTTTTGCTCTACCCCTTCGTGGGTCAATATCAGCCGCTCCTGCGGCTCTGGCGTCTGCACCGGCACCCACTCCTGATAGCGCTCCGACAGGTCGTCCCGCGTTTCGCCGTCCAGCCGGAGGCTGATGTCCTCCCTGTTCTGCTTCAGCTCCACGTCAGCGTCCTCGCCCGCCGCGTCGGCCATCTTGTCCACGCTATAGTGGGTCATGGTGTCCTCATAGCGGAAGAAGATGTCCTCCACGCCGTCCTCCCGGAGACTGGAGATGTCGGTGGTGACGGTGGAGCGGGGAGCGGCGCTCTCAATAAGCACCACACCCCCCGGGGTGAGGACCTCTCCGGCGTCGCCGGCCTTTACGCTGCCGACCATGGGGTCGGTGCTCTCAATAATGGCCAAAGCAGAATCCAACCGCTGGATGGTGACCCGGCTGGAAAAGAAGCCGCCCACCACCATGCCGCCGGGCAGGGGTTCGGGAGCGTTCTCCTGTGCCGGGGGCGGGACGTCATCATCATCGTCGTCCTCGTCGTCGTCCGGCTGGGGCTTGGGGGTGGAGGTGTAGTCGTAGCCCATCCCCTCCATCACGGTGCCGTCCGCGTTCAGACGGGTCAGCCGTCCTCCCGTCACCTTATGTTCATCGTCAGAAAGGTTCTCCGTGGGTACTTCGCCGTAGCTGCCGCCGATGGCCGGGGCCTTGGCGTCCGTCATCTGGCTTCCCGCCTTGGCCGTCACCTCGGCGTCGCCGCAGATGTAGAGGTCTCCCGGGTTCGGGTCGTCGGTGTCGTCCGACGCGCAGCCTGCACCGTCGCCGATGCCTGCCGCGTTGCTCCCGCCCACAGCCTCAATGGTGCCGCCCCGGATGGTGATGCTGCTGCCAGTGCTCTCGATGCCGCCGCCGATGCCTGCACCGCCGAAGCCGCCCTCAGCGGTCAGCGCGCCTTTGGTATCGTTGTCGTCCTTGATGGTCAGAGTGCCTTTCGACTCGTGTTCGTTCTTCTCAAGACCCGCATTATAACCGCCGCTCTTCAGCTCGTTGTCGCCGTCCAGCTCGATGGTCGCATCGTGGTCGCCCTGCACGGTGACGGCGGCTTTGCCCGCATCGACTGGGCCGTCACCGCTGACGTCCCCCTCGGCCTTGCCGCTGACGTCGATCTTCAGGTCGTCGAAGGTGACGTCCACGTTGCCCTTGGAGGTGTCGATGGTGACGGTGTTCTTATCCGACTCGCCGGTGATGACGGTGTTGGTGTCGTCCTTGTCGATGGTCTCGCCCTGTGAGACCTTGTTCTTTCCTTCGGCGTCGCCCGCTTTCACGGTGATGTCGCCGTCGGCGATGTTCCATGTTCCCGCATAGGCCGGGATGCCGGAACTCACCACGATGCCCGCGATGACGGCGGCGGCCACGCCCCGCCGGAGTGCGCTTTTCAGTCTCATAGTCTATCCTCCTTTGGTCTGTTCGTCTTTTGAAGAATCAGCCTTTTCTGATGCAAGTTTACCAAAAAAGCCGGATGATGTAAATAAAAACTGCGCGAATCGTGGTGTTTTCGGCGTGAATGGCGCAAAAAAGCCCTCCCGAGCGGGGAGGGCCATAGCCTGTCTTATTCAGAGTAGTGCGCCAAAAACTGCTTGGTGCGTTCCTCCTGGGGGTGGTCGATGAGCTGGCGGGCCGGGCCTTCCTCCACCACGACGCCGCCGTCCATGAACATGATGCGGTCGGCCACGTCGCGGGCGAAGTGCATCTCATGGGTGACGATGATCATGGTGGTCTTTCGGTCGGCGAGGTCCCGCAGGACACGGAGGACTTCGCCGGTCAGCTCCGGGTCAAGGGCGCTGGTGGGCTCATCGAAGCAGAGGATGTCCGGGTAGAGCGCCAGTGCGCGGGCGATCGCCACCCGCTGCTGCTGACCGCCGGAGAGCTGGTGGGGGTAGTGGCCTGCCCGCTCCGACAGGCCCATCTGGGCCAGCAGGTCACGGGCCTGTGCTTCCAGCTGGGCGTGGATGGCCTTTTTGTTGGCCTTGTAGTCGGGCTGTTCCTTTGCCAGAAGCTCCCCCGCCAGCATCACGTTTTCCAGCGCGGTGTACTGGGGGAAGAGGTTGAAGTTCTGGAACACGAGGCCGAAGTGGAGGCGCTTTTTCCGCACCTCGCTCTCCCGCTGGGTGGCAGGGTCGGCGGCGTCCCACATGGTCTCGCCGTTCACCCTGATGACGCCGGTGTCGGGACGCTCAAGGAAGTTCAGGCAGCGCAGCAGCGTCGTCTTGCCCGAGCCGGACGAGCCGATGATCGCCAGCGCCTCGCCCTGTTCCAGTGTGAGCGAGATGTCCTTGAGAACTTTCGTCTCGCCGAAATTCTTCCCGATGCCGGAGGCTTCGAGTAATGCCATAATTCAGTATCCTCCTTAGCAGCGGAAATAGTCCATCTTTTTCTCGGCCCAGTCCAGCAGCAGGGTGAGTGCGCCGACAAAGACGAGGAAGAAGATCGCGGTGGAGAACAGCGGCCAGATAAGGCCCTTGGCGCTGTACTCCTTCGCCATCATGATGATCTCCTTGTTGGCGATGACGTTCGCCAGCGAGGTATCCTTCACCAGCGTGATGACCTCGTTGCCCATCGGGGGCAGGATGCGCTTGACGACCTGCAGGAGCGTGACCTTGAAAAAGATCTGGCTCTTGGTCATGCCAAGCACCTGACCGGCCTCGGTCTGGCCTTTCGGCACAGCCTCGATGCCGCCGCGGTAGATCTCAGAGAAGTAGCAGGCGTAGTTGATGGCGAAAGCCACCACCGCCGCCACCAGACGGCCCGAAGAGCCGGAGGGCCAGGGGTTGGTCATGCCCAGCAGGCCGGGGCCAAGGTAGATGACGATGATCTGGAGCATCAGCGGCGTACCGCGGATGACCCACACGAAGGTCTTGACGACACCCCGCAGCGGTGCGCACCGGCTCATGGAGCCAAAGGCCACCACAAGGCCCAGCGGCAGCGAAAACAGCAAGGTCAGAAAGAACAGCTCACAGTTGAGCGCGAATGCGCCGGTCAGACGCTCCAAAATCACAGTCACAGAATCACTACACCTATCCGTTTATAATGTAAGTTACTCAGCCAGAGTCAGGCCGTACTTGTCAGCCAGAGTCTGCATGGTACCATCAGCCTTCAGCTCGTCGAAAGCGTTGTCCACAGCCTCGGCCACGTCGCTGCCCTTGCGGAAGGCCACGCCGTACTCCTCGACGTTCAGCTCATCCACCATCTTGAGGTTTGCGTAGTCGGTACCCTCGCCGATCATGGCAGAAGCCAGAGTCAGGTCGAGGATGGCGGCGTCAGCGGTACCGGCGGCGACTTCCATCAGGCAGTCGGTCTGAACAGCCTTGGAGATGAAATCAGCCTGAGACAGGTCGGCGTTCTCGGTGATGGTGGTCTCACCGGCAGAGCCGGCCTCGGCCACCACGGTCTTGCCGATGAGGTCGGCGGTGGAGGTATAATCGGTGCCGTCCTTCACCACGACGACCTGGGCGTTCTTGACGTAGGGCTTGGTGCAGGCCATATTCTCCTCGCGGTCATCGGTCAGGGTCAGGCCGTTCCAGATGCAGTCGATGCTCTTTGCAGCCAGCTCGGTCTCCTTGGTGTCCCAGTTGATCTCCACGAACTCCGGCTCGACACCCAGCTTCTCACAGACAGCGGTGGCCAGCTCGGTATCGAAACCGGTGAAGTTGCCGTCGGCGTCGGTGTAGTTCATCGGCTCATACACGGTGTAGCCGATGACCATCTTGCCGTTGGACTGGATGTAAGCCAGGTCGCTGTCAGCGGCCACGGAGCTTGCCGGGGCGGCAGAGGCGGCGGCAGAAGAAGCAACCGTAGAAGTGGATGCAGAACCGCCGCAGGCGGCAAGGCTCAGTGCCATCGCACCGGCCAGAAAAGCAGATACCAGACGTTTCATGTTGTAATTTCCTCCCTCAGATTCAGCAGAAGCGGCGCTTCGTTTTACCGCTTTACCATGCTAAATTGTTAAACCGTGACTATAGAATAGCGCGTTTTGCCCCGTTTTGCAAGAGGAAAACCGATTTTTTCGCGTTTTGCCCGCAGACCTCCCCTTTCCGATAGGGTTTTCGGTGTATTTGTACAAAGGACAAAAAGAAAACCGCCACCTCACGGTGACGGTCAGACTTTCCGTTCAATTTATAATGACGCATTCTCAAACGCATCCCCTGTGGCCTTTTGCAGGGCGCCGATGGAGATGGTGCAGAGGGCCGCGAGGTCGGCGTCCGAGCCGTCGGCAGGGATGTCCGCCACCTCTTTCTCAGTCTTGCCCTTGAGGTAGCTGCAATAGCCCTCGCTGTGCTCGTACCACTCCTTGCCGAGGCTGGATGCGTTCCGCATCCCGTAGCTGTCGCCCAGCTCAAGCTTGGAGCGGACGGTGTCCGGGGCGGTGACGCCGCCGTCTGCCGCGATGGTCAGCGCAGGCTCTGCCATGTCGCCGATGGCGCTGGTCACACGGCCATCGGCATCCAGAGTCAGGGCCACGACGGTAAGGTCAACTTCTGCGTTCACATCCTTGTCGTCGGTGGCGGTGATGTCCGAAGAGGCATTCTCCGCCTCCACGCCGAGGCTCACCCGGTCGCCCTTCGCCGCGCCGAGGGCGGACGCATTCGTGCAGGCTTTCGCCACGGCGTCGCGGTACTTATCCACCCGGATGGTGCAGCCGGACAGCAGGTCGGCGTCCACAGCTTTGCCGTCCTTATCCGTTTCCAGCATGGATGCCTGCTCGGGCGTCATGCCGGTGAGGTAGTCGGCGAAGTCATCGGCCTGCTCGGCCCAGCCCTTTTTCAGCGAAGATGCCGCTGCCAGCGGGTAGTCGTCCCCTTTCTGGCGCTTGGTGCGGTAGTCGGTGGGCATGGTGACGACGCCTTTGCCGTCGGCGGTAACTTCCACTTCCAGCTCATCCAGCATCACGTCGGCCAGCTTGCCGTCTCCGTCCAGCAGGACGGCGGCAGCGATGGTATGGATGGTGCCGGTGCGGGCCTCATCGGAAGCCTCGGTCAGGATGCCGAGGCCGGTCTTCCAGCCGCCGGTCTGGGTGGTGCTGGCGCTGCCGGACGAGCCGGACATGGCGTTCGAACTGCTCATGCTGCCGGAATCGCTGTTGCCTTTGCGGCAGCCGGACAGCAGCAGTGCCGCCGCCACGGCACAGCTCAGAAGAGCTTTTTGTCTCTGTGTCATAAGCGTTACGCTCCCTTTCATCTCTTTGGGAGTAGTATAGCCCGACACAGCGCTAATCATGCATATTTGCTCTGAGACCGACGTGTTATCTGGCAAAGTTCCAAAATACCAGCGTGTTATCGTCACAAATCAAACTTTGCCCCGTTGGCAAACTTAAGGCTTGCTGGCAAAGTAGGTAGTTTGCCAATCAGGAGAACTTTGCCAGGTTGGCAAACAATCAATATTGAACGATATATCATTTAATTTATGGAACTTTGCCACTTATTCTACCGCAGTATCGCTCACATCAGCGGGCTCAACAGGCGGAGCACACTGTCCAGCAGCGTCCCGGCCAGCGAGGTGCGGCAGTCGGCCAGCTGCACTTCCCGGCACTCTGGCAGGGTGCGAAGCACATCGTCCCGCAAAGCAATGACCTGACTGTTATAGAGCAGCAGCGCCCCGCACTCAAAGTGGAGGAAGAGGCTGCGGTAATCCATGTTGATGCTGCCCACCACGGCGGCGCGGTCATCGCTGACGTAGCACTTGGCGTGGAGGAAGCCGGGCGTGAACTCGTAGATGCGCACCCCCGCCCGGAGCAGCGGCACATAATAGGAGCGGGTCAGCCGGAAGATGAGCTTCTTGTCCGGGATTCCCGGCAGCACCAGCCGGACGTCCACGCCCCGCTTTGCCGCCGCCTTGAGGGCTTCCAGCATGGTCTCGCCCACCGCGAAGTAGGGCGTATAGATATAGACATACCGCTGGGCCTGATTGATGATATTCAGGTAGACCGTCTCGGCCAGAGCCTCTTCGTCCAGCGGGCTGTCCCCGTAGGGCTGTATCACTCCGTCCGACTGGGCAGACAGGGCCTCAGCCTGAGGCATAAAGGGCGCATAATCCTCCTCGCTGGGGCGGAAGGCGTTCCAGTGATCAAGGAACATCACCGTGAAGTTCCAGACCGCCGCGCCCTCGGTGCGGAGGGCTGCGTCCTTCCAGTAGCCGAACCGCTCTTCTTCATTGATATACTCGTCGGCCAGATTGATGCCGCCCGTATAGGCTGTATTTCCGTCCACGACCACGATCTTCCGGTGATCGCGGTGATTCATGACCAGCGACACCAGCGGCACCACCGGGTTGAACGGGATGCAGCGGATATGCGCCCGCTCCATCTGCACCACGAAATCGGACGGCAGACCCAGCAGACTGCCGAAATCGTCGTAGATGAGCCGGACGTCCACCCCCTGCGCCGCCTTGCGGACGAGGATGTCCTCTACCCCCTTCCACATCTTGCCGGTGCGGACGATGAAGAACTCGAGGAAGATGAACCGCTCTGCCTTTTCGAGGTCGGCCAGCAGGTCAGGGTACATGGCCTCACCGCAGGGGTAATATTTTGCCGTGGAGTTTTTCCATGCGGGGTATGGCCCGTACTCCGAAACATACCGGCTCAGTCCCCTGCTGGCGGGGTCGAGGGCGTCGGTCTGGCCCGGCTGCTGGGCGAGGTCGGCGGTGTGCTGGCGCTCCACCGCCTGCATCCGCTGGCGCATCCGCTTGGCGGGGGCCTTGTTGCCGAAGGCCAGATAGAGCGCACCGCCCAGCAGCGGCATCATGCCGATGAGGACGAGCCAGATGATCTTATAGTCGCTGTTCTCGTCCTTCCGCACGAGGTAGAGGGTGATGAAGAGGCTGAGGACGTTCAGCCCCGCATTCACCCACACCTTTCCGGCGGTGAGGGAGAAGAAGGCCCAGAGCAGCCAGCCGATCTGCAGCAAAACAAGGGCCACTGTGACCGTGGCCCTGTTGATGACACGATTGAAGAACCGTACGACCGGCAGCCGAAAGAACATCTGCGCCTCCCCCGCTGCCTTTCGGCAGCATTTTTATGGGAATAGTATAGCGCAGAGATGCGGAGATTTCAAGCTCAGGCGTCCGCGTCCTCGAAGCCCACCATGAGGCCGCCCAGCTCGGCGTAGTAGCTGCACAGGCCGCCGCACTCGGTCACCCGCACCTGTGCGCCCTCGAAGACAGCCCGCACCATGTGCATCAGGCGCTCGGCGGCGGCGGGGTTGCCGCAGTGGGCAATGATGACCTTGCCGTTCGTGTAGCCGTGGCCTTTGAGCTCCAGCACGATGCGCTCGAGAGCGCCGTGCTCGCCGCGGGTCTTGCAGAGGACGTCCAGTTCGCCCACATCGCTGGCCTTGCCGATGACCCGGATGTTGAGCATCCGCGCCACAGCAGCCACAGCGGGCTTCACCCGGCCATTCCGGGCCAGATTCGCCAGCGACTCCAGCGAGAACAGCAGATGGGTGTGGTGACGGTAGCGCAGCATCTCTTCGCACACGTCGTCAAACGCCATCCCCTCGGCCAGCAGGTCGCGGATGTGCTCTGCCAGCAGCACCAGTTCCGGGCCGGCAGACAGGCTGTCCAGCACAAAGACCTGAGCACCCGGGTGCTCTGCCTGATACTCTTCTGCGGCCAGCTGGGCGGCGTTGCAGCTGCCCGACAGGGTGCCGGTGATGGTGATGGCATAAATTTCATCTGCGCCCTCATAAGCCTCCAACCAGTCGCCGATGTTGGGGCAGGAGGTGCTGGTCTTGCCCTTATAGGTGCGCAGGGCAGTCGCCATTTCCACGGCGTCCAGCGTGCCGTCGTCGAGGTATTCCCTCTCGTCGGTCACGATCTTCAGAGGCACAGCAGCAAAATCAATGCCGTCCATCTGATACAGGCTGGCAGAAGAGTCCACAACGATTCGTTTCATCTCATCTATCTCCATTCCGGCGGATGTCCGCCGCATTTTTTACGTTCTGCGAGTCCACTATATCAGTTTTTCAAAAACCTGTCAAGCAATTTGTAAAATTGTTAACGTCGTTTTCATAAACGGTTGACCCCGACTCAAAAATGCGATATACTACCACCATGAATCAGGAAATGAAACGCCGTGTCACGGCCTGCGCCGCCGGGTTTTCCCTGCCGCGCTACCGGGAGCTGCCCTCCGTGGGGCTGTATCTCGACCAGACCGTGCAGCTCGTCAACAGCTGCTTCCGGGGCTTCCCCGGGGTGGAGCTCACCCCCTCCATGGTGAGCAACTACGTCAAGAAAGGAGTCATCTCCCACCCCGTCAAAAAGAAGTATTCCCGCGAACAGCTGGCTTCTCTCATCTATATCGTATTGTCTAAAAATGTCCTCTCGCTGGAAAACATCGACGCCCTGTTCCAGATGCAGCGGGCTCACTGCACCGCCGCCGAAGCCTACGACTACTTCTGCGACGAGGTGGAGAACTGCCTGCCCTACATTTTCGGTGCCAGCCGCACCATCTGCGGCCTCGACCCGGATGCCGCCGACGAAAAGCGTCTGCTGCGCGGTACCATCGTCGCTGCTGTGAACAAGATGTACCTCGACTGCTGCTTCGTCGCTATGCGGCAGGAGGAAGCCCTCTGGCCGGGGATACTCGGCGACCTCGAATAAAAAGAAAAACGTCTGTACCTCCAAACGAAGTACAGACGTTTTTGTTATGCTCTGATTTCAGGTATCCTGCAGCTCACCACGGCTTGCAGCCTTGAGGTAAGCGAAGATGAAGCCGTCGAGGTCGCCGTCCATGACAGCGTCCACGTTGCCGGTCTCATAGTTGGTGCGGTGGTCCTTGACCATCGTGTAGGGCATAAAGACGTAGGAGCGGATCTGGTGGCCCCATGCGATCTCGTTCTGGACGCCCTTGATGTCGTCGATCTTATCCATGTGCTGCTGCTTGGCGATCTGGTACAGCTTTGCCTTCAGCATTTCCATCGCGTAGTCGCGGTTCTGGAACTGGCTGCGCTGGGTCTGGCAGCTGACCACGATGCCGGTGGGCTTATGGATGAGTCGGACAGCGGAAGAAGTTTTGTTGATGTGCTGGCCGCCGGCACCGGAGGAGCGGTAGACCTGCATCTCGATGTCCTCGGGGCGGATGTCCACCTGGATGGTGTTGTCCAGCTCGGGCATGACTTCCAGCGAAGCAAAGCTGGTCTGACGGCGGGCGTTGGCGTCAAAGGGAGAGACGCGCACCAGACGGTGGACGCCGTTCTCGCTCTTGAGCAGGCCGTAGGCGTTGGCACCCTTGACCATCATGGAAGCGCTCTTCATGCCGGCCTCGTCGCCGTCCTGATAATCCAGGACCTCGACGGTCATGCCGTGAGCCTGCGCCCACTTGTTGTACATACGGTAGAGCATCTCGGCCCAGTCCTGTGCCTCGGTGCCGCCGGTGCCTGCGTGGAAGGTCAGGATGGCGTTGCTGTGGTCGTACTCACCGTTCAGCATGGTCATCAGCTGCAGCTCGTCCACAGCCTTGCCCACGGCGTTGACGGCCTCTTCGGCCTCCGGCACCATCTCGGGGTCGTACTCCTCGTCCAGCATGACCAGCATGGTCTCTGCGTCATCGTACAGGCCCTGCAGCTTCTCGAAGCGGGTCAGCTTGCCCTTCAGGTCGCCCACCTCGTCGAAGACCTTCTTGCTCAGCTCAGCGTCGTCGTAGAAACCGGGGCGGGACATGGTGTGCTCCAGCTCCTGCACGCGCTTGCGGGAAGCGTCGATGGCCAGCGCCTCCTCCAAGTCCTTTACAGCGGTGTGGTATTCAGCCAGCTGTACTTTCAGTTCATCAGTGGTGATCATCGTTTTATTCCTCTCGTCTCAAAGAACAGGAGCAGCCTCTTCATCATCAGCCACGCACACGGGCAGGCCCGTCTTAGTACAACCTCTCAGTCTCGCTGACGCTCGACAGCTCCCCTAGTAGGGGAGCCTCTGGCGAAACCGTTCACTTTGCGGGGACTGCCAAAGCCTCCCCTACCAGGGGAGGTGGAACGCCGTAGGCGTGACGGAGAGGTTGTACGAAGGAAAGCCTGCCCGAGGACTCGGCCAATGACGGAGAGATTTACTCCTAAAAGATACAGTTTATACACAGATACTTCATTAGTATACCCAGAATCCATGATAAAGTAAAGAGGAAAAAATACCATTGTGCTGGAAATTTGAAGATTTTCGCCTTTTCTTTTCCGCATTTTAAGTGTATAATACTGATAAACTACCATATTCATTGGAGGATGTTATGCCAAAATACTATGGCTGTCCGTGTGAGGGCTGCGGCAAGCCCCTCACACTTCAGGATGACATCGTGGTCTGCCCCGACTGCGGCGCGCCTTATCACCGCGTCTGCTACGAGAAGCTGGGCCAGTGCATCCACCGCCCCGCCCACGCCGCCGGCTACGAGTGGAAGTTCCCCTACGAGGAGAGCCAGCTCCGCACCTGTCCGTCCTGCGGCGAGCGCACCCTGCGGGATGAGGAAACGTGCCGCTGCTGCGGTGCTGTGCTGCCCCCCGAGGGGCAGGAGCCTCCTTCTTCCCGCGGCAGCGGTGAAGAGACTTTCGACTACTCCCAGATGTACCGTCAGTTCGGCACTTCCGCCGACCCGGAGGAGGAGTTTTTTGAGGACGCCTTCGGCAAAGAGGCCAAGATGGACGGCATCGCCCGTCAGGACTGGCTGGACTATATCGGCCCCGCCGCCCCCGCTTACCTCGCCGCTTACAGCCGGATGCAGCTCCAGAAGAGCAAGGTATCCATGAGCTTTTCGGCTCTGCTGTTCGGCCCCTTCTACTTCTTCTACCGCAAGGCGTGGAAGCCGGCCTTCGGCTTTCTGGCCGCTGAACTTCTGCTGGCAGCGCCCACCTTTATCGAGATGCTGCAGCTCTCCGGCAGCGCCCTCGCCCCGGCCATGAGCGCTTCAGCTCTGACGGTATTTGCCCGCGTCTGCTCTGTCCTCAGCTTCGTGCTGATGCTGGTGCGCGGTATGTACGGCAAGTGGCTCTACCGCAAGAGCGCCGCCGACCATATCCGCCGCATCCAGTCTGAGTTCCCCGATGCCCAGCAGCGTCAGGCCGTGCTCCGCGCCCAGGGCGGCGTCAGCTTCGGCGCGGTCTTTCTCTGTGTCCTGCTCCTGAGTGTCTGCGGCAGTGCGTTCACCCTGCTGCTCGGCCCGGATCTGCAGGCCATCCTCAACGCTTTCTATGGCTGATACACCCAGCCGTGAATCTATCGCAAGTCAAGAAATTAGTGCAACATCCAAACAGCATATTTGCGATATGCAATTCAACGCTGTTGCTGTTGCATTAAAAAGTTGAATTGCTATAAATGTGAAGGAGTTTGAACCATGAAAAAAGTCACCAAGGCAGTCATCCCCGCCGCTGGTCTTGGCACCCGCGTGCTGCCCGCCACCAAGGCGATGCCCAAAGGAATGCTCCCTCTCGTGGACAAACCCGCCATCCAGTATCTGGTGGAGGAGGCTGTCCGTTCCGGCATCACCGACATCCTTATCATCGTGAGCCGCAATCAGGACATCATCCAGGACCACTTTGACCGCAGCCCCGAGCTGGAAGCAAAACTTGCTGCTCCCGGCAAGGAGAAGATGCTGGAAGAGTGCCTCGGCATCTCCAATCTGGCCAACATCTTCTTCGTCCGCCAGCAGCAGACCCTCGGCCTCGGCCACGCTGTCAGCATGGCTAAGCCCTTCACCGGCGACGACCCCTTTGTGGTCATCTATGGTGACGACGTCATCTGGGGCGAAGACCCGGTCTGCGCTCAGCTCATCCGTGCCTACGAAGAGTTTGGCCGCCCGGCTGCCGGTGTGTCCGCCGTGCCTTGGGCCGACGTGAGCCGTTATTGCAGCCTCAAGACCACCCCCATCCACGACAACTACTTCTTTGTGGACGACATGATCGAGAAGCCCAAGAAGGGTCAGGAGTTCAGCAATTACTCCATTCTGGGCCGTGTACTGCTGACCCCGGAGATCTATGACATCCTCGCCAGGACCAAGCCCGGTGCCGGCGGCGAGATCCAGCTGACCGACGCCATGGCCGAGTATGCCCGCAACTACGGCGGCATGACGGCTGTGGAGTTCACCGGCAAGCACTACGACATGGGCAACAAGCTCAAAGTCGCTGAGGCACAGGTGGAGCTGGCCCTGCAGCACCCCGAGATCGGCGAGGCGTTCCGCGCCTACCTGAAAGAGTTCTGCAAGACGCTGTAACTTATCAAGCACAAAAGAGCTTCGGGATCTCTCGAAGCTCTTTTGTCTATGCCCCTGAATGACAACCAAAAAGCGCCCTCACCTTGTCATCGGTGAGGGCGCTTTGCTGATTGCTGATTATTTTGATTGGGTTGATTATCTCAGATTAGTCGCTGACGTAGGGCATCAGAGCAACGTGACGAGCACGCTTGATAGCCACGGTCAGTGCGCGCTGATGGAAAGCGCAGGTGCCGGTGACACGGCGGGGAATGATCTTTGCACGCTCAGAGACGTACTTACGCAGACGGGGAACGTCCTTGTAATCGATGGTGTCGATGCGATCGACACAGAAGCTGCAAACCTTCTTGCGGCCGCGACGCATGGGGCGTGCGGGGCGAGAGCCTTCGGTTCTTTCAAAAGCCATTGCTTATTACCTCCTGTTGGATTTTTACGGTTAAAACACCGGTTCGGGAATCAGAACGGCAGGTCGTCGCTGTCGTCGATGACGGCGAAGTCATCTGCATTGCCGGCAGAATAGCTGGGAGCTGCCTCCACAGCAGCCGGACGGGCAGGAGCTGCGTTCTGGTAGGACGGAGCAGCATTCTGATAGCTGCCGCCGCCCTGATTGCTGCCATTCGATTTGGAGCCAGCAAAGTTGACGTTGTTTGCCACGACCTCCACAGCGGTGCGGTTGTTTCCGTTCTTGTCCTGATACTGGCGGGTCTGGAGACTGCCTTCGATGGCGATCAGACTGCCCTTCTGGAAATACTTGGAGACAAACTCTGCCTGCTGGCGCCATGCGACGATGTCGATGAAATCGGCCTGACGCTGCTCGCCCTGACGGGCAAAGTTACGGTCACACGCAATGCGGAAGCTGCACACATTGGTGCCGCTCTGGGTAGTGCGAAGCTCGGGATCCGCCACAAGACGGCCCATGATCGCTACAACATTCAACATAATACGGACTCCTTTTTCGTCACGAAAAGATTACTCCTCGTGGGCAACGATCAGGCTGCGCATAACGCCCTCAGTGATCTTGTACACACGGTCGAGCTCAGCGGGGAAGCTGGGGTCAGCAGTGAAGTTGATCACGGTGTAGACGCCTTCCTCCTCATCGTTGATGGGGTAGGCCAGACGGCGCTTGCCCCACTCATCGATGGAATCGATGGTACCGTTAGCCTCGATCAGGGACTTAAACTTACCGATGAGAGCGGAAGAAGCCTCCTCGTCGAGAGCAGCGCTGGTAATCAGCATGGTTTCGTACTTTGCCATTTTGTAGCACCTCCTTTTGGACTTAAGGGCCTCAAGAATATGAGGCCAAGGGTACACAGCCGGCGCGGCGTCGCGCGGACTGTGCGGCGTGTCTGTTCAGACAGCAACTTATTATAGCAAGCCCCGCAAAAATTGTCAAGCCCTCCCTCAGGATTTTTTTCGTATTTTTGAGCGCATGACAGCAAAATCCCCCTCATCATTCTTTTTATGTTTTTCCAGTATATCCGTCATATCTCTTTTATATGGCATCCTTAGCCATTTCCAAGCTGATTTTCCTTTGCATTCCAGCGAAAGGAGGACTATAATAAAAGATGTTCTTCTCCCCTTCTGTCTTTGTGCGCGGCGCATGGCAGGGCTTATGGGGGAGCGAAACGACTGCTAACATTAAAGGAAGGATCGCCTATGTATTCCATTTTTCGGAATCTCGCCCTCATCCTCATCAGCGCCAAGTTCTTTGCGCTGCTCGCCCGCAAATGCCGGGCGCCGCAGGTGGTGGGCGAGATCATCGCAGGTCTTGTCATCGGTCCCTGTCTGCTGAATCTCGTGCAACCCAGCGACTCCATCGCCATTTTTGCTGAGATAGGCGTCGTGCTGCTGATGTTCACCACCGGCCTCGGCACCAACCTTCAGGAGCTGATGCGGGCCGGCCCCATCGCTACCCTCATCGCCTGCGTGGGCGTGGCCGTGCCTCTGGCGGGCGGCACCCTGCTCTACAGCCTGTTCTACGGCTTCTCGGCGCTGGGCAGCCCGGAGTTTTATCGGGCGCTCTTCATTGGCACCATCATGACGGCCACCAGCGTCTCCATCACCGTGGCCACCCTGCAGGAACTGGGCAAGCTCAAGAGCTTCCTCGGCACCACCATCGTCAGCGCAGCCGTCATTGATGATGTCATCGGCATCGTGGTGCTCACCTGCGTGCTGGGTGCCAGCGGCGGCGCAGACACCAGCCTCGTGGAGGTGCTGATGGACACCATCCTCTTCTTCGCGGCCGCCATCGTCATCGGCCTCATCATCCACAAAGCCATGCTCTGGCTGGACCATCGCAACCCCCACACCCAGCGCATCACCATCGTCAGCCTCGCCTTCTGCTTTGCGATGGCCTACATCGCCGAGCAGTATTTCGGCATCGCCGACATCACGGGCGCTTACATCGCGGGCATCGTGCTCTGCTCCCTTGAGGATGCATCCTACATCGAGCGCCGGGTGGACATCAGCAGCTATACCCTCTTCTCCCCCGTCTTCTTCGCCAGCATCGGCCTGAAGACCGACATCAGCGGCCTGACGCCCACCATCCTGCTTTTCAGTGCCTGCTTCGTGATCGTCGCCCTGCTCACCAAGATCATCGGCTGCGGTCTGGCTGCGAAGCTCTGCCGGTTCAGCTGGGGCGACTCTCTCAAGGTGGGCGTCGGCATGATGACCCGCGGCGAGGTGGCCCTCATCGTGGCCCAGAAGGGCCTCGGGGCCGGTGTGGTGGACTCCGTCTACTTCACCGCCGTCATCCTGCTCATCGTCGTGTCCTCTATCGTGACGCCGCTGGCACTGAAGGGGCTGTTTGCGAAGGGTTGAGCTTCATCCGGAAGCTTTCCCTCTCTTCCCTCAAGGCAAGGTCGTCCTCTGTCCAACCTCTCAGTCTGCTTCGCAGACAGCTCCCCTTGTAGGGGAGCCTCTGGCGAAGAGGGAAAGCTTTGCGGTATGCCAAAGCCTCCCCTCGGTAGGGGAGGTGGCACGCCGCAGGCGTGACGGAGAGGTTTTCACCAAAACGCCCCCTCTTCCGACTGGAAGAGGGGGCTTTCTGTTTATCTTACTGATTTTCTTCTAAAACTCAAACGACCTGAATGCGGCCTGCGCCATACGGATTCTCATAGTTCAGCAGGTAGCCCGGATAGCTTGCCAGCGGGCTGTTGGCACTGCTCAGAACAGGCATATCGTTCACAGCGTCGAAGAACATGGCGTAAGTGGACATGACGAGGTAGTCCTCAGAGACATAGTCCTTGATGAGCTCTGCGCCGTCGAACATGGCGAAGCCATCGCCCAGATTGCGCAGGGTGTAGTTCATGCCGGCCAGCGCATAGGTGCGGTTCAGGTCCAGCGGCTCGTAAGTGCCGGTCTTCTTGTTGTAGATGCGCACGTTCTGGACACGGGGCGTGCCGGTGGCGCTGCCCATCCAGACATTCTTGTCGTCGGTGAGGACGGTGTTGGGGATGTCGGTGTGGATCTCGTAGGTCGCACCGGCAACATGCAGGAAGCCGCCGTTCTCCTTGCCCTCCGGGCCGACGAAGCGGGCGCCGAACTCCAGAGCATCCTGGATCTGCTTGCCGGTAACAGACATCAGGCAGGCCACGTTGCCGAAGGGGCTGATCTGCTTGCAGGTCTTGAAGGTCCACTTGCCGGCGTCCACATTGGTGCGGATGCCGCCGCCGTTCATCATAGCGACGTCGCAGTCCAGCTGCTCGACCTCGTTGAAGTAAGTATAGATGCCGTCAGCCACGAAGTCGCCGAGGTTGGTCTCGCCCGTACGGATGCGGCGCTTGCCGGTAGCGGGGTCGTTGATGTAGAAATTGATGTCAGTGGTCGCGATCTGCTCGCCCAGCATAGCGTCCACATCGTTGATCCAGGCTTCTGCGGTAGCGGCCACAGCGGCGTCGGAGACATCAGCGGTGGAGATGAGCTCGGTGGTGATCGCGCCGTCCTCGGCGATGGTCATCTTACCGACGTTTGCCAGATAAGAGCCGGTCTGGGTCAGGGTGACAGCCTTGCCGGCTGCATCGTAGACCTGCTTGTTCTCCATGACGGTGTGAGAGTGGCCGTCGATGAAGGCGTCAAAGCCGGTGGTGTTGGCAATGACTTCCTCACTGGTCCAGGGAGAAGAGGACGGGTCAACGCCCAGATGGCCCAGACCGATGATGATGTCTGCGCCCAGGGTCTTGGCCTTGTCGATGGCCTTCTGGACGGCGTCGTACAGCTTCCTGCCGTCGTCACCGCCCAGGATGTCGTAGATATACTTGGTCTGCTTGGCGTTCATGAAGTAAGCAGGAGTGGACTTTGTGAAGGACTCGGGGGTCGTGATGCCCACGAATGCGATCCACTTGCCGCCTGCGGGGAACAGCTTGACAGCGGGCAGGACGCGCAGGCCGGTGCGCAGGTCCACCCAGTTGCAGGAGACATAGGGGAAGTCCGCTTCCTTGATGATGGCCTTTGCGCGGGCCATGCCGTAGTCGAACTCGTGGTTGCCCAGAGTAGCGATGTCGTAACCAGCCTCGTTCATCAGCTCGATGATGGTAGCGCCGTCGTCCATGGAGCCGTAGGCAGTACCCTGAATGTGGTCGCCTGCGTCCACCAGCAGGACGGGCTTGCCCTCATCCACATAGCCCTGCTTCATGGCAGCGATAGCGGCATAGGTCAGTTTGGGAGACTTGTTGTCGATGTAGGTGTGGACATCGTTGGTGTACAGGATGGTGACAGCGGCATCCTTGCCCGTCAGGAAACCGGCCGAAGCCTGCGGAACGGCAGCAGCCATGGCAGAGGCAGCGGCGGTGACACCGGCAGCCTTCAGGAAATTGCGGCGAGAAATAAAGTGTTTCACAAAAAGGACCTCCTTTATGTTCCAGACCAGTTTTTGCGGCACAGCCTCTCTTCCGCTGTGCCGCATTCTTTGTTTTAAGCTTACCACAGAACCGCCGAAAGAGCAAGCACAAAGATGGTCATCCTGCATAATAGTTTTCTTTATAAGTACGACTTTTTGTGAATTCTCGCGCAGATCAGCACAAAAGCCGGGTGCTGTTTCCTGCCTCAGGCATACAGCACCCGGCCTTTTGTTTTGGGCGGTATCGTTCCGTTGCGAATATCGTCTTATCAGATAGCGTTATACTGGCGCAGGAACTTCTCGAGGTCGGTGCCTTCGATTTTCTTCAGCGCTTCCTTCAGGGCGATGCGGCCCATAAGGGGCAGTTCCATGTCCGTGAGCTTCCGGCCGTCCCGCAGCTTCACCGAGGCATCCACCAGCGCCCGGACGTCATAGGTGCTGCCCCAGACCTCCGGCACACCGCGGTCAATGTTCAGCAGCCGGTACACGGCCTCCATGCCGGTGCGCATGGAGTATTCGGTGGTGAAGATGGTGTCCCGCTCTGTCTCGGCGAACTGACCGAGGAAGGCAAAGTTCACCGCATCCTTCGGCACGATGTCGGGGCGGTCACCCTTCGCGCGGGGCATGAAGAAGGCGTCGATATAGGGCATCATGACCGGCACGGTATTGGCGCTGTGCTCGGCAAGCTCTGCGATGTCCTCCACCGGCACGCCCAGATGGTAGAGCCACTCCATGCAGATCTCCCGGCCGGTGCAGTCCCGCATGGGCTTTTTGACGTAATCGCCGGGCTTATCGCTGAACAGTCCGTACACCCAGACGCAGAGCTGGTCTTTGGGCTGTGCGCGGAACTGCTGCTGCCGGTTCAGGGTCCAGCTCATGAGCCACTTAGAGTCCTTCACCGTGACGATGCCGCCGGTGACGGTGCGGCCGCTGAAGGGGTCGCGCTTGCAGATCTTCTGGATATACTGGGGGATCTTCTCATCCAGCGTCGTGATGGTGGCGCTTTCCCAGTTGGTCAGCTCCGGCTGGCTGCAGAACTTTTCCGGGTGGCCGAAGGAGTCGTCCAGCGCGGCGATGCGCTTCCAGAGGTCCCAGCCGTTGCCCGGCTTGATGGTGGGGTCGAAGCCCGTGGCCTTGTTCTGTGCGCCGACGGTGCAGCTCTCCACGCAGCCGCCGTTGGTGATAAAGAGCAGGTCGTCCTCGGTGAGGTCGATGGTCTCCACCGCGCCCTTGTGGTCTACCGTGATGCCCGCCGCCTGCTTTTTGCCCGGCTCGAGGCTGAACTGGACGTCCACGACCTTTGTGTCGTAATAGAACTGGACGCCGTGGTCTTTCAGGTAGGTGACCATGGGCAGGATGATGGACTCGTACTGGTTATACCGGGTGAAGCGGAGGGCCGTGAAGTCGGGCAGACCGCCGATGTGGTGGATATACCGCTTGAGGTAGAGCTTCATCTCCAGGGCGCTGTGCCAGTTCTCGAAAGCGAACATCGTCCGCCAGTAGAGCCAGAAGTTGGAGTTGAGCACCTCATCGTCAAAAAAGTCGGTGATCTTTTTGTCCTCAAGCTGCTCGTCGGGGGTGAAGAAAAGCTTCATGATCTCTATCGCCCCCTTATCCGACAGGCCGAACTTGCCGTCGGTGTGGGCGTCCTCGCCCCGGTTCACGGTAGCGCGGCAGAGGGAATAGTTGGGGTCGGCCTTGTTCAGCCAGTAATACTCATCCAGCACACTGGCTCCCTCCGTTTCCAGCGAAGGGATGGAGCGGAGCAGATCCCACATGACCTCGAAGTGGTTGTCCATCTCACGGCCGCCCCGCATCACATAGCCGACGTCGTACTTGTAGCCGTCGCAGGCACCGCCGGGCAGGGGGTCTTTTTCAAAAACGTGTACCCTCTCCCCCTTCATCTGGCCATCCCGCACCAGATAGCAGGCTGCCGTCAGGGCCGCCAGACCACTGCCGATGATATAAGCCGATTTGCGATCCACGCCTTCGGGCTTGCGGGGCCTCGCAAAGGCTTCGTAATTGCCGCTGGAATAATACATAGACGTGACCTCCATTTTGTTCTGTACCGGCAGCACGTTCGGCCCCGGTTTGTTTGATTCTGGCATCAGTATACCCCGTCGCTTCCCGCCCTACAACAAACAAAACCGCCCAACTGCCGCATTTTTTTGCAAATGGGCAGGTTTGCATAAAAAATCCGCCCCCGGCGTACCGGAGACGGATAAAAAGTTTTATGATGACTCAGAATGTCAGCCGCATCTGATGCCAGACCACATCGCCGTGGGTGGAGACGGAGACGCCCTCATCCACGAAGCCGAACTGCGCATAAAAGCCGATGAGCTGTTCCTTGCAGGTGAGCACGATGCCCTTGCGCCCGGCGGCTTTCGCGTCGGCGCAAACCTGACGCAGAACACGGGAAGCACAGCCTTCGTGCCGATGGGCCGGGGCGGTGACGACGCTGAATATCATCTGCCACGCACCCTTCGGCGTGTGAAGATGGGGGTCATCGTACATCTCATCGGTGAGGTCGGGCATATCGGTGACGAAGCCGTTGACGAAAGCTTTCACCTCGCCGCCCTCGTCCAGCAGCCAGAAACAGTCCGGGTAGACAGCCACACGCCCGGCGATGCTCTGCCGGGATGCCCCCTCTGCGGGCGGGTAGGACGCAGCTTCGATGTCGGCCAGTGTGTCCACGTCAGCGGGCAGTGCATGACGGATGCTCATGCTCTCCCCTCCTCAGGCTTTGGCGGCGGGAGCCACTTCAAAGTCGATCTTGCCCAGATTGACGTCGGCGCGGACGATGGTGATCATCATCTTGTCGCCGAGGCTCCAGGTCTTGCCGGAAGCGGGGTCGGTCAGGCGGACGCCCTCGGTCAGGCTGGTGCCGGAGGGAGTCAGGCTGGAGGCAGGCACGAAGCCCTCCACGCCGTTGTCCAGCTCGATGAAGAGGCCGCGCTGGGTCACGCCGGAGATGGTACCCTCGTAGCACTCGCCCAGATGGCGGCGGGCATACTCGGCCTTATAGCAGTCCTCGGCCTTCCGCTCGATCTGCATGGCGATGACCTCGCGCTCACTGGACTGCTTGGAGGCGCGCTCTGCGAAATCGGTGTAGCGGAGGATCATGGTCTCCTTCTCGGTACCCTTGAGCATATCGGTCATGATGCGATGGATGGCCAGATCGGGGTACCGGCGGATGGGGCTGGTGAAGTGGGCGTAGTCCTTCAGCACCAGACCGTAGTGGCCCTTGGGCTTCTCTTCGTAGAGAGCCTTGGACATGCAGCGGAGCATACCGGTGTTGATGATCTGCTCATAGGGGGTGCCGCGCACACCCTCGAGGATGGCGCTCAGCTCCTTGGGAGTGGGAACGTCCTTGGCGAAGTGGTCATTGATGCCGCAGGCCTGCAGCAGAGCGTGCAGACGCTCCAGCTTCTCGGCGTTGGGCTCTTCATGGACGCGGTAGACGAAGGGGATCTGCTTGACGCGGGCAAAGTGGGCAGCGCACTGGTTGGCCAGCAGCATGAACTCCTCGATCATGCTCTCGCTCTCGCCGGAAGTGCGTTTCTTGACGTCGATACAACGGCCATTCTCGTCGAGGATGAGCTTGACTTCGCCGCTCTCAATGTCCATGCAGCCGCGCCCCTTGCGCAGGCGGGCGCGGTGGCCGTACAGCTCCTTCATGGCAGGCAGCTGGTCGATGACGTCGGCATACTTTGCCTTGATCTCGGCGTCGGCAGTACCGGCCAGCAGGGCGTTGATCTCGGAGTAGACACCCTTGACGCGGCTGCGGATGATGGACTTGACAAAGCGGTAATCCGTCAGATTACCCTCCTTGTCCAGACGCATCAGGCAGGAGAAAGCCAGACGCAGCTCGTTCTCGTTCAGGCTGCAGATGCCGTTGGACAGGGCCTTGGGCAGCATCGGAACGACCTGATCTGCATAATAGACGCTGGTTGCGCGGCTGAACGCCTCGTTGTCCAGCTCGGTGCCGGGCTTGACGTAGTTGGAGACGTCTGCGATGTGGACGCCCAGCTCAAAGCCGCCGTCAGAAGTACGGGTCAGGCTGATAGCGTCGTCGATGTCCTTGGTCTCGGCGCTGTCGATGGTGAAGATGGGCAGGGCGCGCAGGTCCATGCGGCCCTCGCAGTCCTTCTCAGAGACCTCTGCGCCCTCGAACTTCTTGGCCTCATCCCGGACTTTATCCGGGAAGCGGGTGCGGATGTCCTTTGCGTAAAGCAGAGCCTTGGCGCAGCGCTTGGCCTCGTCGGAGCTGCCGAAGCGCATGGCGACGCCCACGCGGTGGTCTTCCTGACGGTTGCCGCGGTTCAGGATCTCGACGGCTACCTTGTCGCCGTCCTTTGCGCCGCCCTCGCAGTCGCGGGCCAGAGGCATGGTGATGGCCGGGCAGTCGTCCGGCACGAAGCGCAGACGGCCCTCGACCCGGCGCACAGTGCCGACCAGGTCGTTCTTCTCGGTCAGGATGGCGAGGATAGCACCCTCGTCGCTGCCCTCCACACGGGGATGCTCGAATTTCTCCACCAGCACGTCGTCGCCGGGCATTGCGCCCTTGGTGAAGCGGCCGGGGATGAAGATGTCGCTGGTGCCGTCCTCCAGCATGACGAAGGCAAAGTTCTTGCCCAGCTTGACCACCTTGCACAGCAGAGCCTTGTCGGCACGGCCGGAGCGGACGGTAAAGAACACGCCCTGACGCTGGCAGACGACAGCCTCTCGCACCAGTTCGTCCAGAGCTTCCATCACCTTGCGGTCTGCGCCGCGCTCGCCGCCGAACTTCTGCTTCAGCTCTTTGACGGTGCAGGGCTGGTTCTGGATGGCATGTTCGATTTTATCGCGCATTGACATAAATTTTCTTTCTCCTTAACTACCATAGCCCGCCCTCCACCGGGGCGCGGCTTCTTCCCTCTTATCTCTTTTATAACAACATATAGACACAAAAACAGCCCCGCTTTCATCACGGGGCTGCGGGCGCATACTCAGGCCAGACGGCTTGCGAACACGCAGGCCAAGGTGGCCACCACAAAGAAGATGATACCGGCGATGCGGGTCACCTTTGCCAGCATCTGGTCCGCAGGGGTCAGACGGGCGTTGTTTGCGCCGTAAGCGCTGCCGTTGATGGCACCAGCCAGACCCTGACCGTGGGTGTGCTGCATCAGGGTGAGGGCAAAGATGACCACCGAGACGACGAGCAGAATGACGCCGCCGACGATTTCAATGACTGCCATGGATGAAAACGCTCCTTTTATTGTTAAATTTGGATAACAAACATACAAATACAAGTATATAGTAACATACCTCAGCCAAAAAAGCAAGCAGAAAAGCAAAACCATTCACTGCCCGGCGCTCAGTGCGTCGCACAGGCGGGCAAAGATGGCTGCGCTGGACACTTCCGGCTCTGTCTGGGCGTCCTGCATCACCACGATGGTCCAGCGGGGCTTTTCTGCCGGGTAAAAACCGGCGAACCAGTAGTTTTTCAACTCTTCGCCATCCCGGAACTGGCCGGTCTGGGCGGTGCCGGTCTTTCCGGCGGCAGTCCCCTCGGAGGGGGCGGCCTGCTGGCCCGTTCCCTCTGCCACGACGCCCGACAGCAGCTCTTGCAGCTTTTCCGCCGTCTGCTCCGCGAACACCCGCCGGGACGAGCTATGTGCCAGCGGCGTGAGCTCTTCGCCCGTCGTCTCGTCCACGGTACACTCCACGAAAAGCGGGGTGTGGTAGACGCCTCCCGCCGCAATGGTGTTCATCATCCCGGCCACCTGTAAGGGCGTCGCCAGAAGCTCCCCCTGTCCGAAGCAGAAGTTGGCAAACTGCCCCTCGTTTTCGAGTGTCTCTGCTTCGGGCAGAACGCCAGAAGCTGACCGGAGGCCGTCTGCAATGTCCTGTCCCTTCCCGAAGCCCAGCGCTGCCGCCATCTTCCGGACACGCTCCGACCCCAATTCCCGCCCCAGCTCGATAAAGTAGCCGTTGCAGCTTTTTTCCAGAGCGCCGTCCAGCCCCACGAGGCCGTGAGGTACGCTTCCGGCACAGCGGTAGACCTGACCGTTCAGGGCGTCGTAACCGGGACACTCCCGGATGAAGTCCCCTTCTCCGGCTTCCAGTGCCGCTGCGGCCAACACCGGTTTGAACACTGAGCCCACCGCATAGGCCGAAAAAGCACGGTTCAGAAGCGGGCTGTTCGGGGCAGTCAGACTCTCGCCCACATTGGCCGCATCAAAACCCGGCAGGCTCACGCAGGCCCGCACCTTGCCGCTGCTTACATCTGTAATAAGGACGCACCCGGTGGCCATGCTCCCCGCCGCCACCCCTTCTGCGGCCCTCTGGATGCTGCGGGAGAGGGTCAGCCGCACACCCTGCGGGGCAGAGTCTGCTTTTTCTAAAATCGGCTCGCTGCCCCGCTGCAGCCGTCCCTGCGCTGTGACCGCACAGTGCAGTGTATCCCGCTCGCCGGTGTAAAGAACATCGTCCAGCGCAGCCTCAAGGCCCGCTGCGCCGTGGCCCTCGCTGTCCAGGTAGCCGATGAGCTGTTCTGCCAGCGGGGCAGCGGCGTACCGCCGGGGAACGGCATAGCACCGCACGCCCAGTCCACTTACATCCTGCACCACGTCCAGCAGAAAGGGTCGGGAAGTATTCCGCTCCCGGTAAAGCCTGGCCTGCCCGTCGGCGTCCGCATAGGGGTAGAGCCGCGCGTAGCTGCTCTCACCCGGGAAGCAGAGGGCCAGCCACTGCTCCGAAAGCCCCGTCAGCGGCAGACCGTCACAGTCGTAGAAGTTCCCCCGCGCCGCAGGCAGGCGGAGGACCGCTTCGCTCTGCGCCGCCGCCCGCACGGCGTAGTCCGTGTTCGAGCAGAGCCAGTACAACCTGCAGACCACCGCCGCAAACCCCAGCAGCAGCGCCCCGTACAGCGCAAGCACTCTTCGTCCCGACATAAAAAGCCCCCCTTCCCTGCCCGGTAGTATGGGCAGAAAAGGGGGTCGGTACACAAAAGAGGCAGAGCCTCCGAAGAAGCTCTGCCTCAGATACTGAAACAGTATGCGCGTTTTGGGAAAGGCTGCGGCTTAGTACATGCCGCCCTTCCAAACCACACTTTTGGAGCCGAATCACGAA